>OMDL01000581.1_pt1 | contig 23192 bp, 18 predicted proteins | sample 1674081 | NCBI WGS metagenome assembly OMDL01 (sample SAMEA103958139, study PRJEB25191) | human gut metagenome | biome: human-associated habitat [ENVO:00009003]; feature: intestine environment [ENVO:2100002]; material: feces | place: Germany | collected 2013/2015
CCCGCACCGAGAGGCCCGCCGCCATGGCGTGGCCGCCGAAGCGGAGCAGGATGTCCTCGCACGAGGCGATGCAGGTGTGCAGGTTGAAGCCCTGCACACTGCGGCCGCTGCCCTTGCCCTCGCCGTGCTCATCCACCGAGACGACGATGACGGGGCGGCCGGTCTTTTCCACCAACCGGGAGGCTACGATGCCGATGACGCCGGGGTGCCAGTCCCGGCCCCAGATGAGGATGACCCGGTCTTCGAGGATGGCGGGTTCCGCATCCAGCTGCTCCTGCGCAGCCCGGACGATCTCCTGCTCGGTCTCCTGCCGGGCCACATTGATCTCGTTCAGCTTATGCGCCAGCTCCTCGGCGCGCTCCTCCTCCTCGCAGAGGACGAGCTGCAGCGCGGTGACGGCGTTGTCCATCCGGCCCGCCGCGTTGATGCGGGGCGCGATGGCATAGCTGACGTTCTCGGCCGTGATGGGCCTGCCCGCCAGACCGACCTCTTCCAGCAGGGCCGAAAAGCCCGGCCGGTCGGTCTGCTGCAGCAGTTTCAGGCCCGCCTTGACGAGGGTGCGGTTCTCGCCGGTCAGCGGCATGACGTCCGCCACGGTGCCCACGGCGGCCAGGTCGCCGCAGTAGTCCAGCATCTCTTCCGGCGGGCAGCCGTCCAGCGCCGCACAGAGCTTGAAGGCCACCCCCGCGCCGCACAGGCCCTTGAAGGGGCTGTGGTCGTCGGCGCGGCGGGGGTCCACGACGGCCACTGCATGGGGCAGGGTGTCGTGGGGCAGGTGGTGGTCCGTCACGATGAGGTCTACGCCCAGCGAAGCCGCAAAGTCGGCTTCTTCCAGCGCGGAGATGCCGTTGTCCACCGTGACGATGAGCTGACAGCCCTTGTCGTGGATGGACTGCACGGCGTTTTTCGAAAGGCCGTAGCCGTCGCCCTCGCGGCTGGGCAGCATGCACTTGACGTTTGCGCCCATCCCCTTGAGGTGCTGGTACAGCAGGGCCGTGGCCGTCACGCCGTCCACATCATAATCGCCGTAAACAACGATGGTCTGTTCTTTGTCGATGGCTTCGAGGATGCGGGCACAGGCTTTGTCCATGTCCGTCAGGAGCATGGGGTCGCTCAGCTCTTCCTCGCCCGCCAGCAGCGTCAGCGCCTCGGTGGGGTCGGTGATGCCGCGCGCGGCCAGCACACCCGCCAGCAGGCCCGCTTCCTTCTGCTGTGCTGCCAGCGTGGCGGCGTATTTCTGCTCGCTCCAGGGCTCGTCGTCCAGAGCGTTCTGCTCCAGTTCTTCGGTGTTCTGTTCCGCAATGGCGGCGGTCAGCTCCTTGAGGGCGGTGCGGTCAAATTCTTTTAAGGTCCATGCCCGGCAGGTCATCGCAATCCCTCCCCGGTCAGGCCGTCGTTGGCCAGCATTCCCTGCAATGCCGCGATCTCGCTGGAGACATCCAGCGCCACATCGCTCAGCAGATTATCGTAGAGGTTGTCATACGCCTGATTGAGCGTATGCAGGATGCCCGCGATGTCCCGGCGGATGCTCTCGGCATTATCGCCTTTCTGGCCCTGCACATCGTTGTAGGTGTGCAGGAGCTTGAGGGTGGTCGGGATATAGTATTCCGCGAACCGCCGTGCTTTCGGCAGGCTTTCGGGGTGGGCTTCCAGCCAATCGCAGATGGCCTCGGTGGTCTTCTGCATGTGGGCCAGCTCCTCCACACCCTGTGTGTCCTGCATGAGCTGCTGCTCCTGCGCCAGCACTTTGGCGAAGCGGCGGGTCGTTTCGAGGTTGAGCGGGGTCTCCTGGGGTTCCGCCTGCGGTTCGGCCTTGGGTTCCGGCTCTGCCTGCACGGCGGCTCTGGCCTCCTGCGCGGCGCGGTAATCCTCCGCCGTCAGATAGAGTGTTTCCGTTTTTTCATCCAGCCATCCGTTCAGCCAGCCTTTGCGGATGTATTTTTGCAGCTTCTTCAGCATTTTTTTCCGGTTCTGGTGGACGAGGTCGGCCAGCATCCGGACCGAAAGGCCCTTGTGGTAGTCGGTGGTATCCGCAAGATCGGCGAACTGCCCCAGCTGCTTTCCGGCTTTCACCCAGGCGGAACCGCAGGCCGTCATCCAGCCAAAGCCCGCCGTGACAAGGGCCAACACGCTGCCGACGATGCCCAGCGCGTTGTAGGCGGTGTTCATAACGTAGTTCGTGCTCGTCATCAGCACACTGCCGTCCTCCGTAGCCGTCATCACAACGTCCGGCGACACAACGCCCAACCCAATGAGGCAGCCCAGCGTTCCCAGCCCGAAGATCACCATGAAGGTGATGCCCACGGCCAGCAGGGCTGCACCGCCGTTCTGGCGCTTTTTGCCGTCTGCACGCAGCAGGTCTACGGGGGTCTGCTCCCCTTTCAGGCCAAAGATCTGTCTGGCCCACTGGGGCATCCCGCCCGCGTTCCAGGGCCCGGTTTTCTGTGCCTCCTGCTGGGCTTTGTAGTATTCGTTCCGGCTGTTCCGGAGGGCTTTTCCCGCTTCCGAGATGCCGAAGTTGGCCGCATGGACGGCTGCTTTTCCCACATCCCAGGCCCGGTCGCCGATCTCCATGCCCCGGCCCTCGAAGCCATAGCGGAACGCATCGGACATGGTGTCGCCAAACTCACGCAGCTGGTCTTCCAGTTCCCGCTGCACCTGCTGGCCTTCGGTCTCCTTCATCCTATCGTTTTCACGATCGTTCATCAAAATCTTCTCACCCTTCTGCCGGACGATACCGGCCGATGATCGCGCGGGCGACCCGCAGGCCGTCCACTGCGGCGCTCATGATGCCGCCTGCATAGCCAGCGCCTTCTCCGCAGGGGTACAACCCTGCCAGCTGGGCCGATTCCAGATCTTCTTCCCGCTTCAGCCGCACAGGACTGCTGGTGCGGGTCTCCAGACCGGTCAGGACCGCGTCCGGCGCGGTGTACCCGGCGATCTTGCGTTCATACGCCCGCAGACCGGCCCGCAGGGTATCGGCCAGCTCCCCAGGCAGCAAAGCGCCCAGGTCTGCCGCCACAACGCCCCGGTCGTAGGTCGGCTCCACCGTGCCGATGTGCAGTTCTCCCCGGCCTTCGAGGAAGCTCCGGACGTTTTCCGCCGGGGCCGCATAGGCTCCCCCGGCGCGGCCCGCCTGATAGGCGTTGGCTTCCAGCTCCCGCTGGAATGCAATGGCCCGGCGCGGGTCATTGCCGAAATCCTCGGCTCCCACGCTGACCACCACCGCCGCGTTGGCGTTTTTGCCGCTGCGGGCATGGTAGCTCATGCCGTTGGTCACCACCCGGCCCGCCTCGCTGGCCGAGGCCACCACCTGCCCGCCGGGACACATGCAGAAGGTGTAGACACACCGGCTGCCCACATGCTGAGACAGCTGGTATTCCCCGCGCGGCAGCGCCGGGTGGCCCGCCGCCTCGTGGTAGAGGCTCTTTTCGATCGCACTTTGCAGATGCTCCGCCCGGAAGCCCACGCTGAACGGCTTGCACTCCAGCACCAGGCCGCTGTCCATCATCATTTCAAAGGTATCCCGCGCCGAGTGGCCGACCGCGAACACCAGCGCCTCGCACGGGAAGCTGCCCTGCGTAGTCTGGACGCCGACAAGCCTGCCGTCCTTCCGCACAAACCCGGTCAGAGCCGTGTTGAAGTGCACCTCGCCGCCCAGAGATTCGATCTCTTTCCGGATGGAGGTGATGACGCCCCGGAGCAGGTCGGTGCCGACATGCGGCTTCTGCTTCCAGGCGATCTCCGCCGGGGCACCATGCTGCAAAAACACTTCGGTGACAAAGCCGCACAGCGCATCGCCGATGCGGGTGGTCAGCTTGCCGTCCGAAAAGGTGCCTGCGCCGCCCTCGCCGAACTGGATGTTCGCGTTCTCGTTAAGCTCGCCGGTGGCGGAAAAATGCTCCACCGCCTTCACCCGCTCGTCCAGCGCCGGGCCGCGCTCCAGCACGATGGGCCGGTAGCCCTGCCGGGCCAGCAGCAGCGCCGCGAACAGCCCCGCCGGGCCAAGCCCGCAGACGATGGGCCGGTGGGCCAGCGGCTCGGTGCCGTTCTGGACGGAAAAATCGGTCCTGCTGCGGAGAGCAACGCAGGGCGAGGCCCCTGCAAATGCAGATTCCTCACCCTCGTCCTTGAGCGTTACCGCAACGGTATAGACCAGTCTGGGCTGGCCGTGACGGGCATCCACCGACAGCTTTGCCACACCGAGATGGGCGGCTTTGCTGCGGGGGATGCGGGCCAGGTGCAGCGCTTTTTCAAAGGCCTGCGGCTCCCCGGCGGAAAGGGGGAGCCTGATGTCTCTTACCAAAATCATACGATGATTGCTTTCTTTTTCATTGCCGCCCCCTGCATACAGTATGGACGGAGCGGGCTGCGTTTTAGTTGCTCTCAATCTTGCACTGGATGACATAGCTGCCCAGCGCGAAAATTTTGCCGTTGGACGGCACATACAGTCTGCATGCGATGTTCTGCTGGCCGATGGCCACCGCGAAGTCGTCCGCGTCGATCTCAATGACGACCTGCTCCGGCGTCAGGGCCTCCATCGCGCCCGCCGGGCCGCAGAGGGTCACGTTCATCAGCCGCTCGGTCTCCACCGTCAGGGTATAGGTGGAGGGCAGGTTGACCACCTGCACACACGCGGCGGGCAGATTCAGGGTCTTGGTCTCCAGTTTGGAGGAATCGAAGCTGACGGTGATGGTGGAGATGTTGTCCAGCAGGCGGATATCGCTGGGCAGCTCGATGGGCATTTCATAGACCTTGTTCAGCGAGAAGGTGGACAGGTCGATGGTGCCGACGGACAGGGTGGACAGCTTGTCGATCTGGCTGGCCGGGCCCGCCACGTTCAGGGTCTTCTTGCTCAGCGTATAGGTCAGCACCGAGTCGTCAAAATCGCGCGGGGCGTTGATGAAGCTGACGCTGACGGGCAGCGTGGCCATCTTGTAGACCTGCAGCGTGACCTCCACGCTCGACTCTTCCAGCGTGGTGTACGCGAACTCGACTTCGCTGCCGCTGTTGGTGTAGAACCGCAGGGCGGTATCGAGGGTGACGGATTCCGTCAGCTCGCCGTTGTGGGTCACCTCGGCGGTGCAGGTGGTCACCTTGTCGATCTCAGTACTGGGGCCGGAGAGGGTCACACTCTCCTTCGAAAGCTCCGTCCCATACAAAATATATCCATCGGCAATGGTCAGGTAGTTAGTGGTCACCGTGATGGGGACCGTCTTTTCCTCCACCACATCAAAGACCACATCCACGCTGTTGTCGCCGCCCTCGATGGAGACGGTGACGCCGTTCAGCAGGCCGTTGACGCCCCGCACCTGCAGATGCAGGGTCTTCTCGCCGCTGTCGCGCACACCGGACCAGTCCGGGTAGACGACGAAATCGGATGCCGTGAGGCTGCCGATGGCGTAGCCGTCGCCGGAAACTTTCAGAGTGACGTATTTTTCCGGGGCGCTGACGATGCTCAGGCCGCGGGAGGTGTACGCGGCGGAATCGTAGGTGAAATCCACCGGCACATTGGCGATGGTCTTGGTGGTGCCGGGCTGGACCACGATGGTGACGACCATCCAGGCCACGATGGCACCCACGATGGCCAGCAGCAACCGGATGCGGCGGTCGTCCAGAATGCTCTTGCTGTGCTGGATGGCAGGCTTTGTGCCGCTCTTGTTCGGCTCGTTGCTCATGACTGCTCGTCCTCCTCTTTCTGGTTCACCCAGCTCAGCAGGCGCTTGACTCTGCCCTTCCAGCTGTTGTCGGTCTTTTCGCTGGCGGTCTCCTTGGGGATCATCTCATCCACCAGACGGGTGTACAGGGTCTGGCGGTCAAAGTGGCGGATGAGGACGCCGTTCTTGGCCATGGAGATGATGCCCGTCTCTTCGCTGACAACGATGGCGATGGCGTCGGAGTTCTCCGCGATGCCCAGGCAGGCGCGGTGGCGGGTGCCCATATCCTTGCCAAGGTCCAGGTTATTGGACAGCGGCAGCACACAGCCCGCCGCCTTGATGCGGCCGTTCTCGATGATGGCGGCACCGTCGTGCAGGGGGGTGCCCTCGTAGAAGATGGTGCCCAGCACTTCCAGGTTGACCGCGCTGTTCACCGGTGTGCCGGTGCGGACGATCTCAGAAAGATTGGTGCTGCGCTCCAGCACGATGAGCGCACCGGTCTTGGTCTCGGAAAAGCGCTCGGCGGCGTCGCAGATGGCGATGATGGCGCTGCGCCAGGCCCCCTTGAAGCTGGGGTCGTTGTAGCGGCCCTTCACATTGAAGAGCTTCGAGGCCCACTGGTCGGTCTGGCCCATCCGTTCCAGCGCACGGCGGATCTCCGGCTGGAACAGCACGACCAGCGTCAGCAGGCCGACCTGCAGCAGCGAGTTGAGCAGCCAGGTGACCGTGCGCATGTTGAGCACGTTCGCCACCAGATAGACGGCCAGCACCAGCAGGGCACCCTTGGCCAGCTGCCCGGCGCGGGTGCGGTTGATGATGCCCAGCAGCTGATAGATCAGAAACGCGATGATGATGATATCCAGAAGGTCCGCCAGCTTGAACGTCTGGAAATTCGCGATGATCGAGTTCAGAGTCATGAAAGTTTCTCCTGCTTACAGCGTTTCGATCAGAGCCACCGCATGGACGGCGATGCCCAGCCCCTCGCCGGTAAAGCCCAGATGCTCTTCGGTGGTGGCCTTGACGCTCACGGCGTCCAGCGGCATCCCGAAGGCTTCGGCCAGCTTTTCGCGCATGGCGGGGATGTAGGGAGCCAGCTTCGGCTTCTGGCAGAGGATGGTGGAGTCGATGTTCTCGACCTTCCAGCCATTCTCCCGGACGATGCGGGCCACATGGCGGGCCAGCATCAGGCTGTCGGCCCCGGCATATTCGGGGTCGGTATCCGGGAAATGCTTCCCGATGTCGCCCAGCGCCGCTGCGCCCAGCACAGCGTCCATGACGGCGTGGGCCAGCACGTCGGCGTCGGAATGGCCCAGCAGGCCCTTCTCATACGGGATCTCCACACCGCCCAGGATCAGCTTGCGGCCCTCCACGAGACGATGAACATCATAACCATGACCAATGCGCATAGGTTCTCCTTCCTTCTGCTGCGGTCGGGGCAGGTCCTCCCGCGTGGTGATTTTCAGATTGGCGTAGTCGCCCTGGGTCAGCTGCACCGGGCGTCCGGTCAACTCGAACAGGCTGCAATCGTCGGTGACGAGGCGGGCCTTTTCTGCGTCCAGCTCTTCCAGTGCAGCCAGATAGGCGGCACGGTCGAAGCACTGGGGGGTCTGCACCGCATACAGTGTGCTGCGGTCGGGCGTTTCGGCCACCATGCAGGCCTCCGGCACGGTCTTGCCGTCGCCGCGCACAGCCCGCTTGACGGTGTCCTTCACCGGGACCGCCGGGGCCGCGGCCCCACAGGCCGCTGCGGCGTAGACGGCCGCCTCGATGACGGCTTCGCTCACAAAGGGGCGGGCCGCATCGTGGACGGCCACAAGGTCGCCGTGCGCCGCCAGCACACCGTTCTTCGCGCTCTCGGCGCGGGTGGCCCCGCCGGGCACTACCTGCACCGGCTTTGGGCAGGCCGCAACCTGCTGCTCCAGAAAGGCGCGGTTCTTACCCGCCACCAGCACGATCTCATCCACCAGCGGGCACTCCGCAAAGGCGCGGATGCTCCGCTGTACCACGTTCTCCCCGCCCAGATCAAAGCTGAGTTTGTCGAATCCCATCCGGGTGGAGGAACCTGCGGCCACCAGGACCGCCGTCACACGTTTTTCCACTTCTGACACCTACCCTGTCTTCCGTTTTTCGTGCCTTCCAGAAAGCACAGAATGATACATTGAATATTATAGCGTATTGCCCGGCAAACTGCAACTGCACCGGGCAATAAAAAATGGAGCCGTTGAAGAAACTCCCCCAGTCACGGCTTCGCCGCGCCAGCCCCCTCTGGGAGGGGGCCTGAACGCTGCGGTCAGCTATGAAGCCTCCCTCTGTGAGGGAGGTGGCATCGCACAAGCGATGCCGGAAGGAGTCCTGCAACAGCTCCAAAAATCGTTTGCTTTTACTTCAGGATCGGCTCAATGGCAGCAGCCAGAGCATCCTTTTGGGCCTGTGCCTCGGCCAGGTCCTTGCCCAGGGTGGTGAAATAGGTCTTGATCTTCGGCTCGGTGCCGGAGGGACGGACCACGACGGTAGCGCCATTCTCCAGCGTGTAGATCAGGACGTTTGCGGCGGGCAGGCCGGTCTCTTCGGGCTTCTTGTAGTCGGTGACCTTGACGACCTTGTGGCCGGCCAGCTCGGTCAGAGGCTCATCGCGCAGCTTCTGCATGATGGAAGCCATCTTCTCCATGCCGGTCAGGCCGGGGAACTCGAAGCTGTCCACCTTGTTCAGGTAGCGGCCATACTGTGCGTAGATCTCCTCCAGACGCTGCTTGATGGAGGAACCGATGCTGCGGTAGTAAGCAGCCATCTCGCAGATGAGCATGGAGCCGATGACGGCATCCTTATCGCGGACGTAGGGGCCTGCCAGGTAGCCGTAGCTCTCTTCGAAGCCGAAGATGAAGCGGTCTACCTCACCGGCAGCTTCCAGGTTGGCGATCTGGTCGCCGATCCACTTGAAGCCGGTCAGGACGTTGCGCATCTCCACGCCGTAGTGCTTTGCCACCGCGTCAGCCAGCGGGGTGGAAACGATGGACTTGACGGCCACGGGGTTCTTGGGCATGGTGCCCTTCTCGATGCGGCCGGCGCAGATGTAATCCAGCAGCAGAACGCCCATTTCGTTGCCGGAGACCAGCTCATAGCTGCCATCCGGGCACTTCATGGCGATGCCCACGCGGTCGGCATCGGGGTCGGTCGCCAGCATCAGGTCGGCGCCGGTCTCGGTGGCCAGGTTCAGGCCCAGCTTCAGGGCCTCGAAGATCTCCGGGTTGGGGTAGGAGCAGGTGGTGAAGTAGCCGTTGGGGTACTCCTGCTCCGGCACGATGGTGATATCGGTGATGCCCATATCGTTCAGCACATGGGTCACAGGCACCAGACCGGAGCCGTTCAGCGGGCTGTACACCAGCTTCAGACCGGCCGTCTTGCACAGGCCGGGGCGGACCTGACGTGCCTCGATGGCGTCGTACAGAGCCTTCTTGCAGTCATCGCCGACAAAGCGGATGAGGCCCTGCTCCACGCCCTCGGCGAAGGAGATGTACTTTGCGCCGGTCAGCACATCGGTCTTCTGGATCTCGTCGTAGACGATGGCGGCGGCGTCATCGGTCATCTGGCAGCCATCCGGGCCGTAGGCCTTGTAGCCGTTGTACTTGGCGGGGTTGTGGGATGCCGTGACCATGATACCGGCGTTGCACTCGTAGTAGCGGGTGGCAAAGCTCAGGGCCGGCACGGGCATCAGGGCATCATAGATGCGCACCTTGATGCCGTTGGCCGCCAGAACACCGGCCGCCGTCTTTGCAAAGATGTCGCTCTTCAGGCGGCTGTCATAGCTGATGGCAACGGTCTGATTGCCGCCCTGAGTCTTGACCCAGTTGGCCAGGCCCTGGGTGGCCTGACGGACGACATAAATGTTCATGCGATTGGTGCCAGCACCCAGAACGCCGCGCAGACCGGCGGTGCCGAACTTCAGGGCCACTGCAAAGCGGTCCTTGATCTCCTCGTCATTTCCCTCGATCCTGGCCAGTTCCGGCTTCAGGTCAGCGTCTTCCAGATCCGCTGCCAGCCAGCGCTTATACTCATCCAGATACATATTACACACACCTTACCTTTATTGTTTTTGCCAAGGGGTAGTTTTTCCAAACCTACTTATACTATAAACTCTTGGCTCGTCTGTGTCAATTCCATATTATGTAAGAAGTTTTGCCAAAGAAATCATACAAATACCACAAATCGCTTCCCAAAATCCGCATTTTGGGGCGTTTGCACCGTGTCCGGCGGCGTCAGCAGACAAAATGGCTGGTGCAGGTCGTCCAGAATCTCCAGCCACTGGCCGGGGCCGATGCCGTTTTCACACAGGTACCGCATCACCCGCATGGCCTGCGGAAAATTCCCCGCCGGGCACAGCACCCGGCTGACCGTGCAGCTCCCGCTCTGTTCCTGTGCCAGTTCCAGCACGATGCCCATCTCGATGCGTCGGGCAGAGTAATACAGCGTGTGGGCATGCTGCAGCCCCTCCAGCTCCGAATAAGAGCGGACGTACTGACAGAATTCCTTTACGATCATGGTCTTTCCTCCCTCATTTCACTCATTGACATTATCAATACCCCAAACTATAATGAAAATCAAGATGATAATCTGTCGAAATTCGAGTCCTGACGATTTCTTAGCCGTTTCTTTGCCAAAAATTGGGAACTTGCCGCCATTCGGTGGTTCCCTGAGGAGGATCTTATGTACTCTGTTCTGAGAAGTTACGGCCTGAATGGCCTGACCGGCTTTGCTGTGGCCGTCGAAGCCGACATCTCCGGCGGGCTGCCCGCATTTTCGCTGGTGGGCCTGCCGGATTCCGCCGTCCGCGAGAGCGGCGACCGCGTCCGTGCCGCCGTCAAGAATCTGGGCTTCAAGTGGCCGGACCGGCACATCACGGTCAACCTGGCCCCTGCCGATGTCCGCAAGACCGGGCCGGTCTACGACCTGCCCCTGCTGCTGGCGGTGCTGACCGCCTCCGGCCAGCTGGAAACCCCGCCGCAGGATACCGCCTTCCTCGGCGAACTGGCACTGGACGGTGCGCTCCGCCCGGTGTCCGGTGTGCTGCCCATGGCGCTGGCCGCTGCCGCCGACGGCGTCCGGGCCCTGTACGTCCCCGCCGAAAACGCCGCCGAAGCAGCCGAGGCGGGCGGCGACGCGATGAAGGTCTACCCGGCCCGCACCGCGCGGGAGGTGGTGGACGCGCTGCGCGGCCTCTCCCCCATCGCCCCCACAGTGCCCATCCCCTTCGACCCCGCCGAGAGCTGGAACAATGCCCCGGACCTGGCAGACGTCATGGGCCAGCCCCTCGCCCGCCGGGCCATGGTCATTGCCGCCGCAGGCGGGCACAACGTGCTTCTGATCGGCGCACCCGGCACCGGCAAATCCATGCTGGCCCGGCGTCTGCCCGGCATCCTGCCGCCGCTCAGCCGTGAAGAGGCTGTGGAGACGACCAAGATCTACTCCATCGCCGGGCAGCTGCCCAAAGGGCGCGGGCTCATCACCCATCGGCCCTTCCGCAGCCCGCACCACTCGGCCAGTGCTGCTTCTCTGGCTGGCGGCGGGGCCAATTTCCGCCCCGGCGAATGCAGTCTGGCTGACTGCGGCGTCCTGTTTCTGGACGAGCTGCCGGAGTTTTCCCGCGAGAGCCTCGAAGTGCTCCGCCAGCCGCTGGAAGACGGCCAGATCACGGTCAGCCGCGCCGCAGGCAGCGCCACCTACCCCAGCCGGTTTCAGCTGGTAGCCGCCATGAACCCCTGCAAGTGCGGCTACTACGGCCACCCCACCCGCGCCTGCACCTGCTCGCCCAGCGCGGTGCGGCAGTACCGCAGCCGGGTATCCGGCCCGCTGCTCGACCGCATCGACCTCTGCGTCGAGATGGACCCCGTCGCCTTCGATGAGCTTCACGCCTCCTCCCCTGCCGAGAGCAGTGCCGCGCTGCGCCAGCAGGTGCTGAAGGCCCGCCAGCTCCAATCCCAGCGTTACGCCGCCCCCGGCTTCGAGGGCGTCCGCTGCAACGCCCAGCTCACGGCCGGGCAGGTGCGCCGGATCTGCCGGATGACCCCCGGTGCCGAGCAGCTCCTCCGCGCTTCTTACGACGCGCTGGGCCTCTCTGCCCGCGCCCATGACCGCATCCTCCGGGTGGCCCGCACCGTCGCCGACCTGGCCGGAAAGCAGCTCCTCGACGAAGATTCCGTGCTGGAAGCCTTGCAGTACCGCGCACAGGAAAAAGTCGATCTGACGTTCTGAACGTTGCTGCATTTGCTGCACACAAAAAGGACTGCCACTCCAATGGGTGACAGTCCTTTTGCTTTTCTTACTTGTAAATATCGCCGCGATTTCCCGCATCGGTCACACGGACTGTGATGATTTCTTCTTCCACGGTATACAGAATGCGGTAGTCACCGACACGCAGTCGGTAGAATCCTTCTGAACCCGCCATCGGCTTGATATCCCCTGCAAATGGAAGCTGTGCAAGTGCCTGCATGATTCGCTTTTGCTGTGCAGGCTGTTGTTTGCGAATAAACTTTGCCGCCCACTTTTCCACTACGATGTGATACTTCATAGTGCGATCCCCAGTTCCTGTGCAAGCTCTTCCAGCGGAACCGCATCATGCTTGTGCGGGTCAGGATTCTCCTGGTAGTTTTTCAGGAGCTGCTCACAGTAGGCATCGTCCGCCTGGTCTGTTGTCTCATCTGCTATCAGTCCCTGCACATAGGCCAGCACATAGGCCAGCTTATAATCCGGCAATGCCGCCGTCAGTTCATTCAGTTGTTCCCGAACGCTCATGAAAATCACCTCTTTGCTTCAGTATATCACGGTTCCGCGTCGATTTCAATCAGAATCTCCTCCACGTATCGGGCAGAAAGAACACCAGCATCGGGAAGATCTCCAGACGGCCGGCGAGCATGTCGAAGATCATGACGAGCTTGGCGGGGTTGGAGTAGCTGCCAAAGTTCATCATGGGGCCGACCTGATTCAGGCCGGGGCCGATGTTGTTCAGGGTGGCGGCAATGGCCGTGAAGTTCGTCACCATGTCGAAGCCGTCCAGACTGATGAGCAGGAAGGACGCCGCAAAGATGAAGATGTACGCTGCCACATAGACGTTCGTTGCACGAATGGTCTCGTGGTTGAGCAGCTTGCCGTCCATCCGGACCGGGGCCACCACCTGCGGGTGAAGGGCCTGCTTGAGTTCCTTTTTCAGGGTCTTGCCCAGGATCAGGATACGGCTGACCTTCATGCCGCCGCCCGTGCTGCCCGCACAGGCACCCACGAACATCAGCATGACCAGGATCTCTTTCGAGAGGGTGGGCCACAGGTCAAAGTCGCAGCTGGAAAAACCGGTGGTCGTGATGATGGAGCCCACCTGGAACGCCGCCTGCCGCAGCGCCTCGCCGAGGCCGTTGTACATGCTGTAAATGTTGCAGGTGATGATGCCGACCGCCACGGCGATGATGAGGAAATAGGCGCGCACCTCTTCGCTGGCGGCCGCGCGGCGGAACCGGCGCATCAGCAGCAGGAAGTAGGCGTTGAAGTTGACGCCGAACAGGATCATGAAGATGGTCACGACCCACTGGATGTAGGGCGAAAAACTGCCGAAGCTGTCATTCCGGAAGCCAAAACCGCCGGTGCCCGCTGTGCCAAAGGCCGTGAGCAGAGACTCAAACACCGGCATCCCGCCGAACAGCAGGAACACGAACTCAATGACGGTCAGACCAAAATAAATGCCGTAGAGGATCTTTGCCGTAGACTGCACCTTCGGCACCAGCTTATCCACCTGGGGGCCAGGGCTTTCGGCCTTCATCAGGTTGACGTGGGAGCCGCCGGTCAGCGGCAGCAGGGACAGCAGAAAGACCAGAACGCCCATGCCGCCCACCCAGTGGGTGAAGCTGCGCCAGAACAGGATGCCCTTGGGCAGGTCTTCCACACCGGGCAGGATGGACGCGCCGGTGGTCGTGAAACCGGACACCGTCTCGAACAGGGCATCCACCGGGTTCGGGATGCAGCCGGTCAGGACAAAGGGCACCGCGCCCACCACACTGATGAGCAGCCAGCAAAGCGCCGTGGTGGCAAAGCCCTCGCGCATATAGAAGATCTGGCTTTTGGTCTTGATGCGGTGGAGCAGTGCCCCCAGCGCCGCGCTGAGCGCCGCTGTGAACAGGAAGACGCTCATCACGAACCACTCGCCATAGCACAGGCTGGCCGCCGCGGGCAGCAGCAGCAGAGCGCCCTCCGTCAGCAGGATGTAGCTCAGCAGCCGCAAAACGATCGCATAATTCATGCCGCGCCTCCGTCAGTCTTCCACGATGTCCCGCAGGTCGTGCAGGCCGTGTTCCAGCGTGACCACTATGACGTTGTCGCCCACCTGGATCTGGTCGCCGCCGCGGGGGATCTTGATCTCATTGCCGCGGGTGATGCAGCACAGCAGGGTGTTCTTTTTGAGGTGCAGGCGGCTCAGGGGCACCCCCGTGGCCCGGCTCTCCTCATGGACCGTAAATTCCAGCGCTTCCACGCGGTCGTCCAGGATGCGGTAGAGCGTCTTGATGTTGCTGCCCGCCTCGTTCTGCAGGGCACGGACGTACTGGACGATGTAGTCGCAGGTCATGTACTTGGGGTAGACGATGCTGCCCAGGTCCAGCCCGGCCAGGATGTCGTCAAATTCCAGGCGGTTGATCTTGGTGACCAGCTTGCCGTTGGAATGCTTTTTGGCAAACAGGGTCAGCAGAACGTTCTCCTCGTCGATGTTGGTCAGGGCCACGAACGCCTCGGTAGATTCCAGCCCTTCCGAGAGCAGGAACTCCCGGTTCGAGCCGTCCTCGCACAGGATCTGTGCTTCGGGCAGGGACTCGGCCAGCACATTGCAGCGCTCCGGGTCCCGCTCCACGATGCGGACGCGGACATGGTTTTCCAGCAGCTCCTGGCTCAGATAGAAGCCGATGGCACCGCCGCCCACGATCATGGCATTGCGCACCGGGCGCACCGCCAGATGGATGCGCTGGAAGAATGCGTGTGCCTTCTCCTGCGTGGCCAGGAAGGTGACCTGGTCGCCGGTCTGTAACACAAAATTGCCGTTGGGGATGATGACATCGCCCGCGCGCTCCACGGCACAGACGAGGATATCGCTCTTCAGGCGGGTGGGGATCTCATGGATGGCCACGCCGTCGAGCTCCTGCGCATCGGTCAGAGTAAACTTGATGAGCCGGACGCGCCCGTCCGCAAAGGTGTCGATCTTGCTGGCGCCGGGGAAGCGCAGCAGGTGCGAGATCTCACGCGCTGCCGCCATTTCCGGGTTGATGATGGCCGAGATGCCGATCTGCTTCTTGATGAAGTCCAGCTCGTGGCTGTAGGACGGGTTGCGCACGCGGGCGATGGCGTGGCAGTGGCCTGCCTTCTTCGCGAACATGCAGCACAGCAGGTTCAGCTCATCCGAGCCGGTGACCGCAATAAACACGTCGGCTTCTTCAATTCCGGCTTCGGACAGGGTGGTAATGGAGGAGCCGTTGCCCACAATGCCCATCACGTCGTAGGACTCGCTCAGGTGCTCCACGCGGGCCTTGTTCGTGTCGATGACCGTTACGTTGTGGTCCTCCTCGCTGAGCTGCCGCGCCAGCGCTGTGCCGACCTTGCCGCCGCCCACCAGAATGATCTTCATAGTCGAAAATTCCTTTCCTTTTCTTCCCCTGTGGGAAGTGTATTGCCAAATGAAAATACAGATTTAGTATAGCACAGTTCGACGGACAGTTCCACTGTTTATGCGGTTTTCTGAGGTTTTCCAACCGTTCTTGCATTTTGTGTGGAAATGTGGTATAGTCGATTCAACGATTTACTGGAAGGAGGGTGCACCTGAATGGTCGGAACTGCTGCGCGGTTTACTCGAAATCCCGCGTCGTAGATTAAGCGTTTCCGGCTCGAAGTGCGCCCATTTTTAGGGGATATCCTTCTCCATCTGCTGTGTAGCCAGCTCCCCCGAAGGGGAAGCCATTGGCATACCGGGCAGGCCCTGCGGAACACACAGGTCTTTTTTGCGTGAACGTGCGGGCCTTGTCCTCATTGGCAGATATTCCTTCCAGCAAAGCGTGGAGCATGAATTTTGCGCTGCACAGCTTTGCTGTGCGTTTTTTCTTTTCCAAACGCAGTTTTGATACAACCTCTCCGTCAATGCTCCGCATTGCCACCTCTCCTTGTAGGAGAGGCCTTGGCAGTCCACACCGCGTGTCCGGTTTCGCCAGAGGCTCTCCTACCAGGAGAGCTGTCGAGCGTGAGCGAGACTGAGAGGTTGTACGAAGGATCATCAAAAAGGCGCACTTTCTATTTTGAAATCGATTTGTTCAATAGAAAGGGTGTTCCCATGAACCATCAACTCAACCTGAAAAGACAGCTCCGTTGTATTTATCTTTCCGATTTCTTCTCCGGCCTGCGCATCACGGATGCGGTCTGGGTGGCCCTGCTGGCCGCGCGGGGCTTCTCACTGCTGGAGATCGGTCTTGCCAAAAGCATCTATTATACGGTCAGTCTTCTGGCCGAGATTCCCAGCGGGATGGCCGCTGACCTGTTCGGCCGTAAGCGCGCCCTCGTCTTGGGCGGTGTCCTGGTCGTGGCCTACAACTTATTGATAGCCTTTGCCCCGAACCTGTTTGTCATCTGCCTTGCTATGGCGTTGAACGCACTGTCCAACGCCCTGTTCTCCGGCACCAGTTCTGCACTGACCTACGACAGCTTGAAGCAAGCGGGCCGCGAACAAGATTACATTCAAGTATCGGCCAATGAGTACCAGATCACAAATGTTACCAATGCCCTCGGTTCACTGACCAGTCTTCTGCACAAATTTCTGGGCTTTTCCGGATTTTATCTTCTGAGTGCCGCTTTTGAGAGCATTTCTGCCCTTGCCATCACACGTTTAGAGGAACCCATCGTCACCGAAACGCAGGCCAGCCGGAAGCAGCATCCTCTGCGGGAGCTGCCCGCCCAATTTGCTCAGCTGATCCAGGACAGCCTGCGGGTCCTCCGCTCCTGCCCGTCAGTCGGGAGACTCATTCTGTCCAGCGCCGTCATCAGCGGCTCCAACTATCTGAGCATCATGTTCTTTCAACAGCGTCTGGTAGAACTGGGATATCCCACTTCGCTGCTGTTTCTTCCGTTACTGTTCAGCAATCTGGCTGCTATGCTGGGTACGGAATGGGGTCGTCGAATCCACCTGCACAGTTTCCGGCGGTTTTATACCCTCTGTGCCCTGCTCTGCGGCATCGGATGCCTCTGCGTGGGTGCCGCGCCTGCACTGGTGGGCATTTTGGGTTGTATGCTGGCCGAAGGCGTATTGGGTGCCTGGCTCCTGCACGAGAACCGACTGTTGAACGATGCCATCCCCAGTGACCAGCGGGCCACTCTCATCAGCATGGACAACATAGCCTACAGTCTGCTGATGATTCCCGCCAGCCCGCTCGTGGGTGCAATCGGGGACATTTTCGGGCAGGCCGGGGCCGGACTCGTTCTTCTGGGGCTTGCCGTTGCCCTCAGTGGGCTGATCGTACAAAAGCAGAACTGACACAAAAGGCAGAGCCGAAAAATCCCGGCCCTGCCTTTTGTTTGATCTCTTAATACCGTTTCACACCATCTTTGGTGACGAGGGCATACACCAGCGGGGCCTCTTCGGGCTTTTCGGTGCCGTAGACAAGGCCGCTGCGGTACTCCTCGGCGGCGGCAGCGAACTTGTCCGCTGCGCCGTAGAAGGTCGCAAGGCTCTCGCCCTTGTGGACGTAGTCGCCGCGCTTTTTGTGCAGGACGATGCCGGCGGCAAAATCCAGCGGGTCGCCCTTTTTCTGGCGGCCTGCACCCAGCAGCACACTGGCCGAGCCGATCTTCTCGGCGTCGTTGGCCGTGATGTAGCCATCCTGTTCGGCCAGCAACTCATAGCGGGCAGCGGGCTTCTCGAACCGGTCGTAATCGTCCAGCACACGGATGTCGCCGCCCTGGGCTGCAAACATCTCCTTGCACTTGGCGAAGGCCGAGCCGTCCGCGATGACCGCTTCGGCCATGGTGCGGCACTCTGTCGGTGTGCCCTTACCGGCCAGCACCAGCATGTTGGCGGCCAGTTGCAGGCAGACCTCGGTGAGGTCCGCCGGGCCTTTGCCCTTGAGGACGTCCATGCTCTCCATCACTTCGAGGCTGTTGCCGATGTTGTGACCCAGCGGGGTATCCATGTCGGTGATCATCGCGGCCACGCGGCGGCCATGGTGGGTGCCGATGGAGACCATCAGCTTGGCCAGCTCGATGCTCTGGTCCACGGTCTTCATGAAGGCACCGGTGCCGGTGGTGACGTCCAGCAGGATGGCATCCGAGCCGGACGCCAGCTTTTTGGACATGATGGACGACGCGATGAGCGGGATGCAGCTGACGGTGGCCGTCACATCCCGCAGGGCGTACATCTTTTTATCGGCGACCGCGATGCCCTCGCTCTGGCCGATGACCGACAGGCCGATCTTGTTCACCTGCGCAAAGAAGTCCTCCTGCGAGAGGGCCGTCCGGGTGCCGGGCACACTCTCCATCTTGTCAATAGTGCCACCGGTGTGGCCCAGGCCGCGGCCGCTCATCTTGGCAATCTTGACGCCGCAGGCCGCCACCACCGGCGCGATGACCAGCGTGGTCTTGTCGCCCACGCCGCCGGTGGAGTGCTTGTCCACCTTGATGCCGGGAATGGGCGAAAGGTCTACCATCACGCCGCTGTGGGCCATCACATCGGTCAGCTCGGCGGTCTCTTCGTCGGTCATGCCGCGCAGGTAGACGGCCATCATCCAGGCGGCCATCTGGTAGTCGGCCACTTCCCCGCTGACGAAGCCGTTGACGATGGCTTCCAGCTCCTCACGGGTGTGGGTGCCGCCGTCGCGCTTTTTGGCGATCAGATCATAAATGCGCATAAAGTCACACTCCTCGAATATTCTTGTCTCAAGTATATCAAATCCTGCCGCAAAATCAAGCTGCATTTGTTCGTTTTCCACGAAAATGGGCGCAGCCGCCCGAAAGCAGCTGCGCCCTGTGGAACTGTTGCGATGCGAACGGATCAGCGGGAGCCCTTGTCGTAGGGGATGCCCTCGGCCTTGGGGGCCATGCTGTTCTTCGACGTGAACGCCAGAATGATCATCGAGGCGATGAACGGCATCATGTTGTAGATGTTGCTGGACCAGTGGAACTGGGCCAGGAAGGTGGAGTCGGCGATGTTGGCCAGGCTCTTGAACACTGCAAAGAACATGGCGGCGGCGCAGATGTTGAACGGCTTCCACTGGCCGAAGATCATAACGGCCATGGCCAGGAAGCCTGCACCGGCCACGCCGACCTCGAAGTTCCAGGTCTGGACGGGCGGCACGATGTAGGCCATGCCGCCGATGGCGCCCAGCGCACCGGAGATGAGCACACCGGCATAGCGCATCTTGTAGACGTTGATGCCCACCGAGTCGGCTGCCTGGGGGTGCTCACCGCAGGCCCGCAGACGCAGGCCAAAGCGGGTCTTGTACAGCACGACATAGCTGATGATAAGCAGCACAATGCCCAGCGGGACAAAGATGCTCAGCTCCAGCCCGCCGATGCTGAACAGGAAGGGCTTGTTGGAATAATTCAGCTTGGCACTGCCGCTGTCGCTGAAATACTTGGCGATGACCACCGCGATGGCCGTCGCCAGCAGGTTCAGGGCCGTACCGCCGATGGTCTGATCCGCTTTCAGGTTGATGGAAGCGAACGCCAGCAGCAGGCTGTACACCACGCCCGCCAGCGCAGCCACCAGCACCGAGATGAACACGGTAAGGAACGGCGACAGATCGGCCGGGAGCATGGTCAGGGTGAGTACACCCGCCACGCCGCCGATGACCATGATGCCTTCCAGCGCGATGTTGATGATGCCGGAGTGCTCACTGAACATACCGCCCAGTGCCACCAGCATCAGAACGATGCCATACAGCAGGGTATATTTGATCAAAAGCAGCATCTTACTTGCCCTCCTTCTTCGCGTTGGCCTTTTCCGCCGGGGCAGGCTCTGCGTTCACGTTGGTCTTGTCCGCGTTCTTGAACAGCAGCTTCTGGATCTTGCCGCGGAAGAGCATGGAGAATGCGCACAGATAGATGATGATACCACTGATAAGGTCTGCGATCTCGGTGGGGTAATACTTGGTGGAAAGGAAGGTGCCGCCCACCGAGATGTGGGAGATGAAGATGGCCGAGAAGATGGTGCCGATGGGGTTGGAGCTTGCCAGCAGGGCGACGGAAATGCCGTTGAAGCCCATGGCAGGCAGGCTGGTGGAGTTCAGCGGGTTCCACTGGCCCACGTTGGACAGATAGAACAGGCCCGCACCAAAACCGGCCAGCGCACCGGCAATGGCCATGGAGAGGATGATGTTCTTCTTCTCGTTGATGCCGGCATAGCGGGCAGCGCTCTTGTTCAGGCCGACGGCCTTCAGCTCATAGCCGAAGGTGGTCTTGTTCAGCACTACCCAGACCAGGACCGCCACGACCGCCGCCAGGAAGATGGCGATAGTGGTGCTGTTGGTCTGGAACAGCTTGTTCAGGCCGAAATCCGGGATGATGGACTGCGCAAAATCTGCATTCTTGCCCAGGTTCAGGGTGCGCGTGTTGCGCACATCGTACATGGGGCCGGTGCCGTTCTGGTAGATCAGCTCATTGACGAGGTAGAGGCCGATCCAGTTGAACATGATGGAGGTAATGACCTCGTTGATGTTGAAATAAGCCTTGAAGAAGCCGGGGATCGCGCCCCAGAGGCCGCCCAGAACGGCCGCAACCAGCAGGCAGACGAACCATGGCAGCTTGAGCATGATGGCGCAGTAGAGGGCACCGTAAGCGCCCAGCGTATACTGCCCGGCTGCACCAATGTTGAACAGGCCGGTCTTGAAGGCAAAGCCGACCGAAAGGCCGGTCATGATGAGGGGAGCCGCATTGGCCAGCTCCTTGCCGACGCCGTAGGGGGTATCGTAGAAGCCGCCCTTGACGATACGGACGAAACCGTCGCCCCAGGCGTGGGCCGGATTGATGGCCAGCAGCACCAGGAAACCGACGGCCATGCCGATCACGATGCACAGCAGCGCGGCCAGAACGCTCGTGATGGAGCTGTTCAGATTGCTGCGGGAAAGTTTTTTGTTTTTCATCTGTTAATTGCTCTCCTTTCCCTGCTTGCGCGCGCCTGCCATATACAGGCCCAGTTCCTGCACGGTGGTGGTCTTGGGATCAAATTCGCCCACGACCTCGCCCTCGTACATGACAAGGATGCGGTCGGACAGGTTCATGACCTCGTCCAGTTCCAAACTGACCAGAAGCACGCCCTTGCCCTTATCGCGCTGGGCCACGATCTGGCGGTGGATGTATTCGATGGCACCGACGTCCAGGCCGCGGGTGGGCTGCACGGCCACCAGCAGCTTGGGGTCTTTGTCGATCTCGCGGGCAATGATGGCCTTCTGCTGGTTGCCGCCGGACATGCTGCGCACGATGGTGGCACTTCCCTGGCCGCTGCGCACGTCGTACTGCTCGATCAGCCGGTCGGAATACTCCCGCACCTTCTCGCTGCGGATGAAGCCGTTCTTCTGGAACTCCGGCTGCCAGTAGCGCTGCAGCACGATGTTGTTTTCCAGACTGTAATCCAGCACCAGACCATGCTTGTGGCGGTCTTCGGGGATGTGGCTCATGCCGTCCTTCGAGCGCTCGCGGATGGAGGCATTGGTGATGTCCTTGCCGTCCAGCGTGACCTTGCCGGAGTTGAACTTTTCCAGACCGGTCAGGCCGTAGACGAATTCGGTCTGGCCGTTGCCCTCGATGCCTGCCAGACAGACGATCTCACCGGCATGCACCTGGAAGGAGACGTTCTTGACGGAATCCTTCTTGTGCTGGGCGTTGTGCATGGTGACATTCTCCACGTCCAGCACGACCTTGCCGGGGGCTGCGGGCTTTTTTTCGACCTGAAGCTGGACATCGCGGCCGACCATCATGCGGGAAAGCTCTTCCTTGGTGGTGTCCTTGATGTCCACGGTGCCCATATACTTGCCCTTGCGCAGAACGCTGCAGCGGTCTGCAACGGCCATGATCTCGTTCAGCTTGTGGGTGATGAAGAGGATGGACTTGCCCTCCTTCTTGAACCCGCGCATGATCTCCATCAGCTCGTCGATCTCCTGCGGAGTCAGAACTGCGGTGGGCTCATCGAAGATCAGGATCTCGTTGTCGCGGTAGAGCATCTTCAGGATCTCCACGCGCTGCTGCATACCGACCGAGATGTCGCTGATGAGGGCATCCGGGTCCACACGCAGGCCGTACTTCTCGCTCAGGGCCATGACCTTCCTGCGGGCCTCCGCCTTCTGCAAAAAGCCCAGCTTGTTCGGCTCCACACCCAGGATGATGTTGTCCAGAACACTGAAGCACTCCACCAGCTTGAAGTGCTGGTGCACCATGCCGATGCCCAGTGCATTGGCATCGTTGGGGTTGCGGATGGCGACCTCCTTGCCATTTTTGAGGATCTTACCCTGTTCCGGCTGGTACAGGCCAAACAGAACGCTCATCAGCGTACTCTTGCCCGCGCCGTTCTCTCCCAACAGAGCGTGTACCTCGCCTTTGCGCAGTTGCAGGGTGATGTCGTCGTTTGCCTTGATACCGGGGAATTCCTTGGTAATGTGGAGCATCTCGATCACAAAATCCTCTGCCAATCTGCTCACTCTCCTTTCGTGCCGGTTCGACACCTATACTATTCTGTCTCTCATTATACCGTATTTTTGCCGGTTTGCACACTTCTTTTTGAATTTTTAAGGATTTGTCCTGCCAAAAGTATGACTTTTGTGCAACCTGAACAGTTTTCTGCGAGACGTTTTTCTCCAGAAATTGCAAAAAAGAGGCTGCTGCACCCACTCCCTCCGTCACAGCTCCGCCGCGTCTGCTCCCTCTGGGAGGGAGCCTGAACGTGACGGCCCGCAATCAAAGCCTCCCTCATTGAGGGAGGTGGCATTGCACAAGCAATGCCGGAAAGAGTGATGCAGCAGCCTCGCAGACTACAGAAAAATTACTGGATGTAGGTGACGGTGGTGAACTCGCTGACGGTGGGCTTGGTTGCGTCGTCGGAGCTGTTGTCCACGGTGATCTCGCCGGAAGCGATCTTGGCCTTGACTGCCTCGTACTCATCCTTGGTGAAGGACTCGAAGTTCCAGCTGTCGTCATCGGTGGGCAGGCCGATGTAATCGCCATCTTCCAGACCGAAGTTGCCGTTGGTGGCAGCGATCTCGCTCCACTCGCCGCCCTCGATGTCGGTCAGAGCAGTCTCGACTGCAGCGGACAGGCCCTTCATGGCGGAGGTGATGAACGGGTTGTAGGCATAGGTGCCATCTGCCACGCCGTTTGCGCCGATGTAGTTCTGGTCAACGTCAACGCCGATGACATAGCCGTTGTTCTTCAGAGCAGCCTCAACTGCAGAGGTGTAGATGCCGCCGCCGCAGGCGAAGACGACCTGCGTACCGTTGGAGTACCAGCCCTCCATACGGGAGGTGATGTTGGCATCGCCGTAGAACT
>OMDL01000596.1_pt1 | contig 22650 bp, 15 predicted proteins | sample 1674081 | NCBI WGS metagenome assembly OMDL01 (sample SAMEA103958139, study PRJEB25191) | human gut metagenome | biome: human-associated habitat [ENVO:00009003]; feature: intestine environment [ENVO:2100002]; material: feces | place: Germany | collected 2013/2015
ACGCCTCGTCCACCAGTCCGTCATCCGACGCAAGATCCAACGTGGGTGCGTTGATGATCAGCAGGCTGCAGTCCTCCGGGATCTCGCTGGTCAGCAGATCCAGCGGCTGCAGGGTGATGTTCTGGGCGTTCAGCGCCTCGGTGAGGGAGCTGGTCAGGGCCTGTTCCCCATGGTTCGTGGTATAGTAGGCCACCCGGGCGTCGCCGCTGGTGAGTTTATAGATGGCGGCTGTGATCTGCTTCTCGCCGCCAAAGGTCACATTGGCACTGCCGGTGGTGTAATAGTCGGAGTAGTCATACTCGTACAGATCGGCGGCATCCAGCACCACGCTGTCCTCCCCGCTGGTCACGATCAGGCTTCCGGTGGATGCATTTTCGGCCCCGTACTGCGCCGCAAAGGTGGGGTAAAGGGTCGGGTCCTTCTGCTCCCAATGGATATGGCTGCTTTCGGCGGCGTAATGGTCCAACAGCTTCGTGATGATGGCATCTTCGCTGCCCGTCTCACACAGATAATAAATGGTCACATCCTGCTGCAGGCTTTGTGCCAGCTGCACCGAGCTGTCGCCCAGGGTGTACATTTTGGCCTCCGAAAGGTCAAACTCCGTGTATTTGGACGGAAGTGCCCGCACCACCAGATTGACCAGCACCGCCAGCAGGATGGCAGCCGCCAGAATGGCGGTGGAGTACACCCCACTGCGGAATACCTTGCCGTTGACCGGCCGGTTCTTTCTGTTTTTCATTGTTGTGCCCTCCCCTCAGTTCCAGCGGCGTTTTTCCAGTTCCTGCACGGTAAAGAACAGGAACAGCACCGTCACGGTGAGATAGTACACCAGTGTGGGGATGGAAAAGTTGCTGTTGACGAATTCCTCAAAGGGAGCAAACAGGCACAGTGCGCTCAGCACGGCGCTGAAGCCCTCGGTCAGCCAGCTGCTGCGCAGCAGGAACAACACCGTGAGCGCCGCACAGCACCCGGCAAAGGTCAAACACCCCAGCGTGAAGCTGCGGCTGCGCAGGCCCGCCACCACACTGAGCACCGCGGCCAGCGCGGTGAACAATGCCAGCGCCACGGCACTGCCGGTGGTGAACATCCTGCGCAGGCTGGGCATCAGATAGGCCAGCAGCAGCGCCGCCGCTCCGGCCACCGCCGCGATGATCTGGTTTTCGGTCAGGCTGGACAGGAACACCCCGATGGCAATGGCGGCGCAGCCCAGCAGATAGTAGCACAGCAGCGCCGCAAAATTGGCCAGCGTACTGGCAGCGGTCGCCCCCAGCGCCTGCAGCGTCAGGATCATGACTGCGTCCACCACGCAGGGCAGCGCAAACACCACGCATAGGGCAAAGAACTTGCCCAGCACGATGCCGGGGATGCTGACCGGGCTGGTCAGCAGCAATTGGTCGGTCTTGTTGCGGCGGTCCTCGGCAAAGCTGCGCATGCTGATGGCGGGCAGCAGGAACAGCATGATCAGCGTAGTTGTGTACAAAACGGACGCAAAGTCCGACGAAGCGTACATCAGGTTGCGGTTGGTAAAGTACAGCCCCAGGAAAAACAGGCTGACCGCCGCGGTGACATAGCCCACCATGCCGGTGTAGTAGCTTTTGGTTTCCCGTTTAAAGATGGCAGCCATTTATTCTGCCTCCTGTTCATTGGTTTCCGTTTCGGTCGTTTCGGTTTCTTCCGGTACCTCGGTCAGCTGCAGGAACACATCCTCCAGGCTCATGCTCTCGGCTCTCAGATTCAGCACCGGGCAGCCTGCCTGAGCCAGCGCCAGCGAGAGCGCACCGCGCAGGTCAGTACCCGCCGTGCTGACGGCGGTGAAGCTGACCTCGCCGCCCTTCTCGTCGGTGACACGCAGGTCGGTCAGGCCGGGCACCTTGCCTGCAGCGGCCACAACGGCCTCGCGGCTGCCCTGTGCCGTGGCGGTGATCGTGCCCTTGGCGGTCAGCTGGGCGGCCAGCTCCTCCGGTGTGCCCTGCGCCACGAGCCTGCCGTGGGCAATGATGAGCACCCGGTCACAGACGGTCTGGACCTCGCTCAAAATATGGCTGGACAGGATGACCGTGTGGGTCTTGCCCAGGTCGCGGATGAGGGAGCGGATCTCGATCATCTGCGCCGGGTCCAGGCCGACGGTGGGCTCATCCAGAATGATGATCTTCGGCGTGCCGAGCAGCGCAGCGGCAATACCCACACGCTGACGGTAGCCCTTGGACAGGTTGCGGATCAGGCGCTGCTCCATGCCCTGCAGGCCCGCGCGGGCCGCGGCGTGCTCCACTGCGGCGGCACGATCCGCCTTTTTGCGGGTGCCCTTCAGCTCGGCAACAAACATCAGATACTCCTGCACGGTCATCTCCTGATACAGCGGCGGCAGCTCCGGCAGGTAGCCGATGCAGGCCTTAGCCGCGGCGGGCTCGTCGGCAATGTCATGGCCGTCGATTTTGACCGTGCCGTCCGTGGCCGAAATGTAGCCGGTAATAATGTTCATGGTGGTCGATTTGCCCGCGCCGTTGGGGCCGAGCAGGCCGTAGATGCCGCCATCCTCCACGGTGAAGCTGATGTCGTCCACCGCGGTGTGGCTGCCGTAGCGCTTTGTCAGATGCTCTACTTCGATCAAAGTGCGCACTCCCCTTTTCATTTCATAATGTCTTTTATTATAGTGATAAATTGTGATAATTTTGCGACAATGGTTTGAAGAAGTGTGAAATCGTGCGCGGGGCTTTGCCAAAAAACGCCGCGGAAACAGGAGCAGCTCCCGTTTCCGCGGCGTTTCGCGGGTTTATTCTGAATCAGAAGTCCATGTCGTTGGGGTAGGTATCATGCCGCACAAAGCCGCCGAGCTCGTCGGTAGTCGTCATGCCCATGGCCAGTGCCTTGCTGCGCATGGCGGCGTAAAATTCCGCGTAGGTCGCCTGCATGTACGGTTCCAAAAAGAAGCCGCCGATGCCGAAGGTGAACACGCAGAGCAACAGCCAGCCAAAGAAGGACAGCTTGAGGATGAAGAAGTTCCACTTCTCGCCCTCCATCATCTCCTTGCTCAGTTCCATAGCGCGGGTGGCGGACATGTAGGGGTTTTCGGCCAGCAGGTAGGGCACCAGCGCATAGCAATACTCCCAGTAAATGCCCGGCACAATGAGCAACAGGAAGCCCAGCGCGATTTTCAGGTCGGTAAGCAACTGCACCACGATGGGGTTGCCGTAGGGGCGGCGGAAGGTGCTGACGACGGTGGAGACGGGCGTCAGGGACTGGCGGCTCTCCATAAAATAGCGGCAGCGGCCGACGTTGAGCGGGTAGACGACAAAGAGTGCCCAGCAAAGCGCGGCAATAGAGCCGATGAGCATACCGACGAGGATTGCCCCCAGCATACTGTCGGGGATACTGTTGATGATGTCATAGGCCGTCGTGTCGTCCGTAACGGTGCTGACAGCCTGCCGCGCCGCATTGCCGCTGTTGGCCCCTGCTCCGCCCAGCCCTACAAAGCTGAGCACCAGACAGATCCAGAAGGAACGCCAGTAGCGTCCCTGCAGGGCCTGCTTGGCGTTGGTTTTTAAAAGTTCGCGTGTCCACATAGTGGGTCACCTCCATAATTCATGCTTTAGGGATGGGCAAAGCTCCGATTCGTTCTCGAGGGCGTACAGCATATAGTTGTGTTCGGCTTGTCTTTCATCTATATACTGCATTTTGATTTTCAAAACATGCGTTTTGCTCACGGTTGCATGCTTTTACTATATACTTTTATTATAACAGCTTATGGCGCAAATGCAAGTTTTTGCGCAGCGCGTTTTGACGTTTTTACGAAGTTTTTACGCATGTTCACAAAAATATAAAAAAGTTTGGCATTTTTTGCGGAAAACGCTTGACATTTGTTTGCGGTTTGGCTATAATAATACACGTCGTCAGGGCCACGGCCCGCGGCGAAAAGAATATGCGGATGTGGCGGAACTGGCAGACGCGCTAGATTCAGGTTCTAGTTCCCTTAAAAGAGTGTGGGTTCAAATCCCTTCATCCGCACCAAAATCCTTGAACGTTTGTTCGGGGATTTTTTTGTTTTAATGATTTGTTTGGGATGCCAAGCATCGCCCCCCTGCGGCACTGGCGGTTCGCGCTTTTCTGCTATAGATACAGCAACAGCCCCGGTCCTGCACTGGAACCGGGGCTGTACGATTTTACATCCGCTTTACGCCATGAAATCCGGCAGGGGCTTGCCCTCCTTCAGCCATTGGTGATACTCGGCGGTAGCGGCAAACTCAACGTCGCCAGCGGAGTTCAGCGCCGTCTCGACCGAATCCTGGATGACACCAATGATAAAGCCGACACCAACGACCTGCATCGCAATGTCATTGGAGATGCCGAACAGCGAACAGGCCATAGGAATCAGCAGCAGCGAACCGCCCGCAACGCCGGAGGCACCGCACGCGCCCAGTGCCGACATGATGGACAGCAGGATGGCGGCGGGCAAAGAGACCTCCATGCCCAGCGTGTTGGCCGCAGCCAGCGTCATGATCGTGATGGTGATGGCCGCGCCGTCCATGTTGACAGTCGCACCAAGCGGAATAGAGACGGAGTAGATGTCCTTATCCAGGCCGAGCTTCTCACACAGGGACATATTGACCGGGATGTTGGCCGCGGAACTGCGGGTAAAAAAGGCGGTCAGGCCGCTCTCACGCAGACAGCGAAGCACCAGCGGGTACGGGTTGCGGTGCAGATAGATGAAGATGATCAGCGGATTGATGACCAGAGCCATCAGCAGCATAGTGCCGACCAGCAAAAGCAGCAGACGGCCATACTGAGTGAAGATAGACAGGCCGTTGTCCGACACATTGGCGAAAACCAGTCCCATGATGCCGAACGGTGCCAGGTTGATGATCCAGCGCACGATGGTGGAGACCGCGTCCGCAGTGTTGACCATAAAGTTCTTAGTCGTGTCACTTCCCAGGCGCTTCATCGCCAGGCCGAACAGGCAGGCCCACATCAGGATGCCGATATAGTTGCCGTTCATGATCGACGCCACCGGGTTGGAAACAATGTTGGCCAGCAGCGTGTGCATGACGTCACCCAGACCCTGCGGCACAACGTCCGCCGTGGCGGCCTCGGCCAGAACCAGCGTCTGCGGGAACAGCTTGCTGGTCACCACGCTCAGCGCCGCGGCCACAAAGGTCGTCAGCATATACAGCCAGACAACGGTGCCGAAGCGGCGGTCCAGCTTGGATGAACCCTGTGCCAGTGCGCTGGCAACGATGACGAAAACCAGCACCGGGGCAATGCCCTTCAACGCGCCGACAAACAGGCTGCCGAATTCTTCCAGCCATACGGCGCCGGGGCAGATCAGTGCCAGCGCCGCGCCGATAAGCAGACCGATGGCAATACGCAGGATCAAGCTGGTCTCGTTGTACTTGGCGGCCAGCGACTTGACCGCCTTGGTGAATTGATTCATGTGAAGCTCCTCTTCCTTATTATAATAGTCGGGCACGTTTTGCAGGGTGTGCGCGCCGTTTGCAGCCGCCCGCACAGGCGGCTCGCGTGACAATCCACATTATAGCGCATCCCGTGCAGATTGCAAGAGAAGTACAGCTGTAGTACCATCAAAAACAGTCAATTCTGGTCGGTGTAACGCGGGAAAAAAATTGCAAAAAATGTTTTTGTACGCGGTATAGGTGTATTTGTACCGCGCACATTTCGCGGTTGCATAGGGCATCACGCCTACAGCACCGCAGGGGTCAATGCTCGCCAGCGACCCGGGACGTTTGCAGTAATGGCAAGACTCCGCGGGCGGATACGGCATCCGCCCCTACGGTGCAGGGGACGATGCTTGTCATCCCAAACAAATCAATAAAACAAAAAATCCCCGAACAAACGTTCAAGGATTTTGGTGCGGATGAAGGGATTTGAACCCACACTCTTTTAAGGGAACTAGAACCTGAATCTAGCGCGTCTGCCAGTTCCGCCACATCCGCATATTCTTTTCGCCGTGGGCCGTGGCCCTGACGACGTGTATTATTATAACGGCTGGCAGAAGAAATGTCAAGCGATTTTTTGAGAAAAATGCTGCTTTTTTCAACGAAAAATGCGGTCCTCCGCTTTTCGACGAAAGACCGCATTTTATGAAAAGATTACCAGAGGTTGACGACCTCGTTGTACAGGCCCTCGTAGCTCTTGGCGGAGTTGGACCAGCTGAAGTCACACTCCATGGCGCGCTTGACCAGCACGGGCCAGCCGTCCTTCTGCCAGTAGCCTTCCTTGGCACGCCAGCAGGCCTCATACAGCTCATGGGCGTTGTAGTTGGCAAAGGTAAAGCCGTTGCCGTAGCCGTCGCCGGAGTCGTGGATAGAGTCCTTCAGGCCGCCGGTCTCGCGGATGACGGGGATCGTGCCGTAGCGGCAGGAGACCATCTGGGCCAGGCCGCAGGGCTCGGAGCGGGACGGCATCAGGAAGATGTCGGCACCGGCGTAAATCTGCTGTGCCAGCTTGGCGTTGAAGCCGATGTAGACACCGACGCGGCCCGGGTTGCGTGCGCACAGCTCGTTGAAGAAGTTCTCATACTGGGCCTCGCCGGAGCCGAGGATGACCAGCTCGATACCCTGCTGCAGCAGACCCTCGGCGATGGCCTGAACCAGGTCAACGCCCTTGTGGCCAACCAACCGGGTGACCATGGCCATGACCGGGCTGCCGTCCTTATGCAGGCCGAACTCGTCCTGCAGGGCCTCTTTGCAGACAGCCTTGCCCTCCTGGAAGGTCTCGGCGTCGTAGTTTTTGGCAATGTCAGGGTCGGTGGCAGGGTTAAAGACATCGACGTCAATACCGTTCAGAATGCCGCACAGCTTATACTGCTTCTGGCGCAGCAAGCCGTCCAGACCGTGGCTGAACCACGGGTCGAGGATCTCCTGCGCGTAGGTCGGGCTGACGGTGGTGACCTTGTCTGCGCACTCGATGGCGCCCTTCATGAAGTTGGCGCAGCCGTCATACTCCACAACATGGGCGTCACGTGCGCCGATGCCGCAGGTATCCTCAAGAATATCCAGACCATACTTGCCCTGGTAGGCAATGTTGTGGATCGTGAACACCGTCTTGATGCGGCTGAACTTATCCAGATGGCGGTAGTACAGGTTCAGGTAGACGGGCGTCAGTGCGGTCTGCCAGTCATTGCAGTTGATGATGTCCGGCTCAAAGTCGGTGTAGAACAGCATCTCCAGAATGGCGCGGGAGAAGAACGCGAAACGCTCGCCGTCGTCATAGAAGCCGTACAGGCCGCTGCGCTTGAAGTAATACTCGTTGTCGATGAAGTAAAAGACAACGCCGTCGCGCTCGGCCTTGAACAGGCCGCAGTACTGGCTGCGCCAGCCCACGGGCACGCTGAAGTTGGTGACATAGGTCAGCGTATCCTTGAATTTCAGGTCGCCGTACAGCGGCATAACGACGCGGGCGTCGATGCCGTCGCGAACCAGCGCCTTGGGCAGAGCGCCCGCAACATCGGCCAGGCCGCCGGACTTGGCAAAGGGTGCAGCCTCGCTGGCTGCGTACAGGATTTTCATAAGCACCTCCGTGCGAGTTTCACAAAATGAGGGCGAGGGAAAGTCTGGCTCTCCCCCGCCCTCTCATCAAAGTCGTCTCCGGGGAGAGGGAGTTCGACCTCTATGAGCGTTATGTCTCCCCTGTGTCAGCGTTTTGCTGGCGGGGGTATTTTATACGCTGTGGCCCTTGGCGACGAACACCGGGAAGGTGTCGGTGCCGGTCAGCTTCTTGTCCTCGGTGATGTGGACGTTCTTGTCGGTGACAACGTACTCCACATTGCAGTTCGGCTCAACAACAGTATCCTGCATCAGGACGCAGTTCTTGACAACAGCGCCCTTCTTGATCTTGCAGCCGCGGAACAGCACGCTGTTCTCAACGGAGCCCTCGATGACGCAGCCGTCAGCCAGCAGGCTGTTCTTGACAGAGCTGCCCTCCAGGTAGCGGGTCGGGTTATCGTCACGAATCTTCGTGTAGATGGGCGCGGGTCCGAACAGGGCGTCCATGCTGCCTTCCCGGAGCAGACGCATATTCTCGTCGAAGTAGCTCTTCATGTCGGAGACGCGGGCGACATAGCCGTCGAACCGGTAGGCATGGACGTTCAGCAGCTTGAGGTTGCGGGCCAGGATGTCGCGCTCGAAGTAGACGAGGCCGCGGACGGAGGCATCGTGGATCAGGTGGATCAGGCTCTCGCGCTCAATGACATAGATGTTCATGGCGAGGTTCTGCTCACCGATGCGGTAGTCGTTGGACAGAATCTCAACAACGCGGTCATTGTCATCCAGACGGATGGTGTAGTTATCACTGCGGGCACCCTCGGGGATGGCGGCGCGGTTGTAAACCATCGTGACGTCAGCGCCGGACTTGACATGGGCATCGATCAGCTTATTGAAGTCGAAGTTCATGGCAATGTAGGAGTCAGACAGGATGACGTAGCGCTCCTTCTGCGCCTCGAGCCAGTTCAGGATGCTGTCCAGTGCGTCCACACGGCCGGAGTACAGCTTGACGCTGCGCTCGGCAAAGGGCGGGACGATATTCAGGCCGCCGCGCTTACGGGTCAGGTCCCACTCACGGCCTGCGCCCAGGTGGTCCATCAGAGAGTGGTAGTTTTTACGCACGATGACGGACACGTTGTCGATGCCGGCGTTGGCCATGCTGGACAGCGTGAAGTCGATCAGGCGGTAACGTCCGCCGAACGGGATGGAGGCCATGGAGCGCTCCGCCACCAGTTCGGGAACGAGGTTATCATACGTATTGGCGAAAATGACGCCGAGAGCATTCACATTGCTGTTTACCATTGTTCCTCACCATCCTTTACATCGCTGGAGACCATTGCCTTGGGGCCAACCACTGCGCCCTTGCCGATGACGACGCCGGAGCCGACGGTGGCGACATCGCCGGGCTCGGCAATGTTCAGACCGCCCTCGGGCATAGCGCCGACGGTTGCGCCCTCCTCGATCGTGACGTTCTCGGCCACGATGCAGTGCTTGACGGACGCACCGGCCTTGATGACCGTGCCGCCCATAACGACGGCTGCTTCGACCGTAGCGCCCTTCTCAACGACTGCGCCGGGGAACAGGATGGAATTATTGACCGTACCGTTGACCTTGCAGCCCTCGGAGATCATCGAGTTGGAGATGGTGGCGTCGCTGCCGATCTGCTGGCAGGGACGGCCCGTGTTGCGGGAGTAGATCTTCCAGTTCTCATCGAACAGGTTGATGCCGGAATGCTTCGGGTCCAGGACCTCCATGTTGGCCTGCCACAGGCTGGAGATCGTGCCGACGTCCTTCCAGTAGCCGCTGAAGTGGTACGCATACATACGGCGGCCATCCTTCAGCAGGTTGGGAATGACGTTCTTGCCAAAGTCGTTCTCGGAGTTGGGGTCAGCCTCGTCCTCGCTCAGGTATTTCTTCAGGATGTCCCAGTTGAAGATGTAGATGCCCATGGAGGCCAGGTTGGACTTGGGCTCCTTCGGCTTTTCCTGGAAGGCGTTGATGCGGTCATCCTCATCGGTGACCATCAGGCCGAAGCGGGATGCCTCGCTCCATGGCACCTCCATGACGGCGACGGAGAACTCTGCGTTCTTCTCCTTATGGAAGCGCAGGAAGTCAGAGTAATCCTGCTTGCAGATCTGGTCGCCGGACAGGATGATGACATACTTGGGGTCATAGCGGTCAATGAAAGACAGGTTCTGATAGATGGCGTTGGCCGTGCCCTTGTACCAGTCAGAGCCGGAGGCCTGCTGGTACGGCGGCAGAACGTGAACACCGCCGTGCAGGCGGTCAAGGTCCCACGGCTGGCCGTTGCCGATGTACTCGTTCAGGACGAGGGGCTGATACTGGGTCAGGATGCCCACCGTGTCAATGTCAGAATTGACACAGTTGGACAGCGGGAAGTCGATGATACGATACTTTCCGCCAAACGGAACTGCCGGCTTGGCGAGCTTCTGGGTCAGCGCGTACAGACGCGAGCCCTGGCCGCCTGCCAGGATCATTGCGATCATTTCTTTAGCCATAAGATTTCTCCCCTTAAAATTTCGGCAGAATGCCGTTTTTAACATATATCCAAAGACGGCTTACACCGTCGTTTTGGCCTTGGGCGGACGTCCGCGGCGCTTGGGAGCCGCCTCGGTCCCGGCGTCTGCGGCAGGGGCCGCAGTCTTGGCAGTGGTTTTTGCCGTCTTTTTGGCGGCGGGCTTGGCGGGCTTTTCCGCTGCCTTGTCCTCCGCCTTGGCGGCGCGCGGCTTGCGGGCTGCGGGCACGCTCAGGTAGAGGGTGGACAGCGGCGGCAGCGTCAGCGAAATATGCTGGTCGAAGCCGTGCATCGGGCCCTTCTTCGTCTTGACCGTGCCGTTGGTCACGCCAGAGCCGCCGTACTTCTTATCGTCGGAGTTGAGAATCTCCTTGTAGCTGCCGGGGTTCGGCACGCCCATCTGGTACTCCTTGCGCAGCACCGGGTTGAAGTTGCAGACGACAAGCACCATCTTGCCCGCAGCGTCGCGGCGCAGGAACGCGATGACGCTCTGCTTGCTGTCGTCGGGCACGATCCACTGGAAGCCCTCCCAGCTGTAATCGACCTGCCACAGGGCGGGCGTGTCACGGTAGAAGTGGTTCAGATCCCTGACGTAGCTTTGCAGCTCACGGTGCTTATCGTAGCCGAGCAGCATCCAGTCAAGCGGCTTCTTCTCGTCCCACTCGATAAACTGGCCGAAGTCCTGGCCCATAAAGAGCAGTTTTTTGCCGGGGTGGGCCATCATGTAGCCGAAGAAGGTGCGCAGGTTCGAGAATTTTTCCTCATAATCGCCGGGCATCTTGTTCAGCAGGCTGCACTTGCCGTGGACGACCTCGTCGTGGCTGATGGGCAGCACGAAGTTCTCACTGAACGCATAGAAGAAGCTGAACGTGACCTTGCCGTGGTTGCCGGCGCGGAAGAGCGGGTCGGTTTTCATGTAGCTGAGCATGTCGTTCATCCAGCCCATGTTCCACTTGAAATTGAAGCCCAAGCCCCCGTCGGACGCGGGCTTTGTGACCAGCGGCCAGGCGGTGGATTCCTCGGCGATCATCATTTTATGCGGATAGCGGCCCAGGATAGCCGTGTTCAGCTTCTGCAGGAAGGCGATGGCCTCGAGATTTTCCTTGCCGCCGTTGACGTTCTGCTCCCACTCGCCGTCCTTGCGGTTGTAGTCGAGGTAGAGCATACTGGCGACAGCATCGACGCGCAGACCGTCCACATGATAGCGGTCCACCCAGAACATGGCGCTGGAGATCAGGAAGCTCTCGACCTCCTTCATGCCGTAGTTAAAGACCATCGTGCCCCATTCCTTGTGCTCACCGCGGCGGGGGTTGGGGTCCTCATAGCAGGGGGCGCCGTCGAACATGTACAGACCGTAGCCATCCTTCGGGAAGTGGGCCGGGACCCAGTCCAGAATGACGCCGATGTCCGCCTGATGCAGCTTGTCGACGAAGGCCATGAAGTCCTTCGGCGTGCCGTAGCGGCTTGTCGGGGCAAAATAGCCCGTGACCTGATAGCCCCAGCTGCCGTCGAAGGGATACTCGGTGATGGGCAGCAGCTCCACGTGGGTGTAGCCCATTTCCTTTATGTACGGGATCAGCTCGTCGGCCAGCTCGGCATAGTTGTAGGGCACGCCGTTTTCGGGGTCCTTCATCTTCCAGCTGCCGGCCTGCAGCTCGTAAATGGACATCGGGCTGTTGATGACATCCCGTTTTTCCTCGTCACTGACCCAGGCGGCATCCCCCCAGGTGTAGCCCTCAATATCATAGACCTTGCTGCCGTTGGACGGGCGGGTCTCGGTATGGAAGGCATACGGGTCAGCCTTATAGACCAGCTCATCCGCCGGGGTGGTGATGCAGTATTTATAGACATCAAATTGTTTGATGCCGGGAACGAAGCGCTCCCAGATACCGTCCGTCACCTTTTCCATGGGGTGCTCGCCGGGCGTCCAGCTGTTGAAGTCACCCACAATGGAAACGGCCTTGGCGTGCGGTGCCCAGACACGGAACACCGCGCCGGCCTCGCCGTTTTCCTCGCACAGATGCGCACCGAAGTAGCGATAGGCCTCCTGATTGTTGCCCTGCTTGAACAGATAAATGGGCAGATCGGAGCTTTTGGGCGTTTCTTTGCGCTGTTTCAACGTAATCTCCCCTTTTGAGCGGTGCTGTAGTGGATACAGTACACCGACTCTATATAATCTCTGTCTCTATATTACCTGTTTCTTACGGGAAATGCAAGGTCTTTTGTGTAATATTCTGCTAAAATTTTCGTATGTTGCCTATTCGTTTTGTACAAGTTCGACATAAATCGGGCGCTTTTTCGGACAAATGTACAAAAAAAGTCCCCTGCAAGGTTCTTTTTACACTTTGCAGGGGATTTGTGCAATCCGGAAATTATTTTCAGGTCCCGTAGATGTAGTACGGGTTCTCGCCGCTGTAGACGCTGCGGCGGTTCCAGACCGTGTGGGCGGCTAGATATTCGGCCCAGGCATGGTAACCCGCCGCATTGAAGTGGACGCCGTCCTTCGTGGCGTAGTCGTCGATCTGGCTGCCGTCGGCGGGGTTGGTCAGGGCCTCGCGGATGTTGATATAGTAGCAGCCCTTGCGCAGCGCCATGTTGGCCAGCAGGTCGTTGACCGCGGCAATGCGGGTGTTGTCCAGACCGGGCTTGGAGGCGACCACATCCTCCTGTACGCCGGGGATGGACTGGATATAAATCGTCACACCGGGGTTCAGCTGCTCACGCAGCATATCAATGAGGCGCTCGTAGTAGGCGATAAAGCTGTCCTCACTGCCCTGCACGACGAGGTTGTTCGTGCCGACAAGGATATAGAGATAATCCGGCTGGCTGGCGGCAATGGTTTCCATCGGGGTCTCGTTCGCACCGGTGACGGCGTTCTTGACGCTGACATTGTTGACAAAGGTCTGCACGCCCGCGCTGACGTAGGTAGCGTAGTGGGCATTGTGGTAGCCCGTATCGTAGATGCCAAGGCCCGACGCGATGCTGTCTCCCGCGAAGGTGACGGTGTTGAAATAGTCGTTCGTCACGGTGCCCAGCATCGGGACGGCCACCATGCGGTGATCGGTGTTGCGGTACTCGGTGTCGATCGTGGCCGCGACGGCCTCGGACTTGTCCCACGCGGCGGTATCGACGCCCGGCAGGATGCGCTGCGGCTCGGCAATGTCTGCCGGGGCTGCCGAGGGGGCCTCGGTGGGCACAGCGGCGGATGCGGCCTGCTCCGGCGTAGCGGATTCCGCCGGGGAAGTCTGAGCCGGGGCACTCTGCCGCGTGAACCAGAAGTAGCCCACGCCGATGCAGAGCGCCGCCAAAACAACGATGAGGATCAGGAACAGTCTGCGCTTGCGGCGCCTGCCTGCGACCTCATTGCGGTAGGTATAAAAATCAGCCATAAAAGCTCCTATTCTTTACGCGATCAAGCATGTATAGCTATTATACGCCGGAACCGCACCGGGTACAAGTGGCCACAGCAAATTTTACAGACCGAAAAAGGGACGTTTGCAAAAATCAGCTTGACGCTTTTCTCCTGTACCTCTATAATAAGAGTAAGAATAGACGTGACCAATCATCACAGAACGGAGGTCCTGCCCCATGGCATGGATGATCGTATCCGACAGCTCCTGCGAGATCCGCGAGCTGAAAAACCCGGCACCGGGCGTGCAGTTTGCCCTTGTACCGTTTAAAATCCGCGTTGGTGAGCGCGAGTATGTTGACCTTGCCACGCTGAACACCCAGCAGATGCTGCAGGCCATGACCGACTACAACGGTGCCAGCACCACCGCCTGCCCCAGCCCCGAGGAATGGGCCGAATATTTTTTGCAGGCGGACAACGTGTTTGCCCTCACCATCAGCAGCAACCTGTCCGGCAGCTACAATGCCGCCATGGCCGCGCGCGAGATGGTGCTGGAGGAGCATCCCGAAAAGAAAATTTTTGTGCTGGACACGCTGAGCTGCTCCGGTGCGCTGGCTGGTGCCGCCGAGCTGGCCAACAAGCTGATCGGCGAGGATCAGACATTTGACTACATCTGCTTTGCGCTGAAAAAGTTTGCCGATAGCACCCACATCCTGTTTGCACTGGCGAGTTTTGACAATCTGGCCAAGAACGGCCGTGTCAACAGGGTAGTTGGTTTTATCGCAGGCCGCCTGAACATGCGTGTTCTGGGCCGCCGCACGCCGGACGGCAAGATCGACTTTTTCTTCAAGACCCGCGGCGAGACCCGCGTGCTGGCAAAGATTCTGGAACAGATGGACGAGGACAAATACGATGGTGTCCATCCGGTGCTCATCAGCGAGTGCGGCAATCAGAACGCCGCCCAGCTTTTGCATCACGGCATTGAGGCCAAGTGGCCCGGCGCTCCGGTGAAGATCGTGCCCTGCTCCGGCCTGTGCAGCTTCTACGCGCAGGATCAGGGCATCATTATCACGTATTGAGGCAAAAATATACCGCCGTGCATGGATTTGCACGGCGGTTTTTGTTTTGTCATTCGTAGGGGCGGATTCCATATCCGCCCGCTTTGTTTTCCCTGCCGCAAACGGGCACGGGCGCATATAGAATGCGCCCCTACGGTGTTGCCGTATTTTGCCGTGGATTTTATTCCGGCAGCCGCTCCTTCACGAAATCCAGGAACGCCTGGGCGGCGGGGGCGAGGTTCTCGCCGCAGGCGAGACCGATTTCCATCATCTGGTGGGGATTCATCGGGCGCTCCACGACGCCGGGATAGCCGTCCTGGTGGTTGATGGCGTTGTTTACGCTGATGCCCAAGCCCGCCGACACCATGGCATAGGTCGCCGTGATGTCCATCGTGGAATAGCGTGCGTCGGGGCGGGCCTTCAGCTTGTCAAAAATCAGGGTGATGTCTGTCTCCATGCCCGGGTAGCTGTCGATGAACGGCTCGGTCTTCAGGCTTTCCACCGGGAAGGACTCACGGTCCGCCAGCGGGTGGTTTTTGGGCAGCAGGACCATCAGCTCGTCCTGACGGATGGGCAGCCAGACCGGCAGCGAGTCACGGTGGCTGATGAGGCAGAAATCCGTGCGGTGATCCAACAGCATCTCGGCCAGCTCGCTGCTGGTGCCGTTGACGATCTTGATGACCACGCCGGGGTGCCGTGTGCGGAACGCCGCCATCATCCGGGTGACCCACTCATAGTAGCAGTTATACGCCGTACCGATGACAATGGTGCCGCAGTCTGCGCCGCGCACCTTGGCTGCGGTCTGTTCCAGCCGCTCCTGCGCAAACAGCAGCTCACGCACCGACGGCAGCAACTGGCGGCATTCCGCGGTGGGCTGCACGCCGCTTTTGGCGCGGTGCAGCAGCGCAAAGCCCAGCTCCTTTTCCAGCGTTGCCACACTGCGGCTGATGCCGGAGACCGTAAACCCCATCTCCTCCGCCGCCGCACGCAGGCTGCCGCGGTCGATTGCCTTTAATAAGATCTGCCAGCGTTCTGTATCCATCTTGTACCTCTTATTGCCATATTTGCAATTTTGTAAAAATTGTGTTACGTTTTCATCAATCATAAGACAGAACGCCGATTTTGTCAAGAGCGGGAGAACGGAAAATAAAAAGCCTCCCCCTGTTACGAGGGAGGTACCCCGCAGAGCCGGAGCTTGGGGTTCATCACTCTTTTATATTCCGCTCCTGCTTGCGCTTCATGCGCTCAAGCAGAGCTGCCTTCTGTTTGTCCCATTTGGCATCGTACTCCGGGGTAGCCGGGTCGATGCAGCGGGCAAAGCTCCAATGCAGGCCGTCGCGGCGGCTCAGCTTAAAGCGCAGATACCAGTGCCCGCAGTAGGGGCAGACTGCTCTGGTAAAGTAGCCCGTGTTGCCGCGCTTGAGCCAGACCTCGTCGTTTTGCAGCGGCGCGCCGCACTCAGGGCAGCGTGCCTGATACAGCTCGGGCACGCTGCGGTAGTCGTCGTGTTCCATGCGGTTCATGAACAGCTGCACGTCGCGGCCCGTGTTCTCGGCACCGAGCAGCGCCTCGGTCAGCAGCTCCTCCTCCGTCGGATAGGTCGCGAGGCCCTCGGCCAGCGGCAGCTTGCGGCAGACCCTGGCCGTATAGAGCGCGTCGTCCAGTGCGTTGTGGAACGGTTCTTCCTTGGGGATGCCCAGGCGGTCCACAACGCTTTCCAGGGTCAGGCCCTCTCCCTCCTTGCGGGGGTAAGCCTGCAGGAAGATGCGCTGCAGGTCGTACCAGCGGTTCGGCCAGTTTTCATCCAGCCCGACGAGGAACAGGTTTTGCTTTAAAACCGGCACGTCGTCCAGGCCCCACTCGGCCAGCTCGGCATCGTCGCCCGCCCAGTCAAGAAATTTCTGCAGGCCCTCCTTCATCGGCAGGCCCGCGTCCAGGTCGCCCTGGGACAGACCCGTGACCTTGGCGATATGATGCTGCAATTTGCGAAAAATGTGCGGCTTGAGGTTGACCTCAAACGTATCCAGCACGTCGCCGCGGTCATTGATGCGGGCCGCGCCGATCTGAATGATTTCACCGCGCAGTGTCAGCTCCGTGCCGTGATAGAGGAAGGTTTTCGGCTGGTAGCCGATGTTCCATTCCAAATCGAAAACGATCAGATTCACAGGTCAGGTCTCCTCATTCAAAATAAACTTTTCCACGGCCAGGCCCACGCCGTCGTGGTCGTTATCGGCGGTCAGGTAGTTGGCCGCGGCCTTGACCGGCGGCTGGGCGTTGCCCATGGCCACGCCCATACCGGCCAGGCGTATCATCGGCAGGTCGTTCCAGCCGTCACCGCAGGCCATCAGGTTGGCGGGGGTCAGGCCCTTGGCGCGCAGCAGAATTTCCAGCGAGGTATCCTTGCCGACGCCGAGGGGCATTGTTTCAATAAAGAAAGGTGCGCTGCGGCAGATGGACAGCTTGCCCGCAAACTCCTGCTGCATCAGCTCCTCAACGTGCGGCATGTCGGCGGGGTCGCCGGTCAGCAGCAGCTTGTTGATGGGGCAGGTCACCTCGGCGGGCAGGTTTTCCACCTTGCGCACGGGGATCTTGTTGATGCGGGCTTCCTCCAGCACGTAGGGGGCATCGGGGACCTCGGTCACGATGCCGTTTTTGTCGTAGGTCAGCGGCACGACGTTCCAATAGCGGCTGAACGTGCAGACCGGCTCGATCAGGTCTGCCGGGAAGGCATGCTGCACCAGCGTCTGTCCGGTCCGGCAGTCGATGATCTTGCCGCCGTTGTAACTCAAAATACAGCCGCCGTACTTTTCTAGCTCGAGCTCCCTGGCCAGCGGCTCAATGCCGACGGTGGGCCGCCCGCTGGCCAGCACGATGCAGACGCCGCGGCGGGCTGCCTCCTGCAATGCCGCCTTTGTGCGCGGCGTGATGACTTTTTCGGTGTTGGTCAGGGTGCCGTCAAGGTCCAGCGCCAAAACTTTATATTGCATGGTTATTCCCCCGGAATGCAGATTTGTGTATATTGTACTCTAAAATGGGGGATTATGCAAGCATCTTGCCTTCCCCTGTGGGGAAAGCAGGCCCCGCAGGGCCGGATGAGGGGTATGGTTGCCATTTTTACCCGTTGGTGGGATACCATGGCAGGGTCGGCCCTCATCAGTCAGTGGTCGGAGCCACTGACAGCTTCCCCCGCGGGGGAAGTCTTTTGTTTAAGATTAGCCATTTCTAACGTATTGACAAGCATTCTCACCTATGCTACACTATCCCAAGCAATAAGGGAGTAGTCAGCGCAGCGGTGGAGCAGCCGCTGTGCAGTTCTGCCAACACAATGAGCGTTTGCTCTGGCTTTACTTTAAACGACGAGACTTATCTGCCCGTTTTCACGGGTGGATAGGTCTTTTTTATTGTCTGCACCCTGCCAAAACGGAGGAGAAAATCATGACTTTATTCGACCTGATCCTGATTGCCGTCAGCCTCTCGATGGACGCATTCGCCGTCTCGATCTGCAAGGGACTGTCCGTCCGCAAGGTAAGTCTGCAGCACGCTATGATCTGCGGCGTCTGGTTCGGCGGGTTCCAGTTTTTGATGCCTGCACTGGGCTATTTTCTCGGTGACCGCCTTGCCGCGCTGCTGACGAAGTTCGGCCCGTGGATCGCGTTTGTGCTGCTGGCGCTCATCGGTACGAACATGATCAAGGAGAGTTTTGGCGGCGACGAGCAGCTGGACGACGACTACTCCGCCAAAGCCATGCTGCCGCTGGCCATCGCCACCAGCATTGATGCGTTCGCCGTCGGCGTCAGCTTTGCAGCCATGCAGGTGGACATTCTGCCCGCTGCCGGGCTGATCGGCGTTATCACCTGCCTGCTGTCCGCCATCGGCGTCAAGGTCGGTGCCATGTTCGGCGACAAGTACCGCGCCCCCGCCGAGCGCATCGGCGGCATTGTGCTGATCCTGATCGGTGTCAAGACGCTGCTGACGGGGCTGGGAATTTTGTAAGTTTTGCATACCAATAAAAATGCACCGGGTTGTATGGAAAAGTTCCACACAATCCGGTGCGTTTTTTGTAGGGGCGAACATTGTTCGCCCGTGGCCGTTTACAGCAGCTATACCGTAAACGGTTTGCAAGGCAAGGTTGGCGGGCGAACAATGTTCGCCCCTACGGTGTCAGCATAGTACTGCGCTTACCGCAAAATCAGCTGTCCGTTCCCATCCGCATCCACGGTCAGGGTGTCCCCTGCCGTGTGGGCGCCGCCGATGATCTCCTTCGCGATCATCGTTTCCACATGGGACTGGATGTACCGCTTCAAGGGGCGGGCGCCGTAGATCGGGTCGTAGCCGCCGTCGATGATGGCGTTCTTGGCCGCGTCGGTGACAACCAGTTTCAGCTGTTTGTCCTCCAGACGTTTGCGCAGGTCGGCCAGCATCAGGTCAACGATGGAGCCGATTTCGGTCTTGGTCAGGCTCTTGTAGTAGACAATGTCGTCCAGACGGTTCAGGAACTCGGGACGGAACTGGCGCTTGAGCAGCTGGTCAATGGCGTTTCTGGCCTCGTCGGACAGCTCGTTGCTGCCGTTGGCGCGGCTCTTTTCCAGATCCTCCAGAATCAGGTCGGAGCCCAGGTTCGACGTCAGGATGATGACGGTGTTCTTGAAGTCCACCGTGCGGCCCTGGCTGTCGGTAATGCGGCCATCGTCCAGCACCTGCAGCAGGATGTTGAACACGTCCGGGTGGGCCTTTTCGACCTCATCGAACAGCACAACGCTGTAGGGGTGGCGGCGCACGGCCTCGGTCAGCTGGCCGCCCTCCTCATAGCCGACGTATCCCGGAGGCGCACCGATCAGACGCGAGACGCTGAATTTCTCCATATACTCGGTCATGTCGATACGGACCATGTTCTTCTCGTCGTCAAACAGGGCCTGCGCCAGCGCCTTGGCCAGCTCGGTCTTGCCGACGCCCGTGGGGCCGAGGAACAGGAAGCTGCCGATGGGGCGGTTCGGGTTCGCGATGCCGGCGCGGGAGCGCAGGATGGCGTCCGAGACCTTCTGCACGGCCTCGTCCTGGCCGATGACCCGCTGATGCAGCGTGTCCGGCAGACGGAGCAGCTTCTCGCGTTCGCCTTCGACGAGCTTGGAGACCGGGATGCCGGTCCAGCGGGCGACGATGTTCGCAATTTCTTCTTCCGTTACGCGGTCACGAAGCAGGCTGGATTCTTTCTTGGCTTCGGAAGCCTTTTCCTCGGCTTCCAGCTGACGGGTCAGTTCGGGCAGCTTACCGTTCGCCAGTTCAGCGGCCTTGCCCCAATCATTATCGCGCCTTGCCTTTTCAAGCTCGATCTTCGCGGCGTCAATTTCCTCGCGCAGATGCTGCACCTTGCCAAGGGCGTTCTTCTCGTTCTCCCACTGTGCCTTCTTACTGTTGAAGCTGTCGCGCAGCTCGGCCATTTCTCTTTCAAGCGCAGTAAGACGCTGCTTGGACAGTTCATCCTTCTCGTTTTGGAGGGAAGCTTCCTCAATGGAGAGCTGGTCAAGGTGATGCTTCATATCGTCCAGCTCGGACGGCATGGAGGCTTGCTCTGTTTTTATCAGCGCGCAGGCTTCGTCAACAAGGTCGATAGCCTTATCCGGCAGGAAGCGGTCTGTAATATAACGGTCAGACAGGCGTGCCGCTGCAACAAGTGCAGAGTCCTGGATCTTAACGCCGTGATAAATTTCATAGCGTTCTTTCAGGCCACGCAGGATGGAAATCGTATCCGCAACGTCAGGTTCATTGACCATGACCGGCTGGAAACGACGCTCCAGCGCGGGGTCCTTCTCGATATACTCGCGGTACTCGTCCAGCGTGGTCGCGCCGATGCAGTGCAGCTCGCCGCGGGCCAGCATGGGCTTGAGCAGGTTGCCCGCGTCCATCGCGCCGTCGGTCTTGCCCGCACCGACAATGGTGTGCAGCTCATCAATGAAGAGGATGATCTTGCCCTCGGACTTCTTGACCTCGTTGAGGACGCTCTTCAAGCGTTCCTCAAACTCGCCGCGGTATTTGGCACCCGCGACCAACGCACCCATGTCCAGACTGAACACGGTATGATCCTTCAGGTTTTCGGGCACATCTCCGCTTTCGATTCGCTGCGCCAGCCCCTCGGCGATGGCGGTCTTACCGACACCGGCCTCACCGATCAGCACGGGGTTGTTCTTGCGTTTGCGGGAGAGGATACGGATGACATTGCGAATTTCCGTATCGCGTCCAATCACAGGGTCAAGTTTATGCGCCTTTGCCATTTCGACAAGATCCTGACCGTACTTTTTCAGAGCGTTGTAGGTGTCCTCCGGGTTATCACTCGTGACCCTCTGATTGCCACGCACCGCACTCAGCTGCTTCATAACCTTCTCGGTTGTGATGCCGAAAGTCTTGAAGATTTCGCTGGCAGCCTTGCCGGGCCGCTGCAAAATGCCGAGGAATACATGCTCTACGCTGATGTATTCATCCTTCATCTGCTTGGCCTGCTGCTCGGCGGCATTGAGGGCACGGTCCAGATCGTTGGAGATGTAAATTTTCTCCGGGTCACGGCCCGAACCGGTCACGCGGGGCAGCGCCTCGACCTTCTGCAAAGCCGCCTGGGCAAAGGCATTGGCGTCAATGCCGAGGGTCTGCAGCAACTGCGGGATAAGCCCGTCCTGCTGCTGGGCAAGGGCGGCCAGCAGATGCTCCTGCTCCACCGCGTTGTTGGAATATTCCACCGCGATGCGCTGTGCAGCCTGCAAAGCCTCACGGGTTTTCTGTGTCATTTGTTCGATGTTCATAGTGCGTACCTCCTTTAGTGCAGATAGCGCATTGTTCTGGCAGTCTCGCACGTAAAGTGCTTGGATTTTGCAATTCAAAAATTCGCTTTCGCAAATTCTGTGTGTTCGTTTTGTTTTAGCACTCTATCTGTTCGACTGCTAATATTGTAGCACATTCACATACCATGTCAATAGGAAAATTGCAAACAAATTGTGAATTTGCAGGAAAAATCATTGGTAAAAGTTGGAGAAACAGTCGGAGGGGAGCAGATAGTTAGATATTTTTCAAAATATCTATTGACAGTGGCAGGTGCATAGGAGTATAGTAAAGGCATAGATAGTTAGACGTTTATCTAATTGTTTATCAGGAAAGGAGTTGTTCTGTTTGGGAGATGCTTTCAAGGCGCTGGCCGACCCGACGCGGCGGCGCATTTTAGAACTGCTGGCACAGGGCGATCTGACCGCCGGGGAGATCGCCGCACATTTTGATATGACAAAGCCGTCCGTCAGTCACCATCTGAACATTTTAAGAAGTGCGGCGCTTATTACCGATGAGCACCGCGGCCAGAACATTGTGTACAGTGTGAATCTGACCGTATTTCAGGAATTGATGAAGTGGTTTTATGACTGCGGACTTGTAAAGGGAGACGATCGCAATGAAAAGGAATAAACTGTTCTGGATTTTAACCGTGGTCTGCGTGCTGAATTTTGCCGCGCACCTGTACTTCTACCCCTCCCTGCCGGACATTGTGCCCACCCACTGGGGAGCCAGCGGGCAGGTCAACGGCTGGGGGCCGAAATCCACGGTTTTGATTTTGGCCGCGCTGCCGTTTGCGATGTTGATTTTGTTTGAGGTCATCCGCAAAATCGACCCCAAGCACCAGAATTTTGAGAAGTTCGGCAAGGTATGGAACCTGTGCGTAGTGCTGTTCACCGTGATGATGGCCGCATTCAGCTGGCTGAGTGAGCTGGCTGTTTTCGGTAAGCTGCCGGACAGCAGCAACCTCGTCAGCATTCTGGTCTGCGGCGGCATCGGCGTATTGTTCATCATCCTGGGCAATTTTATGCCGCAGGTCAAGCAGAATTATACCTTCGGCTGCCGCACGCCGTGGGCACTGAACGACGAGCACAACTGGCAGCGCACCCAGCGCATGGGCGGGTACACCTTTGTTGTTATGGGCATTGTCCTGTTGGTGCTTGCCTTCCTGGGCGGCCTGCTGGGCGACATTGCCACGCTGATCGTGCTGCTGGCCGCCGTTTTGGGCGGCAGCGCGTGGATCTATTTGTATTCGTATCTGGTGTATGTGGGGAAGATGAAGTAAGAGCCTAAAGCCTTCCCCTTTGGGGGAAGGTGGCCCCGCAGGGCCGGATGAGGGGCGGGTGTGCCATTGCTATCCGTTAGCGAGTTTTGACGGCAGGTCGCCCCTCATCAGTAAGCGGGCGT
>OMDL01000649.1_pt1 | contig 21608 bp, 20 predicted proteins | sample 1674081 | NCBI WGS metagenome assembly OMDL01 (sample SAMEA103958139, study PRJEB25191) | human gut metagenome | biome: human-associated habitat [ENVO:00009003]; feature: intestine environment [ENVO:2100002]; material: feces | place: Germany | collected 2013/2015
AAAATTACAAATATCTTTATGGTATCTGGGATGATATGCTAAATACTATAACCCGTTTTTGCATGCAGTCCAGCATTGATGCCGATTATATTGCGCATCTCGGTGCCGACCGTAGCAAAATCTTTGTTACCGGTAATACAAAATTTGACCAGACCTATGCGGAGGTTACGCCGGAGGATTTGGCGAAATACCGCTTTGAGCTGGGATTGAAAGAGGATTATCCTATTATCGTTGCCGGCTCTACGCATCCCGGCGAAGAAAAGGTGCTGTTTGAATCCTTCAAGTGCATCCGTAAAAAATATCCGCATGCACGTCTGATTATCGCACCGCGTAAAACTGCCAGAGCAGATGAAATTGCCAAGCTGGCAAGCCATTACGGCTATGAAACAGGCTTCCGCTCCAAGATGCTGGAGAAAAGCGGTGAGCGCAAGGAATATCCTTTGCTGATTATCGATACCATCGGTGAGCTGGGACGTATTTATGCTGTCGGCGATGTTGTTTTTGTCGGCGGTTCCTTCAGCAATACCGGCGGTCATAACGTACTGGAGCCTGCTGCCCATGCCAAACCGATTCTCGTCGGCCCGAGCATGCAGAACTTTAAGGATTCCTATGCACTGTTGAGCAAGGTTAAGGCCTGCAAGATGGTTAACAATAACGATGAACTGACGAAGGAAATGCTGGATATTCTGGGCAATGACGAGCGTCGCACGCAGATGGGTGCAGCTTCCCTGCAGGTTATCAAAGAGAACCGCGGCGCGGATGTGCGCAGCATCCATTATCTCAAGGAACTGCTTGATTTAACTGCTGTGCCTGCCCGTGAATACAAAAGCTATCCGATTAATACGCGTAACCTGACGGATGAAGGCGGCGGACGCCTGCGTCACGGTGATGCGATTATCCAATATGTTATGCAGGTTGCCTATGGTCCGGAAACTCCGTTCTTCGGCTGGCTGTTGCTGGCAGTTCTGCGTGGCATGTCTTATTTATACGAATTCGGCGTTTGCTGCAAGCTGTCTATGTATAATTGCGGCCTGCTGCACAGAGAAAAGCTGAACTGCTGCGTTATCTCTATCGGTAATATTACCGTCGGTGGCACCGGTAAAACTCCTACCGCCCAGAAGATGGCGGCAATTATCAAGTCTATGGGCTATCGCGTTGTTATCCTGAACCGCGGCTACCGTTCGCATTGGGGCAAGGAGCTGGGCGTAGTTTCCGACGGCAATAAGATTTTCATGACTGCCTATGAAGCAGGTGACGAAGCTTACCTGATGGCCAAGACTTTGCCGGGTATTCCGGTAATCATCGGCAAAAACCGTGCCGTTACCGGCCGTTATGCCGTTGAAAAGCTGAATGCCGAGGTTATTATTATGGATGATGGCTATCAGCACTGGCAGCTGGAGCGCGACCTGGATGTCGTATTGGTAGATACGCTGAATATGTTCGGCAACGGCTGTGTGCTGCCGCGCGGTACTCTGCGTGAGCCGCTCGAAAACCTGAGCCGCGGCGATTTGTTCCTGCTGACCAAAACCGACCAGAGCAGCAAGCTGAGCCGCATTCAGCTGCGTCATACTATTGCCAAATATAATGACAAGGCACCGATAGTAGAAAGTATTCACCATCCGAAAAACTTTGTGGAAATTGCCGACTGGTACAAGGGTATTTCCGAAAATATCAAGGATCTGGAAGAGCTGCGCGGCAAGGATGTTATGGTTTTTTCTGCAATCGGCAACCCGTCATCCTTCGAACAGACTCTCTCCAGTATCGGTTTGAATATCATGGAGGCTGTACGCTATCCAGACCATCACGATTACGGTATGCTGGAAATGCAGTACATCAACGAGCGTGCCAGCAGCCTAAAGGCTGTAGCAATGGTTACTACAGCGAAGGATGCTGTTAAGATACCGACTGAATTTATTTATTCTGCCCGCGAAATTCCTTTGTATATCCTGAATATGGATATCTGCATTACCGAGGGCATGGATAAGTTCAAAGAATATATTGATCATGCCATTAAAAAGGAGCTTGATAAAAAATGAAAGTTTTATGCGTAATTCCCGCACGTTATGCTTCTACCCGTCTTCCGGGCAAACCGCTTTCCCTGATTGCAGGTAAGCCGATGATTCAGCACGTTTATGAGCGTGCCTGCCAGGCTAAGCTGCCGGACGAGGTAGTTGTAGCTACCGATAATGAGCTTGTCAAAAAGGCTGTAGACGGCTTTGGCGGCAAAGCAATGATGACATCTCCCGACCATCCGAGCGGTACCGACCGTCTGGCTGAGGTAGCTTTGAACTATCCCGATGTTGATGTTATCGTTAACGTACAGGGTGATGAGCCGATGATTCCGCCTGAGGTTATTGACCGCCTGGCTGAATGCTTTACCGGTGACAGCGAGCTGCAGATGGCAACATTGAAGGTTGCTATGAACGAGGAGGATTACAACAATCCTGCTGCCGTAAAGGTTGTAACCGACCTTAACGGCTATGCACTGTACTTCTCCCGCAGCCTGATGCCGTATCCGCGCAATAAGCCGGAGGGCTACAAGGTTTACAAGCATGTAGGTATTTATGCTTACCGCCGCAGCTTCCTGCTGAAATATGCAGCACTGCAGCCGACACCGCTGGAAAGAGCGGAAAGCCTGGAGCAGCTGCGTGCACTGGAAAATGGTTATAAGATTAAAGTTCTGGAAAGCGATTTCCAGGGCATCGGTGTTGATACCCCCGAGGATTTGGCAGCAGTCAACGAGCTGTTTGCTAAAATGAATAAATAAGCTGGAGGATACTTATGCAAATCGTTAAAGTTGGTAATTATGAAGTAGGTCAGGGCCATCCCCTGATGCTGATGGCAGGTCCCTGCGTGCTCGAAGGCTATGAGCGCAGCCTGATGATTGGTCAGCGTACAAAAGCAATCTGCGACAAGCTTGGCATTCCCTATGTATTTAAGGCTTCCTTTGATAAGGCTAACCGTTCCTCTTATGCTTCCTTCCGCGGACCCGGCATTGAAGAGGGCTTAAAGCTTTTGGCTCAGATTAAAAAGGATCTGGGCGTTCCTGTAGTAACCGATATCCACGAGCCCTGGCAGGCTGAAAAGGCTGCCGAGGTTGTAGATATTCTGCAAATCCCGGCTTTCCTGTGCCGTCAGACCGATTTGGTTTATGCAGCTGCCAAAACCGGCAAGACTGTTAATGTAAAAAAAGGTCAGTTCCTGGCACCTTGGGACATGAAAAATGTTATCAAAAAGGTTGAGGAAGCAGGCAATCATAACATTATGCTGACCGAGCGTGGTGCAAGCTTCGGCTACAACACACTGGTAACCGATATGCGCGGTCTGGCTATTATGCGTGAGCTTGGTTATCCCGTAGTTATGGATGCTACTCACAGCGTACAGATTCCCGGCGGCCAAGGCACCTCCAGCGGCGGCCAGAGCCAGTATGTTCCGCATATGGCACGTGCTGCTGCGGCTGTCGGCATTGATGCACTGTTCTTAGAGGTGCATGATAATCCGGCAGAAGCACTGAGCGACGGCCCGAATATGGTTAAGCTGGACAATCTGGAAAAATTATTGACCGACGTGCTGGCAATCGACAAGATTGTACGCGGCTAAAGGTAGGGTGAGAATATGGAAGCAATGCTAAAGCATGCACAGGATGTTCTGCGCATGGAGGCAGAAGCGATTTTAGAGCTGGTGCCGCGTGTAGATGAAAATTTTGCTGCGGCAGTAAAATTGATTTTAGACTGTCAGGGCCGTACCGTTATTACCGGTATGGGCAAATCCGGCCTGATCGGCCGCAAAATGGCTGCAACCTTTGCCAGCACCGGCACACCGTCCTTTTATCTGCATCCTGCAGAGGGTATTCACGGTGACCTGGGCATGGTTACGGAAAGCGATGTTGTTATTGCTCTCTCCAACAGCGGTGAAACAGGCGAGGTTTTGAATATCCTGCCGTCCTTGCGCCGCATCGGTGCCAAGATTATCGCTATGGTTGGCAAGCCTGATTCAACACTTGGCAAGAATGCCGACGTTGTACTTAATGTAGGTGTCAGCAAGGAGGCCTGCCCGCTTGGCCTAGCTCCGACAAGCAGCACGACCGCAGCGTTGGCGTATGGCGATGCGCTGGCTTTGGCGCTGCTCAAAAAGCATAACTTTACAGCAAGTCAGTTTGCTATCTTCCATCCGGGCGGCAGCCTGGGACGCAAGCTGCTTCTGACCGTAGGCAGCATTATGCATAAAGGCGAGGAGAACCCGACTGTGCTGGCAGATACCAAGGTACAGGATGCTTTGTTTGTTATTACCGACAAAGGTCTGGGTGCTGTATCCGTTGTTGATGCGGACGGTGTTATGCAGGGTGTGCTTACCGACGGCGATATCCGCCGCGGTCTGAGTAAGGGTGTTGATTTCCTGCAGCGTCCTGTTTGCGAGCTGATGACAAAGGCTCCGAAAACTATTACCGAAGACAAGCTGGCAGCACAGGCTCTGCATCTTATGGAAAGCAACAAGCCGAAACCGATTACCGTGCTGCCTGTTATTGACAAAGATAATAAGGTTATCGGCCTGCTGCATATGACCGACCTTGTAAGGCAAGGAGTAGTATAATGGTAAGCTGGTTAGATGATGCACAGGATGAGGATGACGAATTTATAGAAGCAGCTAAAGCAATCAGACTGCTGGCATTGGATGTTGACGGTGTGCTGACCGACGGAACTATCTATATTGCGGCAGACGGAGAATGCTTTAAGGGCTTTAACGCAAAGGATGGCATGGGCATCAGCTGTGCCCTGCACAATGGTCTTGAGGTAGCGATTATTACCGGACGCAAAAGCGAGATTATCCACCGCAGAGCCGAGGAACTGGGCATAACAACCATTATCGAAGGCGCGAAGGATAAGCGTGAAGCGCTGCGTTCCTTGAGAAGGCTGCGCGGACTGTCGGTAGAAGAGGTTGCTTATGTAGGCGATGACCTCAATGATTTGCCGGCCTTTGCCGAGAGTGGTCTGACATTTGCTCCCGATGATGCTGCGGAAGATGTGTATGATGCAGCTGATATCGGTTTGGATAATCCTGGCGGCAGAGGTGCTGTCCGCGAGGCAATAGAGTATATTTTAGCTGCTCAGGACAAATGGGAAAAAATTGTTGCTTCATATGAGCAAGCTGGACAAGGAGATAGACAATAATGTGGCTTTATTATTTATTAAAAACAATGAGTACCGTAATTTCCTGGCTGCCCTATAAGGCAGTTGTGGTTATCGGTAAGGGTATGGGCCACCTCTATCATAAAATTGCCAAAAAGCAGCGTGTGCGTGCAGAGGAAACTATCCGCGAGCGCTTAGGCTATAGTCAGGAGCAGGCCGAGGCTACAATCAAATCGCTGTTTGTGAAGCTTGGCATAACCTTTATGGAAATTATGTATATGCCGGCGTTGAACAAGGACAATATCCGCGGTCTGGTAACCTTTGACCGTCCGGAGGTTCTGTGGGATGCGCTTAAGGAGAAGCATGGCGTTGTTATGCTGGCCTGCCATATGGATAACTGGGAATGGCTGGGCGCTGCACTGGCGCTGAACGGCTTCCCGCTGAGTGCGGTAGAAAAACCGCAGCCTAACCGTGTTTACAGCGATTTTATGAATGAGCTGCGCAAGGGCGTAGGCCAAGAAATTTTTTCGCGTGGTACAAGTGAAATCCTCGGCTGTGCGCGTGCTATGAAGAAGGGCCGTATGCTGGGTCTGATAGCTGACCAGGACGGCGGCTATGACGGCATCTTCGTTCCTTTTTTGGGCAAGATGGCATCAACGCCTAACGGACCGGCATATTTTTCCCGTAAATTCAAAGCACCTATTGTGCCGATTTTTATAGTACGTAAGCCTGACGGCTATGGCCATAAAGCGATTGTACGCGACCCTATCCATTATGAATTCACCGGCGACCAAAAGCTGGATGATTATAATGTTACCCTGAAAATGACTCAGGAAGTTGAAAAAATAATCAAGGAATATCCTGATAACTGGTTGTGGTTCCAGCATCGCTGGAATACACCATACACCCCACAGGAGGAGGAAAAGCAGCCAGATGAAAAATAAGAAAGTAATTCTGTCAGTATTGGCAGGCATTGTAATTGCCAGTGCAATTATTGCCTGGCTGATGCTGAGCGGCGATAAACCTATAACTGTAAAACCGGGTGATGGTGTTACAGCGCAGATTAATGCTTCCTTAAAAAACAGTATGGTTAAAAGGGAAAAGGATGGCAAAAAGCTGTGGGAGTTTACAGTAGAAGAGGTTGTTAACGATAAGGCTAAAAACACAGCCTATCTGAAGGGCATCAAAGGCAAAGTTTATCGTGCGGACGGCAGCTTTATCGATATTTCTGCCGATAAAGGCAGTGCCGGCATGAAGAGCAATGACTTTTTCCTGGAGGGTAATATTAAGGCTGTACTGAATACCGGCGGCGAGCTTTATGCCGATAAAATAAGCTGGAATCAGGAAAAAGAGCTTATTACGGCAACAGGACATTTTAAAATGCATAAGGATGCCTATACCGCAACTGCGGATAGTGCTGTAACTACCAGTGCTTTTAAGCATATTAAGCTTAAGGGTAATGCTAAAGTGGAGAAAGGCGGCGAATAAGATGGCTTACAAAAATAGATTACTGCTGACAATGGCTGCAGCCATGCTGGCAGCAGGCATAACAGCAACTGCTTTTGCAGCTCCCGGCAATTTCAGCGTTCAGGCTGATGAGCTGGAGTATGACCTGGGCAGCGGTGAAGCTGTAGCAAAAGGAAATGTTGTACTGATGCAGGATGGCGGCAGAGCTACTGCCGATTATGCCAAATTCAACAGCAAAAGCAAGAGCGGTGTTTTAACCGGCAATGTTATTGCCGACCGTGATGATGCACATATTGTGTGCAATGAGTTTATAGTGCATAATGAAAATGATTTGTCTGCTGTAGGCGGTGCCATGATTACCAAGGGCGGCAAAAGCCTGAGCTCTGACAGAGTTGATTATTACAAGGCGCGCGAATTTGCCGAAACAATCGGCGGCTGGGCACGTCTTACCGACAGCGACGGCAGTGTGCTGAATGCGGCAAAGATTGATTATAATATGGCACAGGGAGTTGCCAATGCATACGGTGGTGTTGATATCCGCAGTGATGCACGCAGCCTGACAGCTTCTGCTGACAGTGCAGTCTACAAAACCGATAACAGCGGTTATGTAGAGCTTATCGGCAATGCCAAAGCAACTCAGAACGGCAACAGCGTTGCCGGCGATAAACTGCGCCTTACCAATACCAACGTGGCTATTGCCGACGGTAATGTAGATATTATCTATATTCCGGAAAAGCAGCCTGCGCTGCCCGGTAAAGAAAAACAGGGCGCAGATGATAAAGCTTTAGCCTAAGAAGCGGAGGGCAAAGTTTTGGTTATAACAACAGATAATCTGGTAAAAATTTATAATACCCGTCACGTTGTTGACGGAGTAAGCATCAGCGTAGAGCAGGGCAGCGTAGTAGGACTTCTCGGTCCTAACGGTGCCGGCAAGACGACAACCTTCTATATGATTGTCGGTATTGAAAAGCCTGATGCTGGTACCGTGATGCTCGACGGCAAGGATATTTCCGCAATGCCCATGTATGAAAGAGCGCGTGCCGGTATCGGCTACCTGCCGCAGGAGGCTTCTATTTTCAGCAAAATGACGGTAGAAGACAATATCATGGCAATTTTGGAAACTACTGATCTGAATGCCTCGGAAAGAGAAGCGAAGATGAACGCTCTGCTTGATGAGTTCCGTCTGAATCATGTGCGCAAGAGCGAGGGCAAGGCGCTTTCCGGCGGCGAACGCCGCCGCGTAGAGATTGCCCGTGCGCTGGCTACAGACCCGGCCTTCATTCTGCTGGACGAACCGTTTGCCGGCATCGATCCTATTGCCGTAGCGGATATCCAGGGCATGATTGCGCATCTGGCGCAACGCGGCATAGGTGTGCTGATTACAGACCATAACGTCCGTGAAACACTGAGCATTGTTGATAAGGCCTATATTTTGGCCGAAGGTCATATTTTACTGCATGGCGACAGCGAAACAATCGCTAATGACCCTGTTGCCCGTAAATATTACCTTGGCGATAACTTTAGCATGTAACAGGAGGAAGAAAAGTGCGCTTACGATTATTAGACCGTTATGTACTGAAGGAGCTTTTATACCCCTTCGTTTTCGGCATTGCTGCTTTCTCCAGTATTTTTATTGCCAGCACGATGCTGTTTAAAATTACGCAATACATGACTAAATACGGTGCTCCGTTGGAGACTGTAGCCCGTTTGTTTATGTATAATCTGCCGGAGGTTATCAACTATACCTTCCCGATGTCTATGCTGCTGGCAGCGCTGATGGCTTTTGGCAAGCTTTCCGGCTCCAGTGAGATTACGGCAATGAAGGCCGGCGGTGTCAGCTACTACCGTATTGTTGCGCCGGTGCTGGTTGTTGGCTTCTTTGTCAGCATGTTTTCCATGGTGTGGGCAGAAAAGGTAGTGCCCACCTCCAAAGCGAAGGCGTCGATAATCCTGAATGAGGAAATCCGCCACAATACGCGCCCCACAACTCAGAATCATATCATCATCAAAACTATCAGCGGTGATACCCAACGTGTTACCTATGCTAATAAGTTTGATGAAAAGCTTGGCAAGATGACCGATATCACTATCGAAGAGTTTAATAAAGGCAAAATTGCCCGTATTCAGACCGCCAAGGAAGGCTATTGGGAAAACGGCAGCTGGCGTATCGTAGACGGTAATGTTTTTGCGCTGGACGATAAGGACGGCGTACAAAGCAGTGCCAAATTCAAGGAACAGATTATTCCTTTGAATTTCTCGCCGAAGCAGATTTCCTGGGAGCAAAAGGAGCCTGAGGAAATGACTATCCGCGAATTACGCGAATATATCAGCATGCTGGAAGAACAGCATACTTCGGCAGCACGTCAGTGGTGCGAAATCTTTATGAGAATCAATATTCCGCTGGCAAGCTTTTTCTTTGCAATGATCGGTGCTTGTCTGGGCACTCAGAAGCAGCGTACCAGCTCTTCTATCGGTCTGGGCATCAGTATCATCGTAATATTTATTTATTATGCAATAATGACCTTCACCACCGGTTTGGGCAAGGGTGGTGCAATGCCGCCGCTGCTGGCCTGCGCATTGCCTAACATTCTTTGCTTGGGTGTCGGCGTTTATCTGATGAAAAAGAAAAATGCCTAAAAGACTTGGATGAGTAAGTCATGGAGGTGAGTACTTGGTAGGTATAAGATTAATTATCATTATGGCCATTGTAGGTGGCCTGATTGCCTATCTGGCCGATAAAATGGGCAGTAAAATAGGCAAAAAAAGAATGTCGGTATTTGGCTTGCGTCCAAAGCATACGTCCATATTACTTACGGTACTCGGCGGTACTATTATTGCTGTTCTGACTATCAGTGTTATGGCAATAGCATCACAGAGTGCGCGCACAGCTTTGTTCGGCATGGAAAAAATTCAGCAGGAGCTTAAGCTTTTAAACCAAGAAAAGGCAGATACAACTGCTGCACTTGAACAGGCTAAAGGCAAGGTTAACGAGCAGAACAAAAAAATCATTGAGCTTGATGCTAAAATCCAGGAAGCAGTTGCCGAAAATGATGCAATGGAAATCAAGCTGGCCCAGGTTAATGACATGTACAGCCAGGCACAGAATGAGGTAAATTCGCTTACACATTCCAAGCTGCAGCTGACGAATGAAATTGACGAGCTGGAAAAAACTACCGAGGCTCTGCGTAAGGGTATCATCAATATGCGTGAAGGCCAGGTTTATTACCGCGCCGGTGAAGTTGTTTTTGCCGGTGTTATGCGTGGCGGTCTGAAGCATAAAGAAAATATAATTCAGATGAACTGGCTGCTGCAAAATGCAAATGAAGCAGCATTGCAGCGCTTGGGTGTTATCCACGATGAACAAAAGCCTCTGCAGGCTATCTGGATTGGTAAAAACGTTGTCGATAATGCTGTAGCAAGACTGGATAAAAGCAAGGGTAATATGCTTTTCCGTATCCGCGCTGTTGCTAATATCATAGTTGGCGAGCTGGCAGTATGCGATATTGAAATGGTAGATAATCAGCTCATTTATCCTGACGGAACCTTGATTTTCAGTGAGCAGTATAATCTTGGTAATAACGGCCCGAGCTATGAAAGCGTGCTTATGGAATTCTTGACGCAGATTAACCATAATGCGGTAAAGGCCGGTGTGCTGCCTGATCCGATGACGGGTAAGGTTGGCAGTATGGATGCTGCTACTATGATTGAAGCAGCTAATTCAATGCGTCGCACCAGAGGCAGCTTTATTCTGCGTGCTTATGCTAAAGGCGATATTACGACAGCCGGACCTGTAAGGGTAAGGCTGGAGGTGGTTCCGGTCAATGAGTAATTATCTTGGCGTAGATCCGGGGCGCAGCAAAACAGGATTGGCATTAGTTGCCGCTGATGGCAAAATCCTGAGCCTGCATATTGCGATGACGGATAATCTGGCTGCAGAGCTGCGACAGTTTGTCGGTTCAGCTAAGCTGCAGGGAATTATTATGGGCAACGGCACAAATAATAAGGCTATAGGCGCAGTTTTGCGTGAGCTTTATCCGGATTTGGTACCGGAGCTTGTCGGTGAAGCATACAGTACGGAAGAAGCTCGTAGCCTGTATTGGCAGGAAAATCCTCCTAAGGGTTGGCGTAAGCTGGTGCCGCTAGGTCTTTTGGTGCCGCCGGAGCCGCTCGATGCATATGCTGCTGTTGTGCAGGTGCGCAGATGGTTAAAGAAACATGAGGAAATGGATTAATGAATAAGCTTGGCGATTTAAGCTGTAACGAATTTTTAACTGAGCTTGCAAGCGCTGCGCCCGCCCCCGGTGGCGGCGGCGGCGCTGCAATGGCCGGAGCTTTGGCGGCGGCGCTTGCTTCTATGGTTGCTAATCTGACAATTGGCAAAGAAAAGTTTGCCGACCGCGAGCCTGAGGTCAAAGAACTGCTGGAGCAAGCGGAAGCAGAACGCGTACGTCTTTTGACGCTTGTAGATGAGGATGCGGCTGTATTCAACAGCTTTATGAGTTGTTATAAGCTGCCTAAGACTACTGATGAAGAAAAGGCTGCGCGTACAGCGGCAATACGTGCCGCTGCAAAGCAGGCAGCGACTGTACCGCTGAATATTGCCCGCAGCTCCTTTGCTGTACTGAAGCTGGCAGACAGGTTGGTAGTGGCAGGAAACCCGGGCGTGATTACGGATGGTGCCTGCAGCGGTTTGCTGGCGCGCGCTGCGCTGCGCTGTGCGGAGTACAACGTGCGCATTAACCTGGGACTGACCAAGGATGAGGCGTGGAACGCGCAGGCTACAGCAGACCTGAAGCAGCTTTTGGCAGATGCCGAAGCGCTGGAAACTCGTTTGCTTGCAGTAACGGATAAAGCGTTGCAATAAGGCTTTATTGCTTGGTGCTTTGTAAGTACTTGACGTAAGCGTGTTTTTAAAGTATAATAAAATTCTAATGGAAAGGTGGCCGAGTGGTTGAAGGCTCTAGTCTTGAAAACTAGCGAAGGTGCAAGCCTTCCGTGGGTTCGAATCCCACCCTTTCCGCCATTAAAAAATTATAATAGGGTCTTGCAATTTAGATAAGAATCTGTTATAATAAACAAGTAGTCTAATGGAGTGGTACTCAAGCTGGCTGAAGAGGACGGTTTGCTAAATCGTTAGACGGTTTACCCCGTGCGTGGGTTCGAATCCCACCCACTCCGCCAACTATGGCAATCGGCTCTCAGAGAAATCTGAGAGCTTTTTTGTTGCTTAAATTTGTTTCTCATTTTTCCTTATGCGGTCTATATGTTTTGCCTTGCTTGCCCATTTTCGAAGCGCAACGATTGGAGCAGTAGCGTTTGTCTGCGCGGCGTCCGCTGATGAGAAAATAATTGCTGCATTCAGGATTGGCGCAGCGATGGTATTCGCCCGGATTGAGCAGCAGCTGATACAAATCAAGATAAATTGCCTGCATAAGATAGCTGCATTGCCAAAGACTGGTAAATTTTTCTTGCGCCAGGTCCATTTGCGGTCTAGCGGTATAGATATTATCGTTGATGATATCGAGCAGGACGCGTCTGGCAAAAGTGTGGTCAAGGCTTATGCTTGGAATATCTTCAGCGAGAATTATAGCAGTAAGCTGTTTCTTCGTCAGCAGGTCCTGGTCATAATCATCAAGCGTGTGCAGCATATGCTTGTCTACAATGGTGAGAAAGTTTTGCAGCCTGCAGGCGTAGTCTGCATCTGTTTTACGGATATTCTTGAGCAGCTGCGTGTGCGAAATTCAAAGTATTCTGCTGCCTTGAGCGTAGGTGTTTTGATGCGCGGCAGCAGGTAGTGAAGGCCACGTGCGCTGTAATGCAGCAGGTAGGCAAGCGCATAGATAACGCTTGCCTGCGTCCCTTCATGTCTGATGAGATAGCTTTGGACAATAAGCAGGCTGCGGACGATTTTGACGCAGCGGGCAAAAAGGCGCAGGCTCATAATGTCCATTTCGTCTACTTCGAACAGTGTGTAATTCAAGGTAACCTCGGCGTCATTGGCAGCATAGTCTTTTTCTGCAAGTATATCTCCCAGATACAGGGTGTCGTCGATAAAGCTGAAATCGTTGATGAGCATAGAGTGATTTTCGTCGTCAAGGTGTGCACGTTTCTCAAGGCAGCGCTGCGAAGAATAGGGCAGGCCGTAGGCATTGCAGAAGGCAAGCACCTGCTTTTTATCGTTTTCATCAATATTGGCGAAGGCTATAGTCAGGGAAGAAGCTGCCGCACCTTCCTCACTTTGTGAAGCGATAGTTTGCGTATGAAAGGGGCCTTGGGCGCAGATAAAGTCGTCCTGACCGTTAAAAAAGCGGCGAAGCTGATAATTGCCGCAGACATTATTGGTGAAAAATTTGGGAATCACTGGCGCCGGAAAGGCGCGTTGCATTGTCGTCATAGGTATAACCTCGCAAAAATCTAAAATCTTATGTTGCTAGCAGATGCTGATGTTTTGTCGGCATCTGCTTTTTCGTCATTATAATATCACAAAAAAGAAATTTTATAATGGTATTATTGTTTCTTGCTTCATCTTATACTAAATGTAGGCGGTGGTCAAGTAAGCCTGCGTAGCTGGTGTCAAATATATTCCACATATATAAAATTTAAAGCACAGCAAGAGGTACTTTTTTAGTGCATAATAGAGGGGAGAGATAAGGAGTGGTAGTTTGTTTGAAGAAAAATATAAAATTATTGGCTTAAACATTATGTATTATCGCAGGGCATTGAGTCTGACACAGAGCGAGCTGGCGGAGAAAGCCAAAATGTCAAGGGCGCGCGTTTCAGATATTGAATGTGGCAAGGGTCCCTTTAATATGGAGTCTATATTTTTGCTGGCCCAGGCCTTGGGGGTTGATCCTGTACGGCTTATGCAGGAGAAAGAGTGAGAAATAGCGAAAATAATAATTACGTAAACACATTGCCCATTCCGAAAAGCAAAGCATAAGAAATTAAACTATATGTAAAGTTATGAAAAAATTGTGCAAAGATATGAAATCGAGAATATGCGATAATATATTGGTAAAAGGAGTGAGGGCTAAATGTTTGCGTCGAGATATAAGAAAATAGGTGCCAAGATAGTTTTTTACAGGAAATTGAAGAGCATGACACAGGAGAAGCTTGCCGACGAAGTTGGTATTACACCGCAATATTTATCGCGTATTGAAAACGGCGGCTATACGAAATGCGTATCGCTTTCAACCTTAATGAAGATTGCCGAGAAGCTAGGGATTACGATGAGTGAGCTAATGGAAGGAGTAGAAGATACTTCTTTATAAATTTTGGAGGCGGCATATGAGTGATAAGATAAAGCGTAGTCAGGTAGATGATATTAACAGACGCAACAATGCGGCTGACAGCTATAAAAACAGATCCTTTGGCAATAAAAAAAGTATAACTGACGAATATACGGGTAAGAGAATTTTTTATAATGCTAATAAGCATATTAATGAAAAACAATCAAACGTTGACCACATTGTTCCGTTAGATGAGCAAATCAGGCGTTATGGCTCTGATTTGACGCCGGAGCAGATAAGAACAATGGCTAATGCTGATGCAAACCTTGCTAATACCAATGCTTCGCTGAACAAGTCCAAGGGTGCGCTGAATAACCATGAGTATATAGCAAAAAAATATACTGAAGCAGGCGCTGCGCAGATTAATGATGTATCAGAGACTTTATTTGGCAAGAAAATCTTCAAGACAAATAAAAAAGCTGTTGACTGCCCGGATGCTGTGACGAGCGTTAATATGCTGAAAGAAGAAGTGAAGGCAGAGGCGCATATACGGACACAGGCGACTAAGTATAAAATAGAAAATACGGTTAATGAAATAAAAAACAGCAAAGTTATCAGTTCTAAGTTGGATGCAGTTGCGCCATCGGTAAAGAAGGCTGCTTCTGCCGGCAGGGAAGCAGCCTTTGTAACTGTAGCTGTTTCCGGCTTGACTAATCTTGTGGGCTTGGTGAAAGGTGAACAGGACATTAAGCAGGCTGTAAAAAATGTCGGGAAGGATACTGTAAGGAGCTTTGGCAGTGCTGCCGGTATTTCGGTAGTGCAGGATGGTGTTGTCGCAGTAGCGAAAAAAGCCGGGGCGAAGGATTTTGCCAAACTTGCAGGTAAAAATTTGCCGATTATGCAGCTGACGATGGCTGTAGAAATAGGTGGCATTGTTGCGAACTATTTAGATGGCAATATCAGCGGCGAAGAATGCTCTGCACAAATTGTTTGCGGCACTGCAGGTGTATTGGCAGCGAACATGGCTTTTGCCTTGGGCGGACCGGTAGCGGCAGTGGTTACTTCCCTGGTTGTGGGAGAAATAACCAGAGCGGTCACTAAATATCAGATGGAACGCAGGTTGGATAAAAAACGGCAGGCGGAATTTAAGCATATTATTAATACTGCATTGCAAAGTTTAGCGCAGCAAAAGCAGCGGATTGATGAATACAATAAAGCAAGAGATGCATATATGACGGCGGCTTTTGATGGTGGTTTTGAGCTTGTTATGCAGGGCGTTTACGCAGTAGATGATAAAGCGATTACCCAAGGACTGAATAATATTCTGGCGGTATTTAAGCAAAAATGTGCTTTTCAGTCGCTGGAAGAGTTTAACAATTTTTTTGATGATAAAGATGCAGTGCTGACATTATGAAGGGGGTAAGATGATATGATCGGACTTATACTTGGGGCAGCAGCTTTAGGCAGTAGCTTTTATGGTGCTGAGAAATCAATGCAGATAGATAGCAGGACAAAAAAGCGTTATGCTAAAGCTTTTGCGATGGAGCAAGAAGCTCACAGGCTTGTGGAATCCAAGAAGCAGGCAGCGGATGATGCTATGAAGAAGCTTTCCAACCGTAAGCGTTCGATATTAATTACTTCAATGCAGAATTTTGTTGATGTGTATAGCAAGCTCATGAAAATTGACTTTCGTGATGACAAGATGCTTGCAGTTTTAAATCAGCAGAGCTTTAGCACAGAAGAAATACAGATTATCCATGCAGTAGCGCAGACAGCAGTAAGACCAATGACAGATAAAGAAATTGCTGTCAGTATATTAAAGGGCTTCGGTATATTTGGCTTAGGCAATGCGTTTATCAATGATTCTGAAAGGGAGCTGCAAATGGCTGGCGCGCAGCTGCGCAGTTCGCGTGTTGTCTATAGTCAGGCTGAAAATTTAGCTGCTGTTTTAGACGGTGTGATAGCTTCTTGCAATAAGGTGTCTGATTTATTGCCGAGGTTAAACAGGTTGTTTATGCAAGCTATTACATATTCAGATGAACTTATTGCTGCTAAGGGCATGGATAGAGCTGCTTATACAGAAAACGACCGCAAGGCCTTTTGCAGCTGTATAAATCTGGCGGTTACACTGAAAAAAATTATTGATGCTCCTGTACTTACGGACGAAGGAAAGGTTACGCAAGAAACAAAGGAAGCGGTGGCAATTGGCAGTCAGTGTATGCAGGATATAAAAAAATTATGATTTGGAGGAATCAATATGAAAAAGTTTGTGGTTAGTGAAAAATGCATTGCTTGTGGCAACTGCTTATTAGAAACAAAACTTTTGCAGGAAGATGCAGAAGGCAAGGCTGTGCCTGTAAATGGTGGCTATTTTAGTGATGATTTTTTAGCGAAGGCTGAAGAAATTGTTGCCGGTTGCCCTGTGCAAGCTTTAAGCATAGCGGAAGGCGCAGGCGCAGACTTAAGCAAGCTGCCGGAAAAACTGCAAAACGCTTTAGCCAAGATTACTGTTCCGAATGTTACCCGAAAAGATGTTGAGATGCACGCACAGGATTACCGTATGACTTGTTCCTATCCGCAGGGAGAATATCGTTATGATTATTCCAGCGAAAGCAGAGCTATGAGTGCGGCAGAAAATGAATTTGACCGTATCTGCTATTCACAGTATAAGAAATTAATTCTTGAGGTTTTTGTGCAATACAAGGAAGATAAGCTGAGAAAGTTTTATACCTTTGATGAAAGCGGCTTCTGGGGACAGATTAACAAGCAATATGCAGATGTTCTGCAGGAATTTGCCGGAGCGGCAGCTGCAGGCGGAATTATGCTGCCAGCAGACTTTAAAGAATTTGCGGTTTTCCCCGGCGGCAGTGCTAATGAGAAGGATTCGGTGCTTGTGTATATGCTCAATGTAAGGCTCAAAGAGTTTGAAGACCGCGGCTGCGAGGATGTAATGAGAGAGCTTCACGATATTCCGCATACTTCACGTAGCGATTATCGGATCGATATGGATTATGATGATATGGAAGTATATGCGGGCACGAGTTTCTTCGGTAATGATAAATACGAAGATAAATACTGTTATAAAGATGTATATAAGGCTTGCGAAGATTTTATGGGAGATTTGAAGAACGCTATAAATTATGTGGATTACGATTCCCAAGTTTTCGACAGCATTGATACGGCCTTAAAGGATTACAAAGAGCGTGTGCAAAAGGAAATAGCTAAAAAAGTTGCCCTGCTGAGTAAGGCAGTTGCAAATTCAAAAGCAGCACTGCTGAATAGCGGCGTTGGAGATTCCAAAGCAGCACTGCTGAAATAAGGCAGATGCAAATTGACAGGATTAAGTAATTGTTAAATTGTTGTAGGTTTATAAGAAGTGCCGCACGAAATACACTTATGTTAATTTGTGCGGCATTTCTCGTTTTTATTATATTGATAATGTGCTATAATAAGTAGAAGGAATTTACCTCAGTTGCAATAAGGTGGCGCTAATTATGCCGGAACAAAATATTAAAGGTTATAATTAAATTAGTTGACCGAAAATGCTTAGCAGATTTAGCCTTATGCAGCTAATATAAATTAAGGGGCTGGTTTCCATGAGTTGGAAGGTTTATGTAAAAGTCAATCGTTGGCTATGAGTTTTGCTGAAGAATGTTCCTGCGTGGAGCAGGCTTCTTAAGGAGACGCATATTGGCGGTTGGCTTTTTTGATTTAATGAAAGGTGGAAACGCAAGATGTTTGAAGGCGACAAAGAAAAATATAAAAAGTTTCTTAAAAATCTTGAAAATGCTTTGGCTGAAGCTGATATTCAAAAAAGAATACGGGAGATTGTGGAGGATACTAAAGGTTTAGCCGCAATTGATGCTGTTGAGGCAGATAAGCAAAATGAGCATGATTTTGAAAAAAACAAAAAAATCAAGAAGTCTTTTGATGAACTGGTTCAGAGAATAGCTGAGTTGCAGGAAGAAAATGATGAACAAGCTGCAAGCATTAAAGCTTTAAAAAGAGCGAAAGAGCAGCAAGAGAATGAAAATAGCAAGCTGGTAGAGCAAGTGAAAAATCAGGCTTGGGAACTGGCGCAAAAGAATGAAGAATTGCGCAGCGCAGCTGCCGCAGCAGGGAAGCTCGAACAGGATTATGAAAAAATCAACGCAGCTAATGCTAAGCTGCAAAGAGAGCTTAATGCCTGGCAAAAGGAATTTGCTGAACCGGTTAAATTTTATCAGCTGTATATAAAGCTGCCAGCAGCAGTGCGCGAAAATTTTGCCAATGTTATTGCTGACGAATCAGTAATAGCCTTCATCCTGTCAGGAAGTGACATTGACAATATTTGCTCCTTTTGGGATAGCATGAAGCGCAATTATTATCAGCTGCAAGCAGAGCGTGATACCTTGTTGCAGATTTTGGAATATTTACTTAGCGTATGCAATATATATCAGGGAGAGCAGGTATTTGCCTTAATTAAGGACGAGGAAGGAAAATACTTTGATGATGAACTCCATATGCGTAGCGAAAACTGCAGCAGATATACCGGAGCCATTGAAAGAGTTTTGCTGCCGGGTATTTGGAACAATAGGCTTGCAAGGGCTAATAGAAAAGCACTTGTTGAGTATGGTGCTTAGAATGCCTGTTAAGAAAAAATTACTTGAAACAGCGGTGCAAGGAGCAAACCTTTGGCCTGCGCCTGCTGAAATAACCGGGCAAGATGGTTATAAAAAAATTTTAGTAGAGCAAATAATTCTTTGTTTGAATAACATGGTAAGGGAGCAAATAATTCTTTGCTTGAATAACAGGGTAAGGGAGATGCAATTAATGCGTAGTAAAAAAGATAGTTCGAATACAAAAAATGTTGCTGCTAAAAACAGCATGCCTGATATAACAGCCAGACAAAAAATTAATGCAAAAAGTGATGCAGGCAAAGCAACAATAAAGCGAGTACAGTATTTGCCGGTTTCAGAAGCTTCGCTGATAAAATTTGGCAGAAGATTAGCTGCCCCAAAAATAATAAATTCATTGCTGTCTTGTATGGAGAAGTATCTTACTACCCAGAATGATGTTATCAGCTTTAGAAATTGCCCAGTGCTATTGCCGCCTAATCCCAATGCTGATTTTATCTTTGAGGATGCGCAGAAAGTAGACGTAAGGACATGTACTACATATTATAATCATCCTGGCGAAGCGGTGCAGCCGAGACTTAATATAAAGAACCTCAAATTTGATTTTATGTTTTTGCGTGATTTGCAAAAAATATTAGATGTATTGAAAAAAAGATATGATCATATCACATACATTACCTTGCGATATGATCATAATTTAAGACCGTATCATATTTATGATAAAAGTTTTTATATCTTTAACGGTTCCTATAAATACGATTCATATGACCTGCTTATTTCCCGTATTCCTAAAGGAGAGCAGCGCATTGCTTTTATCCTGGATAAGGGCTTAGAGCCGGTTATCAATGACGTTGATGCGCAGATGGCTTATATAGTTTTGGATGTGTTAAAAGAGAAAAATTTGCTTGCTATAAAAGACAATAAGATTGTTTGGGATGAAAAGAAAACAGATGAACTGGTTAAAACCTTGCAAGAGTTTGATTTATTGGAAGAGCCATCATTAGAAGAGGTTCGTAAAAAATTGAATGACGCTTATGCAGACGATTTAAAGAAAGACTTGCTCGCGCGTGACAAAGTACGCTTTGACCTCACTGAATATAATGATATGCTTTTGGAGGATCCTAATGGTGGCTCCTGGGAGCTTTGGGAGGCAGAGATAAAGCAAGAGAAAACAGTGCCAACAGGATGCTCCTTTTACGCCCGCGACCCGCGCATGGATATTGTGGACGGCGGCGTAGTTGGCATTGACTTCGGTACAAAATCAACAGTAGTCGTTACCCAGGATGACAGCGATGCTATTGAGCCTGTGCGCATTGGCAAGGGTGATGTTGTTAACCTAGTGTCAAAGACTATGAAAATCCGACGGTTATGCAGTTTATAGATATAGACAGCTTTATGAAGGATTATCAAAAATACCCGGGCAGACCGCTTACGCGCTATGCGGATGCTACTGCCTCACATACAGCCTATAATGCATGGAATGAAAACAAAGAATCCAGAGATTATTTTTCGTACTTTGCTGAACTCAAACAATGGGCCGGTGACAGTGAACGACGTGTGAGAATTCGTGATATAAAAGGTAAGGAGATTAACCTTCCGCCTTATGAGGAACTGCAGGAGGGAGATTTTGATCCTATAGAGCTGTATGCCTATTATATTGGCCTTCATATCAATAACCAGTATAGCAAGCGTATCTATATGGAATACCTGCTTTCCTTCCCTGTTACCTATGCGCTTGACGTGCGTAACCGTATTTTGAACAGCTTCCGCAAGGGCTTGCGCCGTTCGCTGCCACAGACGGTATTGCAGGATGCGCAATGTATGGAGAAGTTCAGAGTTGAGCAGGGTGTTGGTGAGCCTGCAGCTTATGCAGTCTGTGCCTTGCAGGAGTTTAAGCTTTTCCCGAAGGAAAATGAAAAAATTGCTTATGCAATTTTTGATTTTGGCGGCGGCACGACAGACTTTGATTTTGGTATCTGGCGTAAGGCTAGTGGCGTTAAGGAGAGAAGATACAATTATGTGATTGAGCATTTTGGTGATGGTGGCGATAAATATCTTGGCGGTGAAAATTTACTGGAGTTATTAGCCTTCAATGTATTTTGCAAAAATAAGCAGCTGCTGCGAACTAAAAAGATTACCTTTGTTAAGCCGCCGGAGTGCGAGCGTTTTATCGGTTATGAAGGCTTGCTGTCGGATTCGCAGGAAGCGTACAGTAATATGCGCCAGCTGATGGAAAAGCTGCGTGGCTTCTGGGAGGGAAAGGTTCCGGAAGGCAAGCTGCAAAAAGCGGCAGGAAGCGGACAAGGACAGGCAGCAGGCAGTGAAGCGCAATGGTTTAGTGATGGCAAGGTAAAGGTAGATTTGTTCACTGCTTCCGGCAAGCAGGAATCAGTAGATTTGACAGTCGATGCAGCAGAATTGCAAAAAATTCTGCAGGCGAGAATTGAGCAGGGCGTGGATAGCTTTTTTGATGCTCTGCTTGTGAATATTAATAAAGACGAATATTATGAGGTTATCAAAAACTGTGATAAGATTAATATTTTCCTTGCAGGTAATTCCAGTAAATCAAAAATTCTTCAGGAAGTATTTAAAAAGAAAATAAGTGATTTTACAAATAAGCTTAAGCAAGGGGCAAAAGAAAAACAATCCAAGATATCTTTTGATAAGGCCTTCATGCTGCACCAGCCGTTGGGAGCCGAAAGCAAGGATAAGGAAAATGCGGCTGCCTGCTTAAAGCGTCCTACAGGTAAGACCGGTGTTGCTATTGGACTTGTACAATGTCGCCCCGGTTCTGTTATCAAGGTAATCAGTGAAAAGAAAACGCAAGAAGAGATTAAATTCCGCTTATTTATTGGTCACAGTGATGAAAATGGCTACTTTGAAGCAGATTTAACACGCGACAGTAAATATAATGAATGGCAAGCCTATTTTGATGCAGGGGAAGACCGTTTTGAATTTTATTACACAACATCTACGTCTGCAGGCAGAAAGCGTGGCCTTTTAGTTAAAGACAGCAAAAAGAGTCGCCAACAGCTTCCCAAAAACGCTGTTAATGAGGACTGGCTGATTTATCTGCGTCCTGTTGCTCCCAATAAAATTCAATATGTTGTAGCTGAAGATGATGAGGCCTTGAAGAATGGTAAGTTTAAGTTTGAGCCGGTAACAGTGGA
>OMDL01000661.1_pt1 | contig 21274 bp, 12 predicted proteins | sample 1674081 | NCBI WGS metagenome assembly OMDL01 (sample SAMEA103958139, study PRJEB25191) | human gut metagenome | biome: human-associated habitat [ENVO:00009003]; feature: intestine environment [ENVO:2100002]; material: feces | place: Germany | collected 2013/2015
TAGCTAGCGTTCATCCTGAGCCAGGATCAAACTCTTCATTGTAAAAGTATTGTTAATCATTCCAAAAGGAATGGTTGTTGCTCTGTTCAGGACGCTCGAATTTAAAAAGTCTCAATTACCTATCTTAATAAGTATTGACGGTTCTTTTTATTTTACCCAAGTCTCTCTTGTCGCCAAGAAGAGACTTGCTCTTGTACTACTTGTATTGTTTATGTAAATCTGTTCAAAGATCGCTTCTTTTCGAAGAATGCTCCTTTTCAAAAGCGGATGCAAAGGTAAAAACTTTTAAGCATATACTCCAAATATTTTCGGAAGTTTTTTTTAAAATTCTTTTCTCATTCAAAACAACTCTCTTGCGAAAGGGAGAACTGGGAAAAGGTTGTCTTTACCGCCCGGCTTTAAAAAAGTATTTCAATTAACGCTGCTTCCTTTTTGAAAGCGGGTGCAAAGGTAAGAACTTTATCTCATATCTTCCAAATGTTTTCGGAAGTTTTTTTTCATTTTTCTTTTTAAAGGGAAAAGTTTCGAAAGAAACCACCCGGTTAAGGAAGAAAAAAGTAAGGGTTCTTACTCCGTTTCTGTCAGAATGTCAATCAAACGCCGCTCCCGTTCTCGAAAGCGGATGCAAAAGTAGAGGATTTTAATATACCGACCAAATATATCTTTCACTTTTTCCTAATATTTTTGAAACTTTTTCCTAACTCGCTGATTTGTAAATGTGTTGTAGAGCATAAAACAGAACAGGGAACAGGCTGATGAAAGCAAGGGACACATTATAATATATGCGCACGTGCATGAGAGCGCGTAGGCGGGCGCGTGTACAAGCGCACACGTGTATACATAACACGTATATATCCACAGAACCTTAAACACTCACGCTTTCATATAAGCCTCAAATGGTTTATTGAAAAACAAGGAAGAACAGTTCTGAAATAACGGAAAGGTAAACGCTGGCGTCAACGGAAGTAAGAAACAAAAATACAAAGAACTATTCGTACCACGGCAGTGGTACTTAATTACCTCACCTGTGTTCTTTGCATACAACAGCCGTGGTACGAAAAGAACACGGGCGGGGTAAGATTAGTTTGCCGTATATCCATCTCCTTCAAAGAACTGTATGGCACGTACAGTCAGGCATGGTCTTTCCTTGCTTAGAGCTGTGATGAGACTTGACCCATAAGCTCTATCAACAGACCAGATCACTCGTGCGGCCGGACATCATTGGCCATGCAGGACGCCAATCACCATAAAACCGTCAGAGTCCATACCTATACGCCAGTGGCCTGTATCAACGGCCGGGTATTGCATAAGTTAAAGGAAAACGGGTATTATGTTAAATGTTAACGGAAATATCACGCAGCTAAAGCATGTTATAAAAAGAAAGGATTGCTCCCAAAAGTTTGGAGAATACGGACAAAGAAGTATCTTTGCAGTGTGTTTTTCATAGTATTAGATTTAAGGTTAACAAAAAAAGATTGGCTGTCTGGGAGAGATAGCCTTTTTTTATGAGAAAAAGTCAAAGAAAGCAACAGAGGAAAAGCCGCAACAACAGAGCAGTAGTAGTAGAAGAAGAAGAAGAAGAAAACAAACAAAAGCGGAAAAAACAAAAAGAACCCCTTCACTTCCGAGAGACCCGGAAAAGCGAAGGGGTGAGAGAATAAAAACGAGAGAGAGTATGTAAAACTACTATTGATTAATCTCTTCCGCCGCCAAGCGCCTGATACAAATTAATAATTCCCTGTATTTCATCAAAGCGATCGGCTACCTGCGTCAGCTGCGCAGACAGCAAAGACTGCTGCGCGGTGAGAACTTCCAGATAAGTGGAAGTACCGTGCTGCATCAGAAGCTGTGTGCTGCGAACGGCATTTTCCAAAGAAATAATCTGTCCGGTACGCAACTCCGTCTTGCCGCGTGCGGTCTGCACCTGCGTAAGAGCGTTATTCACCTCACTGCCCGCATTGAGCAAAGCCTGCTGAAAGGCGAGCTTCGCCTCTTCCTGCTGGGCTTTGGCTATCTTCAGTTGTGCAATGTTCAAGCCTTTATTAAACAGAGGTTGCGTCAATGCCCCCACAGCGGAAAGCAACAACTTGCCGGGATTGATAATCATATTCCCGGCAGAGTTTGTCCAGCCTGCCGTACCGCTCAACGTGATGGACGGATAAAACGCAGAACGTGCCGCATTGGTACTGTAAAAGGCAGACGCCAAAGAAAGTTCCGCACTCTTTACGTCCGGACGACGGGAAAGGAGCTGCAAAGGCACCCCTACCGTCAAATCTTCGGGAAAGTCCTGCCCGGCAAGGTGACCGCGCTCTATCCCGCCCGGCACTTCTCCGAGAAGAATGGAAAGACTGTTCTCCACTTCCTTAATCTGCTGCTTCAAGTCCAGCAAGGAAGCCTCAACCTGACGGCAGTTGGCTTCGGACTGGGAGACGGACGCTTCATTCGTCATACCGGCAGCCATCATGGCACGCATGGTACGTACGCTTTCGCGCCAGTTGACGGCGGTTTCCTCGGAAATACGGTATTGCTCGTCGAGCATCAGCAAGGTATAATAAAGATTGGCGACATTGGCTATCAGGGAAGTACTGACAGCTTGTTCGTACTCCAGGCTCTGAAGATAGAGAGCTTTGGAACGGCGTTTGGCATTCGTCAGCTTACCGAAAATGTCGATTTCCCAACTGGCGGAAGCGATACCGGTATAAGTCCATGAGCCTTTCGACTTGTCGAAACTGCTGACACCGCCCTGGGGAGTGAGCATAAACGAGGGCAGATAAGCCAACTTTGCCGAAGAAAGAGTAGCCTCGGCTTCCTTGATACGCTGTTGGGCTGAAAGCAAATCGGTATTACTCTGCAAAGCGTGTTCGATGAGCGTCTGCAGATGTGAATCGGTGAACAACTCACGCCAGGACAAGGATGCGATAGAGGCAGTATCAACGGCAACGGCCTCTTCATTCAAATCCTGTCCGTATAGCCCGTCGGTATTGATATCGGAAGGGCGGTCATAGGTGGTATAGATACCGCAACTGCTCAGTAACAGGCAGGAGACGGATAAAGTTATGAGTTTTATCTTCATTGTTATGGTCTTAATATTATCATTTATGCGCATCTTCTATCTCGTGCTTGCTCACTTCCATTTCCTCCTCAATCTGCCAATCCTGCGTCTGTACGGCCTGTGCGGGGCGGAGACGCTCTTGCAGCCATTGGAAGGTAACGAACAGGGCGGGAACAATAAAGAGCAATGCCAGCGTACCGATTACCATACCGCCCACAGCTCCCGTACCGAGCGAACGGTTACCGTTGGCACCCACACCGGTGGCCACCATCAGCGGCAGCAAACCGAATATCATGGTGAGCGCGGTCATGAGGATAGGACGCAAACGGGCTTTGGCGGCGCTGACAGCCGAAGCGATAAGCCCCATACCCGCCTTGCGGCGCTCGGCAGCATACTCCGTCAGCAAGATAGCGGTCTTGGCAAGCAAACCGATCAGCATAATCAAACCCGTCTGCAGGTAGATGTTATTCTCCAATCCCATCAGCTTGGCGAACAGGAAGCTGCCCATCAAACCTACCGGAACGGCGAAGATTACGGCAAACGGCACGATAAAACTCTCGTAGAGCGCACTCAGAATGAGGTAAATCATCAGGATACAGATACCGAAGATGATAACCGTGGTGCCGCTCTGCTGGCTTTCCTCACGGGTGATACCGCCAAAGTCGTAACCGTAGCCTTTGGGAAGCGCCTCCGCCGCAGTCTCCTGTACGGCGCGGATAGCGTCACCCGTACTGTATCCCTCGGCAGGCATGGCATTCACCGCAATGGAGTTGAACATATTGAAACGGCTCAACGACTCCGCGCCATACGAACGTGTCAGTGAAACGAACTGGCTCAAAGGCGCCATCTCGCCATTGGACATACGCACAAAAGCATTGTCGAGCGACGCCTCGTCCATACGGAATTTCGGGTCGGCCTGTATCATTACCTTGTACACCTTGGAGAAACGGTTGAAGTTGGACACATACTGCCCGCCATAGTAACCGGAGAGCGTAGCCAGCACCTGGTCGGGCGTAATGCCCGCACGCTTGCATTTGGAAGCGTCCACCTGTACCGTCCACTGCGGATAGCGCACATCGAACGTAGAGTAGGCCATGGAGATTTCGGGACGCTGGTTCAGCACGCCCAGATATTGCTGGGTGGTCCGGAAGAAGGTATTGATATCACCCCCCTGCTTGTCTTGTATGTTCAGGTCGAGAGCGTTACCCATACCGTAGCCCGGAATCATACCCGGAGCAATGGCAAAAACGGTTGCATCCTTGATGTCCGCCGTACGGGCATAAATCTGGTTGATAACAGCCTGTACCTGGTCTTCATCGTCCGTACGCTCATCCCACGGCTTCAGCTTGAGGATAACCATACCGAAGGAGTTGCCCTGTCCGGACAACAGACCGTAGCCCGCCACTTTCTGCAAGTGCAGTTTCTGCGGAATACCTTCCAAGCGTTGCTCGATACGGTCCATTATATCGTTGGTGGTTTTCAGGGAACTGCCCGGCGCGGTGCTCACATTGACAAACAGCACTCCCTGGTCTTCATCGGGAACCAGACCCGTCTTGGTGGTATTCATCAGGAACACCAGCAATACAACGGAACATGCCAGCAGCGACCACGACAGCCAGCGGCGTTTGATGAACAGCAGCACAATCTTCTTATACTTCTCCACAAGAATGTCGAACGCGGCATTGAACGCTTTACGGAAACGGGCGGCAAAATTCTGCTTCTGCGTACCGTCCTCGTTGATATACGGCTTCAGCAACAAAGCGCAAAGAGCCGGACTCAGGGTAAGGGCATTCACCGCCGAGATACCTACCGCCACCGCCATTGTCAAACCGAACTGCGTATAGAACGTACCGGACGTGCCGCCCATGAACGACACCGGAATAAATACGGCCATGAACACCAGAGAGGATGTGATAACGGCATTCGAGATACCTTTCATCGCATCGATACTTGCCATATAAGAGGACTTATACCCCACGTCGAAACGTGCCTGCACCGCCTCCACCACAACGATGGCATCGTCCACCACCGTACCGATAACCAGAACCAGCGCGAACAGCGTAATCAGGTTGATGCTGAAACCCGCCACCGACATGAAAGCGAACGTGCCTATCAGTGACACGATGATACCCACCAACGGAATCAGCGTGGAACGGATGTCCTGTAAGAAAACATATACCACCAGAATAACCAGAAGAATAGCCTCAATCAACGTCTTTACCACCTCGTGAATGGACGCGAACAGAAAGTCGTTGCTGGACATCATCTGAGTAAGCTCCACCCCTTTCGGCAAATCCTTGCTCACTTCTTCCAACAGCTCGTCAATCTGCCTGTTTACCTCCGTCGCATTGGAACCCGCCGTCTGGAATATCATGCAAGAGATACCTGCATGACCGTTCATGGTACCTTTATAAGCATAACTGTCCTTACCCAGCTCCACGTCGGCGATATCTTTCAGCTTCAGCACCTCGCCCTCTTCCGTAGAACGGATAACGATATCGCCAAACTCTTCGGGGGTGATGAGACGTCCCGTATATTTCATCGTGTATTGGTAGGTCTCGTCGGAATTCTCGCCGAACGAACCCGTGGCCGACTCGATATTCTGCTCCGCCAGTACCGCCGTCACATCCGAAGGTATCAGCTTGTACTGCGCCATGATATCGGGTTTCATCCAGATGCGCATACTGTAATCACCGCCCATAATCATCATATCGCCCACACCGGAGATACGGAGAATCTGCGGTTTCAGGTTGATACTGATATAGTTGGCAAGGAAGTTCTCGTCGTAAGAGTCATCGGGGCTGTGCAGGGAGAACATCTGCAAGATACTGGTCTGCCGCTTGCTGGTGGTTACACCCACCTGCGTTACTTCGGCGGGGAGCTGTCCCGTAGCCTTGGAAACACGGTTCTGCACGTTGACCGCCGCCATATCGGGGTCCGTACCTTGTTTGAAGTAAACGGTAATGGACACCGTACCCGCATTACTGGCGGTAGAAGTCATGTAAGTCATGTCTTCCACACCGTTTATAGCCTCTTCCAACGGAGCGATTACACTCTTCTGAAGAGTTTCGGCGCTCGCACCGTAGTAGGTGGTACTCACCATGATGGTAGGCGGCGCAATATCCGGATATTGCTCCACAGGGAGCGTAAACAAACCGATGATACCCAGAATGACAATCGTGATGGAGATGACCGCCGAAAGAACCGGGCGTTCTATAAATGTTCTAAGATTCATAAGATTATCCCTCCTTTACCTGTTGATTCTCCGATGCCGGCTTAGCCACAACAGGCGTACCCTCGCGCAGCAGTCCCACACCTTCGACGACAATCACGTCGCCTACCTGCAAACCGTTCTCTACGATATATTCCTGCCCGCCGTTGACGCGCGTCACCTGTACGGGAGCGGACTGCGCCTTGCCGTCCACAACCTTGTAGACGAACACCTTATCCTGCAGTTCGTAGGTGGCCGCCTGCGGAATAACGATGCAGTCCTCTTTCTTTAGGGGAACAATGACATTACCCGAACCGCCGCTCGTAAGCAATCCGTCCTTATTGGGAAAGACGGCGCGCAGGCTTACCGTACCCGTGGAAGTGTCGATTACACCGCTTATCGTTTCTATCTTTCCTTCCTGAGGATAGGTGGAACGGTCGTTCAGTTGCAGGCTGACGGCGGGCATCTCCGCCAAAGCCTTGTCTTTGGAACCGTACCGGCGGGTAAGTTCCAGCATCTGGTTCTCCGTCATGGAGAAGTAAACGTACATATCGGAATTGTCCGAAACGGTTGTCAGCGGCTTCGGCATACCGGAGCTGACCAGCGTTCCCACCCGATAGGGCAATGTGCCGACCACCCCGTCGGCAGGACTTTTCACCTCTGTATACGAAAGGTTGTTGGCGGCGTTTATCCGCTGGGCTTCCGCCTGCGCTAACTGCGCTTTGGCACTCAGCAAACTGTTATGGGATGTCTTCAAATCGAACTCGGAAACAACCTTCTGGGCATAAAGTTCCCGCTTGCTGTCGTATGTCAGTTGGGAAGTCGCCACACCGGCCTTTGCCGCCTCCACATTAGCCTCGGCAGTACGCAGAGCCGCTATATACGGCACTTGGTCGATGATAAACAATATCTGTCCCTTGCGCACAGCCTGCCCTTCTTCCACACAAAGCCGGGTGAGCGTTCCCGACACCTGCGGGTAAATGTCGATGTCCTGTCGTCCGCGGATAGCCGCCGAATAAGTTGTTTGCAATTCTTTATCGGATGTAGTGATATCCATCACCTGATATTCCGACCGGGTTTGTACGGCAGGAGCGTTGCCGCAGGCTGCCAATGTTGCACTGCAGATGAAGGTTATCATCTGTTTCATCATACTCTTTTTTGTTGTCATACTCTTTTTATCTTAAAAGTGATTTACTGATAACTTTGAAAGTCGGGGGCAAAGGTATGCCGTTTCTGAACAAAAACTCAGTTCATAGGACGTACGCGATTGTTCAAATTCGGAACAGGCTATTTAATAAACCAAAAAGAACCGGTACATTTGCCGACGTAAATCAACGACTATCAGAAAAGATGAATCCACTATTGACAACCCAAGCAGAACCGTTCAGAGCCGGAACGGACAATCTGGAGTTTTTTTACAAACGTCTCATCAAATTGCCCAATGGAGCGCTTATGTTTTGCATCAGCGGAGAGGCGGATATCACGATTGATTTGGAACGCTACCACATCGTTCCCAATACAAACATAATGATATTACCCAACTCCATCTTCTCCCTCACATCGGCGAGTAAGGACTTCCGGATACACTATTTCGCCTATTCGGACGAGATGTTCAAGGCTGCCTGCTTCCGCCTCGACCCGCCGTTTATCCACTTTCTGAAGGAGAATGCCTGCTATACTCATACGGAAAAAGAAGCCTTGCGTTCCATAACGGGGCTTATTGAAGCCAGTAATGCAATCTACAAAGATTCCGACAACCGTTTTCAACAAACCATCGCTCAAAACCTGCTCCAGATATTCTTTTTGGATACGTACGACAAGGTGCAACGGCTCTTTACACAGGAACAGATAGAGGGAAGCAACCGGAAAGATGAATTGTTCAAAAAGTTCATTAATCTGGTACATACGCATTGCGTCACCCAGAGGGACGTCGCGTTTTATGCCGAACAACTCTGCATATCCACCCGGTATCTCTCCGCCATCACCAAAGAAATGGGAAAGACAACCGCCAAAGAAATCATAGACGACTTTCTTATACTGGAACTCAAAGTGGCTTTGCAGTCCACCGGACTGTCGCTGAAAGAGATAGCCGAAAAATACCGTTTCCCCGACCAGTCATTCTTCGGGCGATTCTTCAAGAAACACACAGGCATGTCGCCCAAGGCGTTCCGGGCCAAAAAGGCATGATGAAGAAAAGCGTGGCTGAGTTCCGTCCATAAGTGTTTTTTCCATATATTTGTGGGAAACTTATTAAAAACCAATCAAATCTATGATGACAAAACTTAACCACGTACTCCTTGCAGGCGTCGTAGCCCTGGCATGCACTTCGTGCCGGGCGGAGAAAGAAGCCGATTACCAAGTAATTCCTCTCCCCCAAGAGGTCAGTCTGACGCAGGAAAAGCCGTTCCTATTAAGCAAAAGCGTTTCCATCACCTACCCCGAAGGCAATGCCCTGCTGAAACGCAATGCGGAATTTCTGTCCGGATACATCCGTCAATCCACCGGATATGCGCCCCGGGTAAAAGCCTTGAAAGAGGGCGAAACGGTGAAGAACGCGATCGGCTTAGGCCTCGACGCGGACATTGCCGGCAAAGAAGGCTATACGCTGACAACAACTTCCGAAGGCATCCGAATCAACGGCCGGACAGAGAACGGCGTATTCTACGGCTGCCAGACATTACGGAAATCCATCCCCGCCGCAGCGCAGGGAGCCGATATCTCGATACCGGCAGGCAACATCAAAGACGAACCCCGCTTTGCATACCGCGGCATGCATCTCGACGTATGCCGGCACTTCTTCCCTCTCGAATTCGTAAAAGAGTATATCGACCTGCTGGCGCTGCACAACATGAATACCTTCCACTGGCACCTGACGGACGACCAGGGCTGGCGAATCGAAATAAAGAAATATCCGAAGCTGACGGAAATCGGCTCCATGCGCAACCGCACCGTCATCGGCAAAGCAAGAAGCGGGGAATACGACAACACCCCGTACGGCGGCTTCTATACGCAGGAACAAGCCAAAGAGATTGTGAAGTACGCGCAAGAGCGTTACATCACCGTGATTCCCGAAGTAGACCTGCCCGGACACATGCTTGCCGCCTTAGCCGCCTACCCCGATATGGGATGTACGGGCGGACCGTACGAAGTATCTCCCGACTGGGGCATCTTTGAGGATGTATTATGCATCGGCAACGAAAAGACCATGCAGTTCCTCGAAGACGTAATGGCTGAAATCACCGAAATATTCCCTTCCAGGTTTGTACATATCGGCGGCGACGAAGCTCCCCGTTCCCGCTGGGCGAAGTGTCCCAAATGTCAGGCGCGCATCCAAGCGGAAGGCTTGAAAGCGGACAAACGGCATACGGCCGAAGACCGCCTGCAAAGCTACTGCATGACACGTATCGAAAAGTTCCTCAACAGCAAAGGACGGCAGATTATCGGTTGGGATGAGATTTTGGAAGGTGACGTGGCGCCGAACGCCACCGTTATGTCCTGGCGCGGCACATCCGGCGGCATCAAAGCCGCCCGGTTGGGACACGACGTGATTATGACGCCCAACGTATATTGCTACTTCGACTATTTCCAAACCGCCGATACCAAAGACGAACCCCTCGGCATAGGCGGTTACGTACCGGTGGAGAAAGTGTACAGCCTCGACCCTACCGCCTCGCTCACCGACGAACAGGCCAAGCATATCCTCGGCGCACAGGCCAACCTGTGGACGGAATACATCGCCACAACGGAGTATATAGAGTATATGGTACTGCCGCGTATGGCCGCCCTTGCCGAAGTGCAGTGGACGCAGCCCGAAAAGAAAGATTACGCCGACTTCACCAGACGCCTGCCTCGCCTCATGGAGCTATATCAACGGGACGGCATGAACTACGCCAAGCATATATTCGACATCCAGGCCGAATTCACCACGACCCAAGAGGAAACCGAAGAGGGTAACGGAGCCGTGGTGGCCACATTGCGCACCATCGACAATGCCCCCGTCTACTATACTTTGGACGGAACCGAACCCACCACAGCCTCGCAGCGGTACAACGGAACCGGAATAGCGATCCGGCAATCCGCCGACCTGCGTGCCGTCGCCATCCGTCCCGAAGGGAGAAGCAAGGTGATAGCAAGAAGCATCGATTTCAATAAAGCCACTTTCCGGCCGATTAAGCTAACAGGCACGCAGCCCGCTCCGAAATATGCCTTTAAGGGTGCCGCCACTCTGGTAGACGGCATGAGCGGCAACGACAACTATGCCACGGGCGACTGGATTGGCTTTATAGACGGAGATGTGACGGCCGTCATCGACCTCGGCTCACCGACCGGAAATGCAACTGCCGGGAACACTGCCGGATTACCGGAAATAAAACGTGTCGCTACCCATGCCGTAGTAGATATGAGCGCCTGGATTGCAGGATGTACGGGGTTGACGGTATCAGTGTCGGACGATAATAAGAGTTTCCGTGAAGTGGCAAGCAAAGACTTCCCGGCCGAAACGGACAGCCGCAAGAAAGCGGTGGAGAGCTACGGGATTACCTTTGAACCCGTAAAAGCACGCTATGTCAAGGTACTGATTAAGCGTACGCCCGCCCTGCCCAAAGGACATCCGGGAGAAGGGAGAATACCGTTCCTGTTCATTGATGAAATCGTAGTGGAATAAGAGGAAGGCATCCAAACAGTTTCTCAATAATGAGAATCGGAAGTTAATAATGAAGTAACCTAAGGCTGAAAGGCTTTTATCATATAGCCCGGGGTAACACCCCGGGTATAAATGTTCCCGGTATTCTGCGCCCTGTAAGGGCAGAATCATTGAATATTAGCCTTTTGCCCTTACAGGGCGCAATATTAATGGTATTCACATACCCGGGGTGTTACCCCGGGCTATATGATAAAAGCCTTTCAGGCTTAGGTTTTGTCAGGTCGGATGAATCATCAAATCTGCTTAATTAACCAATCTGATGAGTTACCCTATCAGATGAGTTCCCTATCTGATGAATTTTCAAATCAGACTTCTGAGAAAACCTGACAAAAAGAATCAAAACGGTTACTCAAGTAAGCGGGTTTTAGTTTCTGCACTTCTCAGAACTGGAAGTAAATGAACGGTTGTATCTCCGAACTCTTCATCTGAATAACCAAATAGACCATGGCAACCAGCAGCAACGCCTTCCCTACCAACGGCAGACGAACCACCGCCTTGCTGCAAGCATGCTCCCAACTGTCCGGAACGAAATGCAGGAAGAAACCGAGCCCCATCAAGGCAAACACTTCCCAATACCCCTCCACCAGCTGCGGGAAAAGTCCGGGACGGAAAGTAGTGAATATCTGCCTCAGCATATCCAGCGAAGTGGAGAAATCGGCATTGCGGAAGAATATCCAACAGAAGCAAACGAAGTGGAACGTGATAACGATGCCGAAGAAACGGCGGATACCATGACTGCGTTCGCCTTTCTTCCTGCCGGTAATGCCCATCCAGAACTTATGGGCTGCCAGAGCAACACCATGCAACATGCCCCAAAAGACGAAATTCCAGGAAGCCCCATGCCACAAACCGCCCAGAAACATGGTGATAATAAGGTTGGCGTACTGGCGTATCTTACCTTTACGGTTGCCGCCCAGAGAGATATAGAGATAATCGCGCAGCCAACTGGAAAGCGAAATATGCCAACGACGCCAAAACTCTGTAATGGATGCCGACTTATAAGGCGAGTCGAAGTTCATATTAAAATGGAAGCCCAGCAGCAAGGCAATGCCGATAGCCATATCGCTGTACCCGGAGAAGTCGCAATAGATTTGGAGCGCATAGCCGTAAACGCCCATAAGGTTTTCCACGCCCGAATACAAAGTCGGATTATCGAAGATGCGCTCCACAAAGTTGATGCTGATATAGTCCGAGATAACCGCTTTCTTGAACAGTCCGCTTACAATCAAGAAGACGCCCCTGCCGAACATCTCTCCGGAGACGAACAGCGGACGGCGGATTTGCGGGATAAAGTCGCGTGCGCGCACGATAGGCCCTGCCACCAACTGCGGGAAGAAAGATACGTAGAACGCATAGTCCAGCAGATTGGTGAGGGGCGTTATCTCCTTGCGATACACATCAATCGTGTAACTCAGCGACTGGAAAGTGAAGAATGATATGCCCACGGGAAGGAATATGTCCATGGCGGTAAACGTGCCGCCCGTCAGCGAAGCAAAGAAGTCGCCCAGGAAATTCGTATATTTAAAGTAGCACAGCAATCCCAGGTTGATTGTCAAACTAAGGAAAACCCATGTTTTACGCAGCCAATGCGCAGTGGCATGCGCCATAAGGCGGGCTATGAGGAAGTCGCTCACCGTAACGATGGCGAGCAGAAAGAAATACGTACCGCTGCTTTTATAATAGAAGTAGTAAGAAAACAGGGTTACGAACATCAGGCGGGCGGTGGTACGACGCTGCAAAAGCAGGTAGAACACGATAAAGGCGGCAAACAGCCACAGGAAAATGCCGCTGCTGAATATCATCGGCGCGTGCGGGTCGTACACGAGCAAGTCGTGCAGGCGGGTAAGGTCTATATTCAGTTTGTTCGGAAGTTCGCTAATATTCCACATCGGTCGGTTTACGGCTTAATGAGTTAAAATACATTCACTGACTGCAATAGTCATTATACGCTTTCAGCAAGGCGCGATAGAACATTTCGCCCTGCAATACATACCCTTCCGGGAGATAATGCACATGGTCGGGACGCATCAGTCCCGCTTCCCACCAATTGAGGCAGGCCCTGCGGACACCGCCGAAAGCCTCGTACATATCCCACACGGCCAGTCCGTTGGCATCGGCAAAGCGGCGGATAGTCTGCACGGCAACAGAGGTGCGGGGATTAATCTTATAAGTACGCCTGCGACGTCGCTGACGGAAACTCTCGTACGAACCGGGCGGGGTAGTCATCAGCATCGGGATGCCGGGCAGCCTGTCGCGAAGCATGCGCACCAGTTCGTCCATCTGCCGGTAGTGCAGCATGGAGTTGTATCGCCGGTTGTGGCTCTCGTTCGTTCCAAAGGAGAGAATGACGAGGTCGGGACGCAGCGCGGCGATATCCGCCACACGCTCCGGACGGGTAAAGGTTACGCAAAAGGCGCCGTTTATTCCCACGTCCGTATAAGACAGTGCGCCGAATGTTTGCTGAAGCCGCCCACCCGTGGTTTCGGGAAAGATATGGCCGCGGATATGGCTGTCGCCCACATGTACAATACGTATCGTATCGGTAGCGATGCCCAGACGGAGCATGCGCAGCTTCTCCCAAAAGGGTTTCAGAATGCCGACACTGTCTATCAGCTCGTTCCCGCCCAGTTGCCGAAAGGCTGCGGGCAGGGCGATGAGAGGAACGGGCAGGGTATCCGTACGCTGTCCGCAGACCATAAGCGTGTCGCAATCAAACGCCGTTTCCTGAAGCCGGGGACAACCCGGAAGCGCATCTTGGGCACAGGCTCGCCGCAGCGGCAGAAAAAGCAAAGTCAACACCACGCAGCAAACAGCAAATCGTAAGTCGCCCGATCGTAAATACCTTTTATGGTTCCGCTTCATAGGCACGCCTCCTGTCGTATTGTTCTTTACCGTAAATCAACGCTTCATAAAACAATCCGGCCAGATGCCTGCCGCCACGGAAGTTGATATGCGTATAATCGTAATTGGCCAAAGAGGGCTTGGCATGTACCATATCCGCCATACTGCCCTCGCCGCCCATCGCCTCGAACATATTCCAGAAGGCCACTCCGCTGTCGGCGGCCAGGTTCTGCTGGTAACGGACCAAGTTCTTGATACCGGGCATGGTGCGCAGGTCGCCTTCTTCGGTTTTATACTCGCGGTCGCCCACGCTGACGATGAGGATACCCGCTTGCGGAAAAGCGTTCTTCAGGTGAGCAATGGTGGTTGCCATGCCGTCGCGGTAGCGGTCGTAGTTCCGTCCGCGTTCCGTTGCGACATTCAGCCCGTACTGAAGGATTATCAAATCATAAGGACGCTGCTCGTTGAATTCGCGCATCATCCATACGGGTACGGAGCGCAAAGACAGACCGGAGCTGCCGCGGAGCGAGAAGTTATCCACAATAATTCCTTGCGTACCGTCCATAGCCAGTCCGTAGAATAAGGTGGAATCGGCGCTTTCCACTTTCCAGCGTACAGAACCGATGTGTCCCGTCACATCCATTTCACGGAGTTCGCCCGTGGGCGGGAATGTTTCGGTCTGCGGCTCTCCCTTGTTGACGGACGCCGAGAGGGTGACTTCGCCTTTATTATAAAAGAAGATGGAAGCGTGTTCGCAGGTATCGAGCCGGGATGCGTAGTTCTTCTGTCCGCGAAGTTCCACGTAGGCGCCGGGATGCGGAATGAAATAGTGTCCCGAAATGCCCTGTTTACTACGGTCGAAGAATACGGAATCCATGACGGAATGGCTCTGCCAGCCGCTGAAGTTATGCCGCACCGTGGGACGGTAGCCGCTGGTCATGGAAGTAATCGTGACGAAGCCTACCCCGCATCCGCCATAACGTTCCTGCAACATGGCGCGCAGGTCGGCCGTAAGGATATCCGCCTCGATGAAAGAATCTCCGAAGTAGGCGACGCGTACCAGGCGGGGATGGGTCGCCAACTCGTCCAACGCACGATAAAAAGGTGTCATGCCGCGCAGGGTGGAGTCACTGTAATCTTCAATGCAGGTCATGCCGCCTCGACAGGTGTCTACAAAGGCCGGCTTCACTGTCGGGGGTGGCGGCAGCAGACTGTCGGGCTCGCTCACGACTTCCGGCACGGGACGCACATCGCCAAGTATGTCTACCCGCCTCAACACATAACGCCCTATCGTGGCTCCCGGCAACAGGCTCATCAGCAAAAGCAAGGCCACCACAATAAGCATCAACCAACCTGTATGTTTCAAAACGCTCTTTTCCATAACCAATCCGGGCGCAAAGATAGAGAATCGGATGAAAATAAATATCTTCCCGCAAAAAAGAATTATCCTCACGGGAAATATCTTTTTCCCATGAGGATAACTGCCGTTCATGCCACGGAAAACCTCAGATGGTCTTCTCTATGTTCCAGACAAATGCCCGAAGCCCCAATTGCTCGGTTTGCTTATCCATGTTGTGAAGGACTTCCAGCAGGGAGTCCACCTTTCCGTCTTCCACCATTGTAAGAATGGCGGAACACATGGAAGGCCAGGCATGGCTGCCGTAATGAGGGTCTCCGGTTTTGGAACCGCGTCCGCGAACCTGCTCCCAATAAGTGAAGCCCCGGCAATTCAGCCTGTCGAGCGTAGCGATAATGCGCTCGTAATATGCTTGATCGAATGTGATTAATACTGATTTCATTATTCAACTGTTAAATATCTGCTGTTAATTATTAGTCTGTTTCTGTTCTTCAAAGTAAGCGTTCAGCTGCTTCTGCATCTTGCGACGCTGACGTTTGATGCCGACACCACCGAAGATACAGTACATGGTGGGCACATAAATCAACGTCAGGATGGTAGAAATCGTCAGACCGCCGATTACGGCAATCGCCATCGGACTCCACATCTCAGAACCCTGACCGGTACTGACAGCCATCGGAATCATACCGAGAATGGTAGTCATGGTCGTCATCAACACCGGACGGAGACGGCTCTTGCCCGCCGTAACCACCGCATTCAGCACCGACTGTCCACGCTCACGGCAGAGAATCGTGTAGTCGATGAGCACGATACCGTTCTTCACCACAATACCTATCAACATGATGCTACCCAGCAAACTCATCACACTCAGCGTGGTATTGGTGATGAACAGCGCCATCAGCACACCGCTCATGGCGAACGGAACCGAGAGGATAAGGATGAACGGATAGGTCAGCGACTCGAACTGGGCGGCCATTACGATGAACACAAGAATGATTATCAACACGCCCAATGTTCCCAAATCGCGAAACGAATCCTGCTGGTCTTCGTAAGAACCCGATATCTGAATGGTGATGTCGGACGGTTTCTCTATCTTATCTATGATAGTATTACCCGCAGCCACCACGTCGCCCAGCGGAGCGCCGGAAATAACGGCGGATACCGTCACGATACGCTCACGGTCTTTACGCTCGATGGTAGGCGGAGCAAAGCGTTCCACGACCGTTCCGAGGTCTTTGATGCGGATGCCTTCACCCTTGGCATTGTACACCAGAATGTTTTCAATACTCTCGAGGCTGGTACGGAATTCGGGGGCATAACGCACTTTGATGTCGTATTCGTCACCGTCCTCACGATATTTGGAAGCTGTCGCGCCATTGATACGGTTGCGCAGGTAGGTAGCGGCGGTAGACAGGTTCAGTCCGTGAAGCGCCAGCTTCTCGCGGTCGAAGTCAACCTGGTATTCGGGCTGGTAATCGCTACGGCTGATGTTGACTTCGGACACGCCTTTCACATTCAGCAGCTCACGTTTCAGACGGGCGGCAACGCTATCGGTCTCCTCCATGCTGTAACCGTAGACCTCGAAGTCGGCGGATGCCTGGGCAGACATACCCGTATTGCTGCCGCCGAGGATTACCTGCGCCTTGCTGAACTCAGGATAAGCTTTCAGGTCCTCGCGCATCTCGTCGCAGACGGCTTCCAGCGTCACGTCACGGTCGCCCGGGTCTACCAAGCTGATATTAAAGGAGATGATATGCGAACCGTTGTCCTGCATGGAAGCCCAGGTATTATCCGAGTCGGCCTGTCCCACGGTATAGTTACATATCTTCATGACGCCTTTATACTTTTGCAGCCATTGGTTGGTCAGCTTCTCCGAAACTTCCTGCGCCACCTCTTTACGGGTACCGATGGGCAACTCCAGCTGTACGGCAATACGCGCGTTGTCCTGCGCCGGGAAGAACTCGGTACCGATGGACTTTGCGCAGAACAAACTCAAGATGAAGAATACCACGCAACCGAGAAGTACCGACATACGGTGACGCACCGCCCAGTTCAGCATACGTGCGTACCAGTTGTCCAAGCCGTCCAGCGTACGCTCTATCGGTCCGAAGAATATCCGGAACACCTTGGACTGCTTACGCTGCAAACGCAGCAACTGCGAACAGAGCATCGGCGTAAGCGTCAGGGCAGCAACGGTGGAGACGAACATAATGGCGCACATCATCCAGCCCAACTGCTTGAACAGCACGCCGGACATACCGGTAACCATCGTCAGCGGGAAGAACACGGCAATCATCGTCAGCGTAGAAGCGATTACGGAAATCGCCACCTCGTTCGTACCGTGAACGGACGCCTGCTTGGGATCGGAACCGCGCTCGATGTGCGTCGTGACGTTCTCCAACACCACAATGGCATCGTCCACCACCATACCGATGGCTATGGAGAGTGACGAAAGCGAAATGATATTAATCGTATTCCCCGAAATGGCAAGGTATATGAACGAAGCAATCAGAGAGAGCGGAATCGTAATACAGATAATCAGCGTGGCACGCCAGCGTCCCAAGAACAGGAACACCACGATGACAACGAACAGCAAGGCATACAGTACCGTTTCCGTCAAACTGTCGATTGTATTCAGGATGTTCTCGGACGTATCGACTATGACGCCCAGCTTCACGTCGCTCGGCAAGTTCTTCTGCAAGCGGGGCAGCGCGTCCTGCACTTTCTTGGAGATTTCCACGGAATTGGCGCCCGACTGCTTCTGAACGACAATCATAGCGCCCTGCACACCGTTGTTGTAGGTTTCCTGCGCACGCTCCTCCACGGTATCCACAATCCGGGCAACATCGCGCAGATAGACCGTAGCGCCATTGTATGTGCCTACAACCACATCCGCCAACTGACGGGAGTCGTCGAACTCACCTTCCACACGCAACGAATAGGTTTCGTTACCGATGTCGAAGTTACCGCCCGGTATGTTCTTGTTCTCCGCCCCGATTATGGAACTGATGGTTTCGATGCTCAGATTGTACGCTTCCAGCTTGTAAGGGTCGCAATACACCTGGATTTCACGTTGCGGCGCACCACTGATGGACACCGTACCCACACCGGGAATACGCGCCAAAGGATTTACCACACGGTCGTCCAGAATCTTATAAAGCGCCGACTGGCTCTCGTTGGCCTGTACGGACAGCAGCACGATAGGAATCATATCCGTGCTGAACTTGAAGATGATGGGATTTTCCGCATCATCGGGAAGTTCGGAACTTACCATATCCAGCTTGTCGCGCACATCGTTTGTCAGCACGTCGATATCATTGCCGAACTCAAACTCCAGCGTAATCAACGACATATTCTCCGAAGAACGGGAAGTGATGTGCTTCAAATCGCTGACAGAGTTCAAAACATTTTCCAACGGACGGGTCACGTTGTTCTCAATATCCGAAGCGCTCGCTCCCGGATAGGCCGTCATTACCATAATCGTGTTCGTATCGATGTCCGGATACAAGTCGATAGGCAACTTTGACAAAGAGAACAGACCAAATATCACCACTGCCAGGAAGCAGAGCGAAGTCATAATCGGTTTCTTAACCGCACCTTCGTATAAACTCATACTCTTTTTAATTAAGAATTAAGAATGATGAATGAAGAATTATTTTTCCACCTCTACTTCCATACCGTTGACCAGCTTGGTCTGCCCGGCTATAACTACCCGTGAATTATCGGGCACGCCGGAAACCAGCTCGTATTCAGCACCCATGCGGCGGCCGAGTTCCACCTTGTTGTAAGTAACCTTACCGTCTTTGTACACATATACATAGCGGTCGCCGGAGCCGGATTGCTTCACGATAGCCAAATCGGGTACAACCACATTGTCCTTGGTACCGAAATTAAGCGTGGCGCGGGCAAACATTCCCGGACGTACGCGCCGGTCTTTATTGGCGAGTTTAATCTCTACGGGGAAAGTACGGGTGTTCGGGTCTACCGTAGGATAAACCAGACTGATATAGCCTTCAAAGGGTTCGTCACCGTAGACATCCAGCTTCACCGCTACCGGAGCGCCTTTCCTGACTTGGGTGAAGTAGGTTTCGGACACGTTGATGAGCAACTTCACCGGAGTAATCTGTTCCACCACCAATACCGGTTCGCCGCCGCTGTACATGTCGCCGCTGTCATAGTTGCGGGCTGTTACGACACCGTTTATCGGGCTGAGCAGCGAAGTATTTTCCAGCAGGTTGCGGTACGCCGTTTCCTTGATATCCAAAGCCATTTTGGCCGCATCCCATTCCGACTTGGACGCGCCGCCTACTTTGTACAGCTCGTCCATACGTTTGAACTCAATCTCCTGGTTGTCCAGCTGGAACTTGGTTTGTTTCAGGTTCGCCTCATCCATGCTGACCAGCTTCTGGCCTTTGGATACGCGGTCGCCCACTTCCACCAATATTCTGTCGATACGCACCGGGGAGGAAGGGGCTATATTGTTCTTTACCTCTGCTTCCACGGTAGCTGTGTACTCATGAATCTGCTCTACCGGACGCGCTTTTACATCCGCCAGCTTCACTCTCGGCTTTTCATCCACCTGTTCAGCAACAGCTTTGTCTTTTCCGCCGCTGCAAGCGCCCAACAGTGCTACTGCAAGCAGGGCAATCAATTGAAAACTTTTTTTCATATCGTTGTTCTTATTTTATTTCTGATTTTTGATGATGTAGTCTCTTCCCAACACCTGGTCGAGGTCGGCCTTAGCCACCAGATAATCATATATGGATTGGTTGTAAGTAAGTTCCGCTTCGGTGAGCTGCACTTGCGAGGTATTCAGCTCGAGCACGGTTCCCTTACCTACCTCGTAGCGTTTACCGGCAATCTGCACCGCCTTTTCGGCCTGCATCACATTTTCTTTGTTGCTGGATACCTGCTCGGAACTGGCCGACATATTATCCTGATAGCTCGTAATCTGCATATTCAGCTTACGTTCCGTGTCAAGACGGTTTTGGTCTAACTGGCGCATCTGAATGCGATTGGACTTCAGCTTCGTGAAGTTACTTGCCTTATATAAAGGAATGCTCAGGCTGAATACCAGAGAGGAACTGCTTCCATAGTTATAATTAAAGACATTCCAACTGTCGTTATTCATGGACTGATATTGATACGAATAGCCCAGACCCAACGTCGGCATGAAGTTGGTGCGCAGCGACTTGATGTTCTTCTGAAGCATCAGGCGGTTCAACTCCAACTGCTTCATGGTAGTATTGTTCACCAAACCCTCGTGAACCGTATTGTCCAGCTGGTTGGCAAACACCACTCCCTCATAGGCCGCCAGACTATCGTCAATCTTAATATCCACATCAGCGGTAATGCCCATCAGCACTTTAAGCTGCAGTTTGGAAAGCGTCACGGCATTCCCGGCAGAGATGACACTCGGTTTCACGCTGCGCATCTGCACCTCGGCGGTAATCTTATCGAATTCGCTGACAGTACCCTGCCGATACTTGGCATTGACGATGTTATAATTGTCTTCCGCCAGTTTATAGCTTTTCTGCAACACATCGTATGAGTCCTGGGTCAGCATCAACTGGTAGTAGGCCTTGGTCACCTGATTCACCAGGTCTTGCTTGGAAGCCCGCGACTTCTCCACAGCCAGTTCTATATCCGTCTTTGTCATCGACATGGCCCGATACACAGCCGGAGCAAACAAAGGCAGACTGATATTCAACGTCCCGGTAGCGGTATTCGCCTTATCCTTACCCATCTTCACGGTCTGGTCGCCGATACTGAACTGCGGTGCCGTAATGGTATGGCTCATCGTGCCCGAAATACTTGCTTCCGGCAATAAGTTTTGCCAAGCCTCTTTATGGCTTACTTTCTTGAGAGCAATCTCCTCTTCCGCCACTTTAATGGTGGGATTGTCGCTCAAAGCAATCTCCAAGGCTTTGTCAAGGTTCAGGGTCAAGGTATCTTGCGTCCCTTGTGCTCGTGTATAGCCGCCCGCCAATAGTATGGCAACAGCCAACATCCATTTCTTACCCTCAAAAAATCTCTGCATCTTCATAAAGCAATTAAGGTGAGTTCTATCAATTCAATTTATCCTCTTGTATCAGACAGCAGAACTCTTTA
>OMDL01000751.1_pt1 | contig 19574 bp, 17 predicted proteins | sample 1674081 | NCBI WGS metagenome assembly OMDL01 (sample SAMEA103958139, study PRJEB25191) | human gut metagenome | biome: human-associated habitat [ENVO:00009003]; feature: intestine environment [ENVO:2100002]; material: feces | place: Germany | collected 2013/2015
TGCTGGACGAGGTGCTGACCTACGAGGTAGACCAGATTTTGATCGTAGAGCCCCAGGACACCGCTGCATTGGAAATTGTAGAGGGCCAGGACTACTGCACCTTGGTGACCTGCACCCCCTACGGCATCAACAGCCACCGGCTGCTGGTCCGGGGGCACCGCATCGACAATCTGGAAGAAGTAAAAACCATCCGGGTCACCGCCGATGCCGTCCAATTAGAGCCCATGCTGGTGGCCCCCATTGTGGCCATTCCCATATTGCTGGTGCTGCTGGTACTGTTGCTGCTGCCCCGGCGCAGAAAAAAATAGGAGGTATGTTATGAGAAAACATCTGAGAAGTTTGCTTGCACTGCTGCTCCTGCTCAGTCTGCCCCTGTCTGCCGCCGCCCACCCGGTGCCCGATGAACGAAAAGACGGCCATTGCAGCATTACCGTGACCATGACCTATCAGGAAAAAGCCCTCCCAGGGGGCACCCTGGCCCTTTACAAGGTGGGGGACGTGGAGGAAGAAGACGGCAACTATTCCTTTGTCCCCGTGGCAGCCATCCGGGAGGACTTCGCCCAGTTTGGAGACATCCAGTCCCCGGAACTGGCGGGAAAGCTTTCTAAACTGGAAAGCAAGCTGACCCCGGTGACCCCTCTCCCCCAAAAGGTGGGGGAGAACGGCAAAGTGACCTTTTCTTCCCTGCCCTTTGGCCTGTATCTGGTGGTGCAGAAAACCGCCCCGGCCGGGTACGGCGAAACCGAGCCCTTTCTGGTAAGCCTTCCCTACCTTGAGGAGGGGGAATACCAATATGACGTGGCCAGTCAGCCCAAAACCGACCTGGAACGGGACGTGACCACCAAGCCCACCACCAGCCCCACCACAAAACCCGCCGCCTCCTCCGGCGGGAAGCTGCCCCAGACCGGCCAGCTGTGGTGGCCGGTGCCGGTGCTGGCCTGCGGCGGGCTGGGCTGCATCGTGGTGGGTCTGATTCGGAAGCGGAGGGCCGGAGATGAAGACTGACCCAGGAAGAATTTGGATCAATATGGGGCTGCTGCTGCTGACAGCGGCCCTGTTTCTGTGGGCCTACAACGGCCAGGAATCCCGCAGGGCCGGAGATTCCGCCCAACAGGTCATCACGGAACTGACCCAGTCCCTGACCCAGAAGGCGGCAACGGAAGGGGGGGCTGCCCCGGAACAGGAAGATGCCCCGGCGGTCAAGCTGCCAGAATACCTGCTGGATGACCAGCGGGAGATGCCGGAAAAAACCGTGGGTGGCCGGGATTATATTGGGGTGCTGAGCATTCCTGCGCTTGATTTGGAACTGCCGGTGCTGAGCCGGTGGAGCTACCCCAATCTCAAAGTGGCCCCCTGCCGCTATTCAGGCTCCCTATACCAGAATAACCTGGTCATCTGCGCCCACAACTACGCTTCCCACTTCGGCAAGCTCAAAACCTTACAACCCGGGGACGCCTTACTCTTTACGGATATGGACGACCAGGTGATCACCTTTCAGATGGTAGAGCGGGAGACCCTGGAACCAAACGACGAAGAAGCCATGACCACCGGCCAGTGGGACCTGACCCTGTTCACCTGCACCCCCGGCGGCCAGACCCGTGTCACCGTCCGCTTTCAGCGGGTAGAACCGGGCCACAGCCAGGAGTGAGACATGCCGAAATACCCAATTGGCAGGGAATGAAAAGGCCAATGGCGGTTTCTTTTTACAATCGGCCCTTTCTTTTTTACGCAAATCCGCAGCAAAAATGCACCGCTTCTGTAGTAGGCATTATGCCCCACTGTTGGACAGAAACACAGTTTTTTCACAATTTTGGTTATTTTTAGAACAGCTATTTCCGCTCAGCGGTGATAAACTATAGGAAAAGAGAATTGGGAGGAATAAACCATGGGCAAACGATTTGATTCTCTCGTATTCCCCGGGGGAAAAAGCAAGGCCTTCACGCTAAGCTATGATGACGGCGTTGTACAGGACCGGCGGCTTGCAGAAATTTTTCGCTGCCGCGGGCTAAAATGCACCTTCAACATCGGTTCCGGCCTGCTTGGTCACCAGGATCTCGGTGGCTTCCCCGGCAAGCCCGAGTTGGACCTTTCCAAGCTCCCGGCAGAGGCATTCGGTGAGGTGTACGCCGGCCACGAAATTGCAGGACATAGCCTATACCACTCCGATCTGGCCACAGTCGGCACGCCGCTTGCTATGTATGAAATTCTCGAGGACAAGCGCAGACTCGAGGCTCTGACGGGAAAGCCCGTGAAGATGTTTGCCTATCCCTTTGGCTCCAACAACGCCGATACCCGTGAAATTCTCCGGCTTGCCGGATACCACGGTGCCAGAACTGTTGTATCCAGCCATAACTTCGCACTCCCCCAGGATTTTCTAACCTGGGATCCCACCTGTCACCACAACGACCCGGAGCTTATGAATCTGGCCCGGGAATTTCTGAACCAATTTCCCTTCCGCCCCGCCTTGTTTTGCGTTTGGGGCCACGCCTATGAATTTGATGGCGACAACAATTGGCAGCGCATCGAAGCCCTAGCTGATCTTCTGGTGCAGCACAGAGAAGAGGTCTGGTTTGCCACCAACGGTGAAATCATAGACTACGTAACCGCATATCACCGTCTGGAATACTCTGCTGACGGGAGCATTCTCTGCAACCCCAGCGCTCTGGATGTCACCATCCGCACCTCCATGCACACCGTTCAGACCGTTCGGGCCGGACAATATGTGGCCATTGCGCCAACACCGCTGTGATGCATTGGCTGTACATCCGATACCGGCGGCAGCTGCCTGCGCCTTACCTGGCGCACCGCCCAGGAAATCGCCTGCCTGGATGCGGACCTGGAGAGCTTCGGTTTTGCGGTCACCGTTTCGGACAACGCCTCCGGAAAAGAAACATACCGGTTTACGCAGGGATAAACATAAAAAACTTGGGAGCAGCCGCCAGGCTGCTCCCAAATGCGCTTCACTGTTCTTCTTTCCGACCGGTAATACTGGCCCTATATTCGCTGGGCGTCATATTTTCGTATTTCTTGAACACCTGGGAAAAGTGGGAAAAATTGGCATAACCCAGTTCCAGCGCCACCATGCCAACAGAGATATTGGAGTGCTCCAGCATATCCTTGGCAGCTTCCACCTTGGTCTGGGTAATATACTCCTTGATATTTTGCCCGGTTTCCCTCTTGAAGAGCTTTGTGAAGTACTCTGCGCTGAGGCAGACATGATCGGCCACATCCTTGACGGTGATGGTGTCTGTAATATTGTCCAGAATATAGCTTTTTGCTTTTTCCACATCGTTGCGCGGAGCCTGGGACGTGCTGATTTCGTTGACTTTTTTCAGCATGAACCGCATGGCGGCGCGGAGTGCTTCCGGGCTGGAATAGCTGCTCATGTAGTCGTAATAGCTGTACTGGTCCTGAAACAGGGCATGCATATCTGCATTGTTGTCATAAAAATAGGTGAAAAACATGTGGGTGATCCGCTGATGCAGGTCACACAAGGCACGGCTGACATGGGGGCTGGTGGCCAGAATGCGGTTCAGGCAGTCTTCAAATTCGTTCATAAGAATCCGCTGCTGCCCGGCGGCAAGAAGCCCCCGCCAGCGCTCTCCGCTGCCGCTGATGTAGTCCGTGCTGGGGCTGTGCTGATCCGGATCGAAATCCAGCCGAAGGACACCGTTGGGTGGGATACGCTCTGTGATTGTATCCCGAACCCTGCGGTATTCCTTCCGCAGGCTGTCAAAGCGTGCAACCTGTCCGATGCAGCAGCGAATGGAATCCTTCGGGAGAGACTGGCAGAAGCAGTTGAAAAAGGATTTCAGCTGGGGCATATTCAGCTCCGGTTCATCCTGAAGTGCCGAAAAAATCAGCAGGATGAATTCCCGATGATGATTGACGGTGCTCAGCGGAATCAACGGATAGGAGAGGTTCGCCTTTTTCATTGCTTCCAAAATCAGCTTATGTACTTCTTTCTCGGTAACAATCGGTTTATCCGTCTTCTGAAATTGCTCTACCGAGAGAATCATGAGCTGTGCTTTTTTTTGCGGCGTTACGGCGTAGCCAATCAGGTTCAGCAGTTCCATAGAGGAGCGGACATCCGATTCCTCGGTAGAGAACAGATTCATTGCAACCCGGTCCAGCAGCTCCATTTCCCCTGTCTGCATCCGGCGCCCCACCTCATAGAGCTGGTTTCGCTTCTGCCGCTCATAGCAGAATTGGAGTGCCCGGCGCAGCGTGGCCTCAATGACCTCATAGGGAGCCGGCTGCACGATGTAGTCAAAGCAGCCCAGGCGAACGCTTTCCTGCGCGTACTCAAATTCCGCATGGGAGGTCAGCAGAATGGTGACCATTTTCGGAAAACGAATGCGGGTTCGGTGGATCAGCTGCAGGCCATCCTCTCCGGGCATTTCAATATCGCACACCAGAATATCAATGGGCACGGCCTCCATAATGTCCATGGCGCGCTCTGCGCCGGTAGCATAACGGACATTCTGAATGCCCAGCTCCTGGAAGTGCACCTGGGCGGCAATGCCGTCCAGAACGCTGGTCTGGTCATCCACAAACAATACATTCATGATTTCGTTCCCTCCCCTTGCTCCAACTCCATCCAGGGCGCAGCACCGGAATCTGCCGGAAGGTAGAACACGGAGCAGGCACCGCCCTGGGGAAGATTGAAGAATGCAATTTTGCTTTGGTTTTTATAGAGAATATCAATTCTGCGGCAGAGGTTCTGGATACCCACATGGGCCTGGGCGAATACATCTGACTGATTCTGCATCTGATTCAGAGCCTCCTCGCTGTAGCCGATGCCGTTATCTGTAAGCCGGATGCGCACATAATTTTTGCTTTCCAGTTCGATCCGATCGATGTGGATACCGAACCTGAGAATTTTGCTGCCCTGTGGGTTGTGCTTCTGGAAGTTTTCCGCGAAGGTTTGAATCAGCAAGGGAGGAATGGGGAATTCCAGCAGCTGGTCATCCACATTCTTATTGAGAAGAATATGGTCACATCGCTCCATATCGATGATTTCTAAATAATCATCGACCTCTTCCAATTCGGCACGAATGGGCACAAAGGTCAGACTGTCGTGGAAAATATAACGGATGTGGTTGGAAAAACGGGTGATCATCCGCAGGGCCTTCTCGTGTTCTCCCCGGGCGGTCAGATTATAGAGGCTTTTCAGGCAGTTCAGCAGGAAATGAGAGCGGGTTTGGAGCTGATAGTATTGCAGCAGGGCGTGCTCCTTCTGGAAGGCCTGCCGATTCTTTTCCGTTTCCAGCAGCACCTTCTGGGTGACAAACGCATCCAGTGCATCCTGGATATCCGCAAATTCCTGAACCCGTTCCGGCGTTTTCTCCAGCTTTGTGGCACCCTGCGTGATTTGCCGGGAGGCCTCCCGAATCTTATTCAGGGGGTAAAGCACCATCCTTGCCGCAGCGCGGTAGATGCAGCCGAAGGTGATGCAGATTACCGTCAGGGAAAGGCTCAGCAGCAGGACAAAAATCCACCAATCTCCCCACATACTGTTGGTGGAAATCATGCTGCACAGGCCAAGACCGGTATAGTCATCAAACCGGGTCTGCAAAATCTGGCGCAGACCACTGGTGTGGAGACGGCTGTCATTTGCCGCCAGCATCTGTTCCAGTGTGATCTGATTGGACTGGGCATAGTCTGCGTTGGTGAGAATCTGATCCGTGTTCAGGAAGGCATAGGTAATAGGGCTGCTGCCCTGCATCTGCTGGGCATAGGCATTCAGGTCCAGCATGATACACAAATAGACGCTGCGGTAGCGCCGGGCCTGCATAAGGACGACGGCATTTCCACCATCCGTTACCATCACCTGCCAGCCCAGCTTTTCCGGTGTCTCCTGTTCCAGCCAATAGCCCCGGATCTGCTGCATAACAGAGACGGTAACGGGCTGGAACACGCCGCCGAGAAAAGAGGAGCCAAAGTGAAAAAACTTGCTGGTGAGCCGGTCATCGAAGACCATAATGCCGGTGTTGGCTGTGGTGCGGCTGCGAACCATCTGACGCATGGTATTCTGGGCCTGGAGCATCTGATCGGCCGAAATGCTATCCGCATCCAGAGCCAGGGTGCGGAAGCAGGAGCCCTGGGCGTACATCGTGTCGCAGAACTGCTCCAAATCCTCCAGCGTATGCGTCACCCCAGAGAAATAGACATCCATGGCGGTTTTGTTACTGAAAACCAGAGACTCCTGGGTGGCGTTCAGCGCATAGCCGCCGCAGATCAGAAGGCATAGCAGTGTGACTACCAGCATTGCCGTAAACAAGCGGAAAATCAATTGTTGTCCGGAATATTGTCGTTTCATCCCCAGAGTCCTTTTCTTTCCCTATGGAATAGACATATTTCTTTATTATTATAGCACATTCTGTCAAATCCAGCAAAAAATACGGGGCAGCGAAACGTTGCACCCGTATTCCGGCAATATCAAAATAGCGCCGCCAGAAGGGCATCGGCCATACGGCGGCCGCCATGCCAGTTGGGGTGAACACCGTCTCCCAGATGGAGCCCTTCCTGCATTCTGTGAATATCTGTGGGGTCTCGAAGGACCGCATCCATATCCACAATCCCGTCGGCAATGGAGCAGGCACGGATCAGGGCATTATATTGGCACCGAAGTGCCTCTGCCTGGGGCCGCCAGCTGTCCCCAAAGGCCCCAAAGGGAGAAATGGTGGAGATGTACACACGGCTTTCCTGTGCCTTTGCCTGACGGACAACGTCGGTCAGTGCGGCAAAGATATCCTCCGCGGTGGGGACAGTGGGCTCCGAGAAGCACAGACTATGGGAGCAGTCGTTGACCCCCTCCATAACAAAAACAATATCCGGCCGACAGCCATCGTATACATCCCGCCGGAACCGGTCCCTTCCGGCAATTCCGAACTGATTGCCGCCCCCCGGGAAATCCGGGCACAGGGGATGGGACTTTTGAATGCGGTTCCCGGAGATGCCGCCGTTTATCACCGCGGCCTTTCCGGGGAAGCGGGCGTACAGTTCCGCCTGAAAGGAATCCATAAAGTAGGACATATGAGTTATGGAGTCCCCAAACAGGGCAATCAGCCGGGCATCCTCTTCTGCCAGCACTGATACCTCGCAGATGCCCGCCGCAAACTGCACTGGATAGGGCTCATGGGCCAGCGGGGGAACCAGCTGCTCCCGAACGGTATAGCCCAGGGCATCGGTCAATCCAAAATCGCCCGTCAGCTGGGTGCTTTGCCAGCCAAAGCCGGTAGCCGTGGTGCAGACACTCCGCAGAACCGTTCTGTGACCGAAATACAGCGAAACCAGAATGTCCTGCTGGGGCGTAATGGGCATATCCAGCACATCGGAATAGGGCTGGGTTCCGGCGGGAATGCAGATGGTGGTACTCCCCCGGAGGGTAACGCTCCGGCTGGGGGAGGTCACACCGGTCTGCCGGTCGTGCAGGGCAATGGCCGCCCGGTCGATGCGCATGGGTTCATCGGAATAGAGATTATTGAACCGCAGCCGCAGCTGCTGGCCACCGATGTTGTTGATGAAAACACATTTCTGGGTGACATTTTCCAGGGCCCCCAGCTCCTGATTGTAGTCGATGGGGACATAGCGCCAGGCAGGAATCCACTTTGCCATAAGATTTTCCCCTCTGATGTATTATTTCAGAATATCCTTCAGAATCTCGGCCATAAACGCGGAAAGCTCTGCAAAGTGGTCGGTGACATAGACAACACCGTTGCCGACGGATACGTTCAGATTGAAGAGAAACCGGCAAAACCACTCCACACTGACCAGAAGCTCTCCCTCCCGGGAAAGGGTCTCACAGTACATGGAATACAGATCGTTATCCACCAGACAGCCGATCACACCCCGGGAGCACTTGACGGTGCGGCCGTCGGCCAGGGTCAGTGTTGCCTCAAGGCCGTCGTTATCGGTGGTGTACGCAGCTCCGAACACCTGTGCCAGGAACCGTAGGCTGACACACAGGTAGTCTCCCCGAACCAGCTGCCCGCCGTTCAGGCCGTGATACTTGAGCTTCTGCCACTGCACAGCGGCAGCGGGCATCTCCGCAACGCTGTTGCTGACCCAGGCCTTCCGGCTTCCGGATGTGAAGGCCAGGGCGAAGCTGTCCCCCCGGGCAGGCAGGATGGTTTCGGACTTTTCAATTGTGCCATCTTCTCTTCGCCGCAGGCCGGAGAACATATAATTCCAGTAATAGAATGCCTCGTCCAAAGCCTGCCCATGATCCCGGTTCTTGATGTCCAGATAGACCAAATCGGCCTTGTCGCCGGTGTAAAAGGCGAAGTTGTCCTCTCCCACAATCCGAATCTGCGGAAGCGTATGGACGCCGTTAACCCGGGACCAATAGGAGCGGGCCATGATCTGGGCCTCCTGCTCGTCGCCGAATGGGCCATCCATTCCGTTCTTTTCCGGATGGGAAATCCACATTGGCACCGGGCCGCCGTCGTTCAGAAGTTCTCCGCCGGGGCCGTAGAGCTGGCTGGCCATAGGGCCTGCGCCGGAACCGGCCGCACCGGCCAGAACATTGCCAAAGTAGCGGGCAAACTGGTCCGTCATCATGTGTCCCATGGACATTCCCTGCATGAAAATGCGGCTCTCGTCAATGGCATAGGTCTGCTTCATCCGTGCAATCAGGGCGTTGAGGAACCGGAGATCATGGTTTTCACGGTAGTCTTCCGGGTCCATGGGAATGGGCAGAACCAACTCCGGATTGGCGCGGACCTTCTCGCCCATGCCCTGCACCGTCCACATCATCAGCGCGTGGGCGTTGGGGAAGACGCACACGAAGCCCTCCCGGTCTGCCAGCATGGTCCAGGAGCTGTAAACCGCCTGGGCCCAGCCGTTCATCTGGCCGCCATGGTTGCTGATGACCAGGGGTACCTTTTTGCTGCCGTCATAGCTTTCCGGCACATATTCATACCACACGTCCTCCACGCCATCCACCAGGACCCCTCTGCATTCCCGCAGCCGGGAAGGGTAGACCTGGGAATTGTTCCCGTTTTCATTGACCGTCATATCGGTGCCCTTGATACCCATGGGAACGTAGTCCCGGTTGGCGTCGTTGGGGGCACCTGCCAAAAGTCTTAGTGCCATTTATTTAGAGGCCTCCTTACATGAAAAATACATTCCCCGCTGCTGCGTATGGGTCTCCCGGAGAATATCCGAATACACCCATGCGGTATAACGGGACAGTCTGGCAACATGGTCGCTGGCGTACATGCAATCCCCATAGCTTGACACATGGAGATTGTACAGCGCCTCGCAGAACCACTGGGCACTGACGTAGAGTTTCCCCGCCACCGTAACGGCCTCGCAGAGCATATCGGTAACGGTATTGTCTATGGTGCAGCCGATGCAGCCATGGGCAAAGGTCAGCTCCCGGCCGTCGGTCAGGCGAATGGAGGCCGTCTCTCCGTCGGAGTGTACCGTTCCGCCAAAGTGTTCCGTTAAAAAAGCCACGGGGGCATACAGATAGCTGCCCCGGACGATTTGCCCGCCGTTCAGGCCATGGTACTTCAGCTTATCCCGGCGGAAAACAGTGCTGCCAAGTTCCGTAAGGCTGCCGTTTGCCAGGGCCGTATGGGCACCCTCACACAGCAGCAGATTCTTTTCGTCCTTTTGGAAAGTGCGGTTGGTCTGCGTATGGTGCAGCCCGCCCTGGGCATCCCGATAGACTCCGGAGAAAAGGTAATCCCATACCAGCTGCGCATCGTCAAAGGTCTGGCCGTGGTCCCGGTTATACACATCCATGAGCATAACGTTTGCCTTGCTGCCCCGGTAATACAGCAGATTTTTATCCCCCCGGATTGCCAGCTCCGGAAGCCCCATGGCGTCGTTCAGCCGCCGCCAATAGTTCAGATTCCCAATTACGGTATCCCGGTCGTCCTCCCCGTAGTGGGGCGGTACCTGGTCGTGCTCCAGTCGGGAGGACCAGATATCCAGCGGCCCGCCTTCGTTGATCAGTTCGCCGTCTTTCGCAAACAGAAGCTTGCAGTTCGTCGGGCAGCCGGAGCCGGCGGCACCGGCAAAGAGGTTTCCCAGATACCGGGCCACCTGGCTTGTCATGGCATTGCCCATGGACATTCCCTGGATATAAACACGGCCCCGGTCAATGCTGTAGTCCCGGCACATTTTTTCCAGCAGCGCCTGCACAAGCTTCACATCGTGGAATTCCGGAACCCGGCCAATGGGCCGGTTCAGCACGGGCGCCCCTTCATAAGCAGAGCTGCAAATCTCGTCCACCACGGCAGGATCGCACTCGATCATCCACATTTTCATGCTGCTCGCATTGGGAAATACGCACAAAAAGCCCTCTTTTTCCGCAACCAACGTCCAGCTGGTATAGATGCACTGCCCCCAGCCGGACATAAGCCCGCCGTGCATGGAGAAGACCAGCGGTGCTTTCTTTGCGGGGTCGTAGCTTTCCGGCACATAGACATACCAGGTATCGCAGATGCCGTCGCCTACGATATCTCCGCTGTATTCCAGCAGACCCTTAGGATAGACCTGGGAGTTGTTGCCGTTTTCATTGACCACCATGGTGCTGCCCTTGATGGCCTCCGGCAGATAGTCCCGGTTGGCATCATTCAGCACCCCGGGGAGAATGTGAATCCTGGGTTTCATGGAAAACCTCCTTACAGATGGATCGTCAAAGTCCCGTACTTACGGCATCAGCCACTTCGCGGCGCTGCGCAGGCTGACCTGGAGCGAATCAAAATCCGCCCCCCGGTCCAGAACCAGGGTTTGTGCGTCCAGCGCGGCGGCCAGACGGGTATTTTCTGCTTCCAGGCCGGAGCCCTGCTCCCAGGCAAAGAAGAACCGGCTTCCCTGAGGCTTCGGAAGGGCGAAAAGATCGTTTTTGCTGCCGTGGAATGCAGTCAGGTCCCCAAAAACAGCTTCCAGCGAGGCCTTCGTCTGGGACGTACCGGTGTCGGCTCCTGCCAGTGCCTTCTGAATCATCGCCTCCATATCCACCCGGCCATGAAGGGCAACGGCTCCTGAAAAAACATCTGGGTGCTTCAGTGCCATCTTCATGGCACCGTATGCGCCGGTGCCCACACCGGCCACCCAGTTCTTTGCAGGATCATCGCTGATGGGCAGGCAATTGCGGCAGATTTCCTGAAGCTCCTTGCAGAAAAAGTATTCATATCGGGGGCCAAACTTCATATCGGTGCCCATAGCGTGGTGCTGGTCCGGTGCAATGAGAAAAATTCCGTACTGCTTTGCAATGCGCTCTGCAGGAGTGTCCAGAAAGTCCAGGGCAGCGCCGCCGTCGTCATGGAGCAGCCACAGCACAGGATAGCGGGTGGCGTGACTTCTGTCCTCCAGAGCCAGCTTGTCCATTCCCGGGCAGAACACCCGAACGGAGATGGAACCGCAGGTGATCACGGAGAGCATATTCATTTCAATGGTCGCCATAGTGTCCTCCTTATTCCGAAGCCCGGACGAAGGTGTTTTTGATCTTCCCTTCGGCGGCAAGCCAATCCAGATAATTCTTGACGTGCTTATCGCAGTACTCCCAGTTATGGTAGCCGTGGTCGATGATGCGATAGGTGTCAATTCCCTGGGAGGCGTACTTTTCCATGAAGAATTTATTGTCCTCGTAATGGGCATCCTCCACGCCGGTCGCCATATAGGCCCTGGGGAATTTCTTTCCGGCGGCCATCTGCTTGTCGATCATATAGCAGATGTCATTTTCCGTATTGACCACATAGGCCTGCTTGCCGAAGGCAGAGCGGAACATATAGAATTCATCGTTGCTCTCCGTCATGGCCTCATCGTCGTCAATGGGCAGGTCCGCCACATTTTTCAGCCCGGAGAACAGGCCAATGGCACCGAACTGCTCCGGATCTCTTACAAGCCACTTGAGGGAGCCATAGCCGCCCATGGAGAAGCCGGCCAGGAAGTTCTCCTCCGGCTTCTCGGACAGAGGGAATAGATGGCGGACGACCCGGGGCGTCTCAATAGAAAGCTGGGAAAAATACTTAAAATCCCCGTGCACCGTGTCCATATAGCCGGAGCAGTAGGTGCCGGAGCAGACAACGGCAATGCCAACCTCAGAGGCATAGAGCTCCAAAGAGGTATAGCGCTGCCAGTCGGTGTAGTCAAAGCCGCCGCCGGACTGAAGCCACAGCACCGGGTAACGGTAGTCCCGGGGGCGGTCTGCCAGGGAGGTTCCCCAGGTGCTCTCCGGCAGGATGACATTGACCCCGACCTTCATTTTCAGCACCTCAGAGTCATAATACAGTCTGAAATTTGCCATAATAGATCCTTTCTGTCAGGGATAAATCGCCTGACGCTTCAGCGGCAGAATCCTGTCCAGAGCCAGCTGCAAATACCGGTCCCAGAGCTTGAAATCATGGTCGTATTCCTCTGCGCAGATATACTGAACCTCCATATCCAGCTCCTGCATTGCCGCAGCATCGTCTTCGACCCTCTGCCGGATGAACTCCCGGCTGCCGCAGACCAGCAGGAAGCGGCACTCCGGGTCTCCGGCTTCCCGGTGGCGAAGCACCTGGCTGCGCAGATCCGCCCTGCTTCCGGGAATCCCGGTGGAGGGACCAAAGGAGGCATTGTACAGTGGGAAACGGCTGCGGAAATGGTCCCCGTCCAGCTCCTTCATCAGGGTATCCGCCCGGAAGGTCATGCCGATGCCGCCGGAAATATCCACGCAGGTATGGTACCGGTCCGGGCGATTGACGGCGCAGCCAAGGGCCACATTGCCGCCCATGGCATAGCCCATGATGAAATTATCCTCCCGGGCAGGACTGGAGGGGAAGAGTGCCTGAATGACCGTGGGCAGCTCCTCAGTGAGGAAGGTCATATAGGGCACGGTATAGCAGGTATCTACGCCGAAGGAGTTGGTGATATTGGGGGTAACAAGCATCACATGGTTCCGCTGTGCCGCTTCCTCTACATTGCTGTAGCGGTAGGTCAGAGTGTCATCATCGCCGCCGCCATGGATCAGATAAACCGTCTGAAAGCGCATACCCGGTTTGTAGCAAGGCCGGTCCGGCGCTGTCTGCGCAAGGCCTGTGCCGCTTTTCAGATAAGGCGTTGGTGCGCAGCGGTAACCATCCGTTGGAAGGGCGACGGTAATATCCACATAGCGGCCCAGGGTTTCACTGCGGTAGTTGAAGCGAAGAATTCCCATCTTTTCTCCTCCTTACAGGCCAAGAGCTTCGTAGGTCAAATCCCGGATGGTGGGATGAATTTCGCTGTAGGCCTCCAGCATCCCCAGAATCTCGTGGGCATAGAAGATGCTGATGCGATTTTCCGGATCGATGAGCGCATAGGCACCGGCGGCACCGTCCCAGCCAAATTCTCCTACGGGGCTTCTGGACCTGGTCCCGTCGATCAGGGTGCGGACTCCCAGACCGTAGCCATAGCCCACCTTTCCGGTTTTGGAGAAGTCGGCCAGCTCCTGCTCTGTGAGCCAATTTCTGCGCATGGTGTCAATGGACTGGCTCTTGAGAATGCGGCTGCCGTTGGCACCAACGCCACCGTTGGCCAACGCCTCCAGGACCTTGCTGTAGTCGTCCACTGTGGCGGCCAGACCCGCACCGCCGCTCTCGTAGTTGGCGGTAATGCGATAGGACATACTGCAATCGGGTCTGATCTCGCCGGTGTTCCAGTCCTTCGCATACTGGGCGGACAAACGTCCTTGCTGGCTCTCCGGCACCTGATAGAACATCTGGGTAATGCCCAAGGGCTCGAAAACCGATTCCTTCATATATTGGCCAAATGTTTTCCCGGTGATTACCTCAATGACCGCCGCCAGCACATCGTGGCCCAGAGCATAGGAATAGCGTGTGCCCGGTTCGCACAAAAGGGGCATTTTCGCCATGGCTCCAACAATCTGGCGTGTGTTGGCCTGTCCTCCGGTGGCCTCCACCAGCTCCCGGATGGGCTTGGCAGCCACATCGTAGCTAAGGCCGGCCGTCATGCTCATCAGGTCATGAATGTAAATTTTGTTTTTTGCCTGCCGCAGCTCGGACTGCTCCGTGGGCCAGGCAATGGGGAATTTTCCAATGGGAAAGTCCACAGCATACCGCATGGAAGCGAATTCCGGCAGATACTTCTCCAGAGGATCCATGAGTCCCAGTTTTCCCTGCTCAACCAGCTGCATAACGCCAACCATGGTCGTCACCTTGGTGCAGGAGAAGATATTGTAAAGGTCATCGGCAGATACAGGTCTGCTTTTGCCGTAGTCACTGCAGCCCAGCATGCAGCGGTAAACCATATCGTATCCCTTTGTGATTTTGATATCCAGCCCCGGGACGCCGTAACGGGCCTCCAGGGTGTGCAGGTAATCGGTGAGCTTGGTAAAATCCACGGTACGTCCTCCTCTTCGTTTATTTTTGAATTTCCCGGTATTCCATGTAGCGGAAATTCTCGGGGAACGGCTTTTCGTACAGCAGCTCCCGCAAGACATCGGCCATATTGGTGGACAGGGCTGCAAAGTGATCGGTGATATAGACTACGCCGTCACAGGCCGATGCCTGCAGGTTCAGAATATACTGGCAGAACCACTCGATGCTGATCAGCAGCTGCCCCTCCCGGTGAAGGGCTTCGCAGAACATACTCCGCAGATCGTTGTCAATGACACAGCCGATGCTGCCTCTGGCAAACTGCAAGGTACGGCCGTCCTTCAGAACCAGCTTGGCCGTCAGGGTGTCCTCGCTGGGGAAATAGGCCGCGCCGCAAAGCTGCGCCAGGAAGCTCAGCGGTACGCAGACATATTCTCCCCGTACCTTGGTGCCGCCGTTCAGGCCATGGTATTTGAGCTTCTGCCAGGCAATGGCCTTGGCAGACATGGAGACAATTTGATTGCCGAACCAGGCCTTATCCGTGCCGCCGGTGACGGCGACGGCAAAGGCATCGCCGGTGCGGGGAAGATTGCTTGCCCCATTGGTGATGGAGCCGTCCGGATTCCGGCGCAGACCGGAGAACAGATAGTCCCAGTAGAGGAATGCCTCGTCCAGTGTTTGACCATGATCCCGGTTTTTGATATCGTGGTAGACCACGTCTCCTTTTATGCCTGTATAGAAGGCATAATTGTTTTCGCCCTCAATGCGTATCTGGGGGATTGGATTGCATTCGTTCAGAGCCATCCAGTAGAACCGGTTGAAGCGGTTCAGCAGCGGCTCACCGTAGGGGCGGCCGGGAGGGGTTCCGTTGGTCTCCGGCCGGGCCTGCCAGACGGGCAGATGGCCCGCCGTATTGATAATCCGGCCGTCCTCCGTGAAGAGCCTGTCCAATTGGGTGGGGCCGCCGGAGCCTGCGGCACCGGCCAGCATATCGCCATAGTAGCGGCAGAACTGGCCTGTCATCAGATTTCCGGCGGACATACCCTGCATAAAAATGCGGCCCGCGTCAATATTGTATTTGTGCTGCATCTCCAGAATCAGATTCCGCACAAAATTCAGGTCATGGTTTTCGTGATAATCCTCCGGAACGGCGGCCAGTTCCAGTCCGTCGAAAAAGGCGGGGCGCTTGTCGAACATTCCCTCTACCTGCCAGATTCGGCTCTGGTGGGCATCGGGGAAGACGCAGATGAAGCCCTCCCGGTCTGCCAGCATGGTCCAGGAGGTGTAGATCGCCTGGCCCCAGCCGGTCATCAGTCCGCCGTGACAGCTGACGATCAGCGGCACCTTTTTGCTCCCGTCATAGGAGGCGGGAACATACTCATACCACCGGTCCGGCAGGCCGTCCCCTGCGAGGCTGCCGGTGTATTCCCGCAGGCGCTCGGGATAGGGCTGGGAATTGTTGCCGTTTTCATTGACAACGATATCGCTGCCCCGAATACTTTCCGGCAGGTACTCCCGGTTGTCATCATCCGGGGTGCCGGGGCGAAGAAAAATTTCATTCATTCGTTACTCTCTCCTTTTATTCCTGGCAGAGCCAGCGCAAACCGGCTTCAAAGATGGCTTCCTCGGTTTTGCCGACATGGACGGGGATTTTCAGCTGCTTGGCATACTTTTCTCCCGGCACGGCAGCGTCAAAATCCTCCGTACAGCCCAGAAACAGCGCCTGGGGCCGGGGCGTATCCGGAGCAAACAGGTCCAGGCTGCTGCCCCGGACGGCATTCAGCTCGCCGAAGACAGCCTCCAGATTGGCCCGCGTCAGCCGGGGCAGTGCTGCGCCGGATGCGGCTGCCTCGCACAGAGCGGCCGCATCCAAATGGCTGTTGCAGACGAAGCATTTCCGGAAGGCTTCCGGATGGTTGGCAGCATTCCATACGGCCCCATAGGCCCCGCCGCCGGTGCCGCCCACATATTGACGGTCTGCATCCAGCGGAAAAAGATGCCGGCAGATGCCGGGAAGCTCTTCCCAGACAAAGCGTCCGTACTTGCCGCCCCAGGGCAAATCCATGCCGAAAGAGTGCATAACGCTGGGGGCAATGACGAAAAGTCCCAGGTCATTGGAGAGCTTTTGCAAATTTTTAACGGTACGGATGTCCGTGTCATTGCCGCCGATATCGTGCAGGAAATACAGTGCGGGATAGCACTTGTCCTGTGTCATATTTTCGCAGTCCGGAAAAATCACCGTGGCGGAAAAGCTTCCGGCCAGGGCCGTAGAAAGTCCGTTCAGTTCCAGAATGGCCATATTACTGATCCTCCATAATGTAGTCGCTGTGCAGTGGAATCCAATCCAGGAATTTTTGAATATGCCGGTTGCAATACACCCAGTCATGCTTGCCCTCGTCGCGCACCTGAGTCATTTCCAGCCCCATATGCGTCATCAGGTCCATGCAGTCGTAGCCCTCCTGGGCGCCGGGGTCTTCCGAGCCGATGGCAAAATAGAGCTTTGGCAGGGGCGTTCCCTCCCCCAGCCGTTTATCCAGCAGATAGATGTTGTCGTCCTCGGTGTTGCGGCGCTTGGCAGCGGAGCCGAAGGATGCCCAGAGCGTGGCGAAGGGCGGCTCACAGAAGTCATCCCGCAGGCAGGGCTGACCCAGCTTTTCCGTAGGAGCTACGGGGGTTCTGGGAATGATGGCAATGGGCCCGGAGAAATTGCCGCAGGCGGCAAACATCTCAGGCCGCTGCATCGCGAACTTAAACGCGCCATAGCCGCCCATGGAGAAGCCCGCCACAAAATTATCCTCCCGCTTGTACGACAGCGGGAAAACCTTCCGAAGGTATTCGGGCAGCTCGTAGGCAATCTGGTCCCACCAGCGGTAGCCGCCCTCAGCGGTATTGACATATCCGGCATAGGAAATGCCGGGCAGCACTACGGCGATGCCGTGCTTGGCCGCGTAGAGCTCCAGGGCCGTGTAGCGCAGCCAATCCGTGTGGTCAAAGCCGCCGCCGCACAGCAGCCACAGCGTTGGGTAGCGGTAGTCCGCAGGGCGGTCCGCCAGGGAATAGCCCCATTTGTTTTCCGGAATGATGACGCAGACACCCATCTTCTGCTGCATCACTTCGGAATCGTAGTCAATTTTGCACAGTGCCATGGTGGATTCTCCTTTTATGATTTGTGGGTTTTCAAACGGTCCGGGAACAGGCTCCGGAAATGCCGAAGCCCATTCCCCGCCCCTTTGCAGTCCTCCGGGCCGACACGCGGCCGACCCGGAGAGAGGAGGAGATTCAGCCCTTTACGGAGCCGAGGGTGATGCCTTTTACAAAGTACTTCTGGAAGAAAGGATAGGCGATCAGCAGCGGAATCACCGCAACTACCGCAATCGCCATCCGCACGGAGACATTGGGCACATCGGTAACACTGAACATACCGTTGGCGTGAGAGGTCAGGAAGGCCGCCTTGTTCATAACATCGTTCAGATAATTCTGAATGCCGTACAGATCGGTGCGGGTGGTCAGGAAGTAGATGCCGTTGGTCCAGTTGTTCCAGTAGGCGATCAGGGTCATCAGGCTGATGGTGGCGATAATGGGTTTGCTCATGGGAATAACCACCTTCAGCAGGCACTGGGTCTCGGAAGCGCCGTCCAGCTTGGCGGCCTCAATCACCTCGCCGGGAATGCTGCTGGTAAAGTAGGTGCGCATCATGATCACCAGGAAGGGGTTAAACAGAAGGTATGGGACCACCATGGCCCAAAAGGTATCCTTGATGTGCAGCAGATTGGTATAAACCAGGTAGGTGGGCACCAGGCCGCCGTTGAAGAGCATGGTAAAGAACAGAATCAGCGAGAGCGCCTTCCGCCCGGGAAGCTCCGACCGGGACAGGGGGTAAGCGAACAGGATCGTCATGACCACACTGACGGTTACGCCGACGGCGGAAATGGCAAAGCTCATGCCGTAGGCCCGCAGAATGGAATCCTTGGCCGTAAACAGGAATTGATAGGCAGACAGACTGAATTCCTTCGGCGTCAGGGAATAGCCGTTTTTCACCAGGTAGCTTTCGGAGGTAAAGGAGCTGGCAATCAGCAGCCAGAAGGGAATCAGACAGGCCAGAACCAAAAATATCAGAAGAATGTTGAAGAAAATGCTGAAGCCTTTGCTTTTGTTGATCATCGTAAAATCTCCCTTTCTCAGAACAGAGCGCTTTCCTTGTCAACCAGGGAAACCAGCTTGTTAGCGGTAAATACCAGGATGAAGCCCAGCAGGGATTGCAGGAAGCCGGCGGCGGAGGAACGGCCTACATCGTTGAGTTCCAGCAGAGCCCGGTACACGAAGGTATCCACCGTCTGAGTTGTGGCATAGAGCATACCGCTGTGCTGGGGAATCTGATAGAACAGGCCAAAATCAGAGAAGCAGATGCGGCCCACAGCCAGCAGCACCAGGGTGATGATCGTGAATTTCAGGCCCGGCAAGGTGACGTGAAGAATCTGCTGCCAGGTGCTGGCTCCGTCCATAACGGCGGCCTCGTACAGCGACTTATCGATGCTGATGACATTGGAATAGTACAGAATGGAGCTGTAGCCAAAGTTCATCCACAGGTAGACAATGGTCAGAATCGTCGGCCAGTACTTGGACTCGTTGTACCATTTGATCGGCTTGTCAATGCCCAGCAGCGGCAGGATGGTATTGTTCATGAATCCGTTGCTGGGATTCAGGAAGGCATAGACAATGTAGCTCACAATGACCGTGGACAGCAAATAGGGAATCAGGATAACAATCTGGCTGAATTTTTTCAGGAAATTGCTGGCAACGGCATCCAGGGCAATGGCCACAGTGATGGCCAGGACATTTCCGGTGACAATAAACAGCAGATTGTATAGAATCGTATTGCGCAGCGCCAGCAGGGCATCGTTATTGCTGAACAGGAATTTGAAGTTGCTCAGGCCGACCCATGGACTTTTGAAAATACCCAGGGAGTAATCAATCTTTTTGAAGGCGATCACCAGTCCGGCCATGGGCAGGTAATTGTTGATCAGCAGGTACACAAGCCCCAGGATCATCATCAGATACAGGGGAAAGAACTGCTTGAAGCGCCTTGTCCGTCTGGTGCGGATGCGCACCTTTTCCGCCTCGGAGAGAGGCGCCTTTGCCTTGGCTTTTGTCATTTGTGCCTTTGCCATATTAGAATCCTCCATATTTCCCTCCGTTTTCCCGGGGGATATGCTCTTTCTCAAATACTAGCAAAAACTTTTTCGGGATGCTATCACTTTT
>OMDL01000770.1_pt1 | contig 19325 bp, 14 predicted proteins | sample 1674081 | NCBI WGS metagenome assembly OMDL01 (sample SAMEA103958139, study PRJEB25191) | human gut metagenome | biome: human-associated habitat [ENVO:00009003]; feature: intestine environment [ENVO:2100002]; material: feces | place: Germany | collected 2013/2015
CTGATGGTGTTCGCGCGGCCGTTGGGCATGTGCTCACTGATGTAGGGGATCTCGGCCCAAACAACCATGCCGACCTCGTCGCACAGATCATAGAAGTACTGGTCGTGCTGATAATGAGCCAGGCGGATGGTGTTGGCACCGATCTCTTTGATCAGGGCCATGTCTTCGTCGTGCATCTCGCGGGTGATGGCGTTGCCCAGGCCCTTGCGGTCCTGATGGCGGGAAACACCGTGCAGCGGGTAAGACTTGCCGTTCAGGAAGAAGCCCTTCTTGGGGTCAACCTTGAAGCTGCGCACGCCAAAGCGGGTGGTGGTCTCATCTTCCACCGTGCCGTTCACCACAAGGCGGGCCTTGCAGCTGTACAGGTACGGATCCTTAACGCCGTTCCACAGGTGTGCGTTGAAGATGGTCAGGGTGATGTCGGGGCCTTTGCCGGTGGCAACGGTGTTGCCGGCAGCGTCCAGCAACTCAATGCTCACTTCGCCTTCGCCGTCGTGCCAGGTGGTAACCTGAACGCTGGCATCTGCGCCCTGCACAGTGGGGGTGATGCGGATGCCGGGGCCGCCGAAGTAATCCAGGGTGAAGTGGTTCTTGCTGACCACCATCAGGCTGACATCGCGGTAGATGCCGCCATAGAAGGTGAAGTCAGCTTTCTGGGGGTAAACGCGGTCGTTTTTGCTGTTGTCGACTTCCACGGTCAGCTCGTTTTCATCCCGCAGCAGTTCGGTGATGTTGGCGCGGAAGGTGGAGTAGCCGCCGTCGTGGTTGCAGACGGCGGAGCCGTTCAGAACCACATGGGCGCTGGCGTTGACGCCGTCAAACTGAATCCAGACCTGATGGGAGGCGGTGTTAAACTGGGGAGCAGCGAAATGGGTGCGGTAGATGCAGGTGCCGCGCCAGTAGTCATTGCCGCCGTCCTGACCGTCGCGGGCGTTCCAGGTGTGCGGCAGGTCCACCGTTGTGGTGGTGCCGTCTGGGCCGGTGAATTCCCAACCCTTCATGATTTTGGTAATTTCTCGCATGGCGCAGCCATCCTTTCTTTTTGTTGTTATTATTGTAACGAACAGCGAAAAATGTCGCAATGGGTTTTGCATAATCGGTCATTTGCGTGGAATAAACGGTTTTTGCCTGACAAAAAAATAACCCTTGCATTTGTGCAATATGTACAAATGCAAGGGCGTAAATCTTATACCTGAAATTTTGAGGGAACTTTATTGGACCGGGAAAACGGCTTTTATCGCAAAAAATCCACCGTTGGATTCGGTAGTCAAAAAACCATTGTACTTCTGGATAATGCGCTTGACGATCTTTAACTCATCGCAGGTTTCGCGGCCAGGATCCGGGCCATCGGGTACCGCGCTGATGATATTCAGAACAGCAAACCCCTGCCGCCTGCAGACCAGCAGGTCAATCATCCGCTTTTCCGGCTCCGGCAGCTTGCGGGTCAACTCAATGGCATGATCCAGTGCGTTGGCAAACAGAGCGTACAGATCGGCCGGATCCATAAAGTGCAGGCAGGTACCGTCCGCTACATTGTTGATGCTGATGTGGTGGGCTTCGCACAGCATGCTCTTTTCGGTCAGCACAACATCCAAAACCTCACTGCCGGTCTGGGTGCTGGCGTCATACTGCCGGGCGGCGGCTTCGGCTTCGTTCAGGCTCTGCTGCAGCGCGGCGTTGGGGGCCATGCGGCGCAGATCAGCAATCTGAACTTTCAGCTCATGGCATTTGCGGTTGATGATCTGTACGTTCCGCTTGGCCACCTGATACTGCTGACGCTGGCGTTCATACAGCATGTTCAGCGAGTTCATCTCTTTTTCCATGGCCGCCTTTTTGAACAGCTCAGTCTGCAAATATAAAAGGGTGATACAGTAGAGCTGGCAGAGTGCCAGGGGGACAACAACGAAGATAGAAGTTTCCCGTGATACTTCGGTATTGGTGACGGTCTGCATTGTTAAAAACAGCAGAACGAACATGCCGCCCAGAATAATAGCGCTGATTTGCTGGCGGGGACCGATGTGGTAGCTGCCTTCATATGGCATGGAATGGGCAACAGTTACCCGCAGCAGGCAGTACGCAGCGGCAAAAAACAGCAGTTGCAGCAGCAAAGCAGAGGGCTGATCCAATGGCAGGAATATGTTTACCTGTGCCAGGCACCAGACAAGAAGCTGCCATAACTCAAATGTCGTCAGGGCACTCAAAATTCCCCAGATGGCGCAATAATTGGCGCCGGACCAGTCCAACTGGGTGCAGCTGTGGGAAGCGAAAATCATCCACATACAAAACAGAATATACGCCCCCGCCCGCAGGAACAGCGAGGAAGGCGTGTAATCCGCCCATAATAAAAATGTGGAAAGGGGAATGGAGGGAATCAGGCAAAGCAGCGCCCGCTGCCAAAAGTGCGGCGAGTGCCGGAGCGGGAGCCAGTAGGTCAGTGCTGCGCCCCAAAGCTGTATCCCACAGACAAGAAGAGAAAGAAATTGTTGGAGATTTGGCAGCATTACATGGCACCCCCAACATAGGCGGCGACCGCAGCCAGGAAGGCAGCACGCTGGCGGCGGCTGATCTCCAGCCGGTCCTCCCCAACCTGGACCATATCGTTCTGGACCGCCCGCACATACCGCAGATTGACAAGGTAACACTGGTTGCATTTGGCAAAGTGGTAGGGGGCCAGCTGCTTTTCAGCATTTTGCAGGCTGGAACGCACGGACCATACCCCGGTGGAGGTATGGTAATGCAGCATACGGTCCCGCGTTTCCAGCCAGTAGATGTCCTCGGTGTTCAGCAGCTGCACGCCCCCAGCGGTCTGTAATGCAATCTGCCCGCCTTTGCGGCGCTGCACCCGCTGCAAAGCGCGGGCCAGCTTGGTGCTGAACTGGTAATAATTGACCGGTTTGAGCACAAAATCCAGGGCGTCGACCTCATACCCGCGAATAGCGTACTGCGCCATGTTGGTAACGAACACCAGCACCACATCCGGATCCACCGTGCGAATGCGCTCGGCAGCGTCCATGCCGCCAAGCTCCGGCATTTCAATATCCAGAAAGATGATGTCGAACCCCTTGCAATAGTTGGTTATGATCTGGGCACCGTCCGAAAAAGTGGTAACTTCCAGCATACAGTTGTTCTCGCGGCTGTATTGGTCAATCATGCTGCACAGCTGCTGCCGCATATCCGGCTGGTCATCCACCACGGCAATGCGAGGCATCGGGCGGCCCCCTTTCTGTTTGGAATCCAAAGCACCCGGCAAGCCCGGAAAACGGCTGTGCCATGCGCCTTTACTTATAATATATAAATACATTATAGTTGGCGGTGCGAAACCTTGCAAGAGAATTTTGCAGAAAACGGGGCGGTGCAGGGAATCTGGTTGTGATTTAGCGCTGCGTGTGGTATCCTGTAGGCAGCTTTTGGCGGCGGGCGGGGCAAGAAGAATGCCGGGATAAACAGGCGGAGGTTTGCTGCAGCTGCTATACCATGTATTACATATTACACCATTTGCCAGTAACTTGAGTGGAAATTTATGGGAAAATGCGTAATTTGGGAACAAGATTGAAAAGAAAAAATAAAATAACGGATTACAGTAATATTGCGGCTTCGAGATGTTTGAAAGGATATGACGGGATGACAAAAATATTATTCGTATGCCACGGCAATATCTGCCGTAGCCCGATGGCAGAGTATGTGATGAAAGACTTGGTGCGACAGTCGGGGCGGGAAGATGAGTTCGTGATTGCTTCCGCAGCAACCAGCCGGGAAGAACTGGGCAACCCGGTGTATCCACCGGTCCGACGCAAACTGGCGGAGCATGGCATCCGCTGCGATGGACATGCGGCCCGGCAGATGACCCGCAAGGATTATGAGGAGTTTGGTTACCTGATCGGAATGGACCGGATGAACCTGAGCAACATGGCCCGCATTTGCGGCGGCGACCCGGAAGGAAAGTGCTCGCTGCTGCTGGCGCACGCCGGGCAAAGCGGCGATGTGGCTGACCCGTGGTATACCGGTGATTTTGAAGCCACCTGGCAGGATGTCAACATTGGGTGCCGGGCATTGTTGAAAGAGTTAACGGAAAAAAAGTAAAATGAAAATAGCAAGCGCTTTATGTTGCACATGAATCCCCTGAGAAGAGGAAAAACAGCGATGATGCGCTTGCTATTTTATTGCTTTATAGAGCGAATGTTTCGATAATTTAAATCGGCTGAGAAACGAACGGCTGGCAAAAGGTCAGTACACGGATGCGGCAGATGATATGCGGCTAAAATGATTCTAAAACCAGAATAACATTAAAGAAAAAAACCTCATTGCAAAAACACATTGCAATGAGGTTTTTGAGTGTGCCCGAAGGGGGTCGCCGAGCCGCGCCCTAGAAACGCCCCACTGGGGCGTTTATGCCCCGCAGGACGCAAAGCGTGGGGCACGGGCTGTTCAAATCCTCCCTTTTGCTGCCCCATAAAATCCATGCAAAACAAAAAGAGCAGCACCCCATAAGGTGCTGCTCTTGGTGCGACCGGGAGGATTCGAACCTCTGGCCTTCCGGGTCGGAGCCGAACGCTCTATCCAGCTGAGCTACGATCGCTTATGTATGAAAAACGCCGTTACAGCGTATTTCAATCTTGTAAAGTAGTCAATTTCCAATAGTGGTCAATTCGTGGTCTGACTACCGTTGACCACCGCGTTTTTACGAGCACAAATCACGCTGTATCGAACAAAAATAAGCCTAAAACCTGCCCTGTCGCAGTTGTCGGAGGCCAGTGCTCTATCCAGCTGAGCTACGGACGCAGGTTTATGAATTACTGTCAAACAGAGCCAAGGCCCCGAATGCCTTTATAGTATACCAAATCCGGGAGCAAAATGCAAATGTTTTCTTGAAAAATCTCATGTCATATTCTAATCTACCGGAGACATACCATTTTGAAAAAGCAGCGCTTCGCTCTGAAGCCTATGCCCATCGTTAGGGCTATGCCGGCGGCTGGCTTTTTGCCCCGCAGACCACACCTGCCCGCGCCGGTCTGATCTTCTACCCGGGCGGCAAGGTTGAGTGCACAGCCTACGCGCCGCTGCTGCATGAGCTGGCAGAGGACGGCACAAAAAAGACCCGGCATCCGCAGCAGGCGGGAGCCGGGCAGGAAAGTCAATCTTCGAGGGATTCCTCTAAGATGGCAACACAGCGCTTCATCGAAGCGTCAAATTCGTCGTCGTTATTATTCTGGAACAAAATCAGATTGTCCTTGTGCTGCGGGTCGGCGAGGTTCTCCGGGATGGCAAAGTTGCACCGGCGCAGATACTCATCCCAGTGAGCCAGCTTCCAGGTGTCGCGGTCCGAGTTGCGCTCGATCATTCGCTGGTGGACGACCTCGGGCGAGGTTTCGACCCAGATGACGGCCAGCGTCGCGCCCTTGGCGGCCAGCTTGGCCTTCAGGTTCGCGATAAAGGCGTTGTCGCGCACCTCCTGGGTGAACGGCGCATTGATCAGGACAATATCGTCGTAGTCCAGTGCCTCCATGGCCAGGGCCAGAACGCAGTCATACTCATAATCGCGGATGTTCTGCTGGAAAAACGCGCTGCTGCGGTCATACGGCTGCCCGGCAACCTTGAAGATCTGCTTGGAGAGGACGATGAGCGTGTCCTTGTCGAGGTAGACAACGTGCTTTAAATTTTTAGCCAGCGCCTTTGCCACGTAGGTCTTGCCGCAGGCGGGCGGGGAGGTGACAAGGATGAGTTTTTTCTCCATGAGGAACCCTTCTCTTTGTTAAGCATTACACGCTTTGCGTATGATTGTATTATACGACAATAATTTAACATAGTCAACGAACCAATCCGCAAAAAGGACAGAATACCCGTTCTGTACGAAGAAGTGCGCGGTTTACAGTGGAAAGCAGAGCCAAACACATGGACATTTGTGCACAGTCTGAACGATTGGTGCGCAAAGAAAAAGCGCAGCCCATTGAAAAGGCCGCGCTTGAAGATATGAAGTGTAGAGATTGCAGGGGCGAACCATGTTCGCCCGCGGCAAGGGGCAGTGATTGCGTCGCACCTGCAAGCCGTTTCCGATAGGTACGGCACATCAATCCCTGCGCAGCCTCCTGCCCAGCAGATAATATCCGGCCCAGTCCAGCTTGCCGAACAGGGGAGAGCCGGTCCGTCTGGCCTCGGCCATGACCCAGACAAGGCGGATGCTGCGCCAGCGGCAGGGCAGGTAGTAGGCACTGTAGCAGCCCTCAATGCGCATCCGCTCCAAAAGGGCGTGCAGCCATGGGCTGCGCAGGGCGGCATAAGCCTTGTCCCGGCGCACGGCCCTACGCTTGGCGGGGTCGCGGCGCAGGATGTCTGCCACGCCCTCGGCGTAAACGGTCAGCTCGGCGCGGTGCAGGGGGCGCATATCCTCCTGCGGGCAGTGCGCTGCGTAGCACGCCTTGTTCAGCCGGGCAAAATGCTCGGGCCAGATCTTGCAGTAGTCGGCGTGGTATTTCGTCGAGAGTGTTCCCTCGAGGCTGCAATCGTAAAACGTCAGCGGTGCGGTCAGGATAGTGTAGGCAAAATCGGGGGCAGTCCTGCCCAAGAGGTCGATATAATCCAATACAAATTGTAAATCTTCACCTAAAGTATACTGTCTGTCAAATGTCAGCTGCTGTGCCGACGCGGTGCGGTAGAGCTTATTCCACGGCATGGCCAGCAGACAGTCAAGCCAAAGCCGCGCCAGCATATTCTGCGGGCGGGTGGCAGTATCCGAAGTTACCGCTGCAGCGTCCTGCTCGTCAGTGGTGTAGTGCCAGAGCACAAAGCTCTGCGGCGCAGTGTTCTGGGCGTCAAGCGCCGCCTGCAAAGCGCCGGGGCGCAGCGCGTCATCTGCGTCGAGAAAGACAAGGTACTCACTGTCCGCTGCAGTCAGTCCGGCGTTGCGCGCGGCTGACACGCCGCGGTTCTCCTGATGCAAAACCGTCACGCGGGGGTCTCTGGAGGCCCAGGCGTCGCAAAGATCGCCGCTTTCGTCGGGGCTGCCGTCGTCCACGAGAATACAGTGCAGCCCGCCTGCGACCTGCTGGGCCAGAACGCTGGCCACACAGCGGTCCAGTGTCGCAGCGGCCTTGTAGACCGGCACGATCACGCAGAGGGTCGGCTTGCTCACTGGGCACCTCCGTTTTCCGTCACATCGCGCACGATGCGCACAAATTCCTCATAGTAATGCGCGGTGGAAAACTCCCTGCCGCGCGCCGCGCCCGCCGCGCCCATCTCGGTGCAGAGGGCCGGGTGCTCGTACAGCATACGGATACTCCACGCAAGCTGGTCGGTCACAGTGTCGCCGCGCTCCACCAGCACGGCCTGGCTGCCGGCCAGATACTCCGGCATACCGCCGCTGCGGGTCGCCAGCACGGGGCGTCCGCAGGCCATCGCCTCCACGGCCACAAGGCCCGCGGCCTCCTCCACCAGCGTGGGCACGCAGCACAGGTCGGCCAGGCGGTAGTAGTCGGGCAGGTCCTCATTGGGGATGTAGCCCGTGAACTGTACGCGGTTGCCCAGACTCTTGGCCTGCTGCTCCAATTTGCGCTGGAACGCGCTTTGCTGGGTGCGGGCGAAGAAGGGGCTGCCCACGATCAGCAGCTTGATGTGCGGCTCATGCAGCGCGGCAATGGCCTCCATCAGCTTATGGATGCCCTTGTCCGGGTCGAGCCGTCCGCAGTAGAGCACGACGAAATCCTCGTCGGTAAAGCCGAGCTGCGCGCGCAGCGTTTTGGATGCCGGGCCGGGGCAGAAGCGGGCCGTGTCAATGCAGTTGTGCAGAATGTAGGCCCGCTGCGGGTCAAGGGTGCTGGATTGCAGGTAATCCTCGCGGATAAAATCGCTCAGCGCCAGCACGCCGCCGTAGATGTCGTCCATCACGGGGGTGCAGGTCGTCTGGCCGTGCAGGTGCGCCAGACAGCGTTTGCGGCCAAACATGCGGCTGATGGCGCTGCACTGGGTCAGGTTTCCACCCTCGGCCACGATCAGGTCGGGCGGCGGCAGCTCCAGTGCCAGCGAGAGCTGGACCTTCTGGTACCACGGGTCATAGGGCGCGGCGATCCCGGCGCACCGCTCCAGAAAGACCATCGGCCAGTAGCGGCGATGGCCGCCCGGGCGGTTGATGTAGAGCATCTTCGTATGCTGCCAGCCCTCGGCGGCGCGGCGGGCGGCATCGTCGGTGACACTGGCGCACAGCAAATCAAGCTGCCCCTGCTTCTCGTTCTCGCGGATCAGGTGGGTCAGCAGCGTCTCCACCGCGCCGCCCTGTACCGCGGGGACCGGCAGATCCGGCGGCGGCACCAGCAGCACGCGGGGACGTCTTTCCTTGTCTAGCTTCAATAACGCCAATGTGGGCTCCTTAGAATGTGGATTTTTGGCTTCTTGGCCCCCTCTGGGAGGGGGCTCCGCCCGCAGGCGGTGGGGGAGAGAGCTTCCCAACAACCCGGAGTATTTCGGATTAGGGCAAGGTTCAACCCTTCCGGCCCTGCGGGGCCACCTCCCCTGCTAGGGGAGGCAAGAAGGAACGATTATTTGATCGGGCACAAACTCTGTGCGCTCATCATCGACCAGCGGGCGGCGCTCAGCTTCTCGGTCATCTTCATGTTGCGGCAGTTGGGCAGGTAGCTGATGAGCCCCTGCATCAAAAACTGCTCCTTGCTGATGGCCTTGACCAGCTCGGGCGTCGGGTACTGGCGAACCTTCGCACAGAGGAACAGATACCGCCGCCAGCAGGCCGCATAGGCCGCGTCGATGACCGCGCGGTCTGCGTGGTTCTCAACATAAAAGCGATAGCGGTCCGCCAGACCGTCCACGGCGTCGAACGCCTCCGGGCGTATGTTCGTGCGGCAGATGCTGCCGTTGCGCAGGCGGTAGTGATAGAGCGGCTTGTCGATGCAGACGACCTTGTCGCAGCGCCAGAACAGGCGGTGTGCGACGAAGTCATCCTCATGCAGGCGGCCTTCGGGGTAATGCAGCAGTTTCCAGACCTCGGCGCGGTACATCTTGTTCCACGCGACGGTGTAGACCGTGCCGTAGGGGGTGTAAAACTCGTTCAGCAGGTCCTTGCCGCAGAAAACACCCTCCTGCGTGGGGCGTGTGAAGTAGGCCGGGTCGCAGCTCTTGCCGTCCTCCTGCACGTCCTCGACAGAGCAGAGGGACATATAGGCGTCGTGCTCCTCGCAGGCGTCGTACAGCGTCTGCAAAAAGCGCGGCAGAACGACATCATCGGAGTCAATAAAGGAATAATAGCGGCCCTTGGCGGCGTCGATGCCGGCATTGCGCGCGGCGGACAGGCCCTGGTTCTCCTGATGGATGACCCGCACGCGCTCATCACGGGCGGCGTACTTGTCGCAGACCTCTCCGCAGCCGTCGGTGGAGCCGTCGTCGATGAGAAGCACCTCGATGGGCACATTGATCTTCTGGTCCAGAATGCTCTCGATGCACTCGGCCAGGTAGGGCTTCGTGTTGTAGATCGGCACGATTACACTGATCGCGATATGTTCCATAATTTATTTCCCCTTCCTCGTATGCAGGCGTCCCCAGGCAGCCGCCGCGCCGTAGGTCAGCGTAGGGCTGGCGCAGAACGCGGCAGCCCGCAGCTTCTCGCCCAGCGGCAGGTATTTGCTTGCCAGTATGTCGGGCAAAATGGCATCCAAATGCTTTTTGTGCGCCATAAACTTTGGCCTGACCTCGGGCAGGTTGCCCGCCGCATCGGACTGGCACCAGAACTGGTAAAAGATCTTCCAGTACCGCACAACGGCCCAGTCGTAGTACTCCTCGCGCCCGGGACGGGCCGAGAAGTATTGCAGCCACTCCCAGTACATCCGCAGGTCGTCGGTCTTGCGCGGCGGAAAGCCCGCCGTTGTGATCTGCCCGGCGCGGGTGCGGTAATGGTAAAGCACATCGGTCAGGCAGTTGCAGCGCTCACCCTCAAATACACGGTGCAGCACGCTGGCATCGTCACCGAAAAGCATCGTCTCATCGTAATGAATGCCCTTTTCCTTAAACAACCGCGCGTCGAACAGCTTGTTCCAGCTTAAAGGTCCGTAAAAGCTGCCGGTCTGGAACGCCTCGAGCAAAAGCTCCTGCGCATCGCGCACACCGCCCTGACGGATCGTGACCATGCGGCCTTCGATTTTTTTGCCATCGGCGTCGATGCAGTCGCCCGCGCAGGCGGCCAGCCGCACGCCATCGACCTGCACGGCGCTGTACAGCGTTGCAAACATGGTCGGTTCTATCAAATCATCGGAATCGACCATGCCGATGTAGTCGCCGCGGGCGTTGTCCAGCCCGGTGTTGCGGGCGTGGGCCGGGCCGCCGTTCGGCTGGTGGAACACCCGGATGCGGGCATCCTCCTGTGCCAGCGCGTCGCAGACCGCAGCGGAGCCGTCGTGGCTGCCGTCATCGACAAGCAGCAGCTCAAAGTCGGTGAACGTCTGGGCCAGAATGCTCTCCACAGCCGGGCGCAGGTACGGCCCCGTGTTGTAGACTGTGGAGATTATGCTGATTTTGGGATGGTCGGACATAGGCTTTTCCTTCTAAAGCAACTTCGTAGGGGCCGGGAATGCCCGGCCCGCAGCACAGCGGAAGATGGTCGTTTTGGCGAGGTGGAGGGCCGGACATGTCCGGCCCCTACGCGGAGGCATCCGTAGGGGCGGATTCCATATCCGCCCGCATTACAGCAGCCGTTGCTTCGCCATCGTATACCCCGCCAGCAGCCCCGGCCAATTGCACGCCACGCCAATGCGGTACGGCACGGCCAGAAGCCTGTTCGGGTCGTTCCGCAGGCGCTCCCGCAGGGCTTTGCGGGCGGCGGGGTCGGCTAAAATTTCAGCAAACAGTGCGCGGCGCTCTGCATAGGACAGCGTTCCCTTACAGCCGGTCAGCAGACCGTACTGGTTCAGGCAGGCCCGCAGACGGCTCACGGCCTCATAGGGGGCCGGGTCGATGCCGTTTTGCCGCAGCAAATCGGCCAGCGCCGGGCGGGTCACGCGCTCGGCGTCCAGCAAGTCCCCCCGCAGGCGGCGGGAGAGACTGCCGGCCTCGGTATCATGCTGCTTATAGTATACACCATCCAGACAATAAATGGCAGAGGTATTCTGTAAAAATTGTATGTTAAACAGCACGTCCTCATTGATGGCAAGGCGCGCATCAAACCGCACCGCCCCGATGGCCGCGCGGCGGAACAGCTTGGGGTAGGGCGCAGCCAGCAGCCCCGTGTCAAACAGCAGGGGGGAGAGCGCACTGCCGAGAGCCTGTAAGTCCGGGCAGAACCCCGCGGGCAGGTAGTCGGTGGGCTTGACCGCACCGCTGCTTTCCCGTGTAAGGCCGAACAAAATCATGTCGGCGTCGGTGGTCAGGGCGTCCAGCGCGGCCCACAGACCGGGTAGAAGCGCATCGTCGGCATCCAAAAACAGCACCCAGTCCCCGTGCGCGGCGTCCAGCCCGGTATTGCGGGCCGCACCCGCGCCGCCGTTTGCACGATGCAGCGCCCTGACGCGCGGGTCAGCAGCTGCCAATTCGTCACAGAGGGCGCCCGTGTCGTCGGGGCTGCCGTCGTCGACGAGCAGGACCTCCAAATCGGCGGGCGCACCGGTCAGGGCACTGTCCACCGCGCGGCGCAGCGTGGCCGCGGCCCTGTAGCAGGGGATGATGATGGAAATGCTCACGGGTGCTCCTCCTGCAAAATGCTTTCGTAGATGTGCAGCAAATCAGCGGCGTTGCGGGCCGCATCATGGGTCTGCAGTGCGCGGGCACGGGCCGCCCGGCCCATGGCCGTACCGCCGTCAGGGCTGTGCAGCACCTGTAAAACGGCGCGGGCCAGCGCGTCGGCGTCCAGCGCATCGCCGTACAAAAGACCCTCGGTGCCGTTCGCCAGCATCGAAGGAATACCGCCCACGGCGCTGGCGACGCAGGGCAGGCCCAGCAGCATGGCCTCGCCTAAGCTGTTGGGGCTGTTCTCGCAGCCGGACGGCAGCAAAAAGGCGTCTGCCTCCAGATACGCCTGCCGCATGGCCGCGGCATCCAGCGGCCCGGTGTAGCGGATGTGCTCCGTCACGCCCAGCTGTGCGGCCAGCCGCTTGCAGTAGAGCTTGTAGGGGAACATTCGGTCAATGACCGGGCGCAGCAGCGGGCCCTTGTCCAGCGGCGGCCAGCCCGCAATGCGAAGCTCGGCGTCACCGTACTCGGCCAGCACGGCAGGCAGCGCCTTGATGACGGTGTGCAGGTTTTTCAGCGGGTAGTTGCCCTGGGGCAGCAGCAGCACCGGCGCGGCGGCAAAGTCCCGCGCATGCCACAGCGTACCCGTATAAAACAGCGGACGCAGTGTCTCGTTGCAGGGGTAGTAGCGGGCGTGGGGGGCCAGCGCGGCGCAGGCGGCGCGGTCAAACGCCGTGCGGCCCGTCACATAGCGGGCATCGGCCAGCGCTGCGGCCTCCTTTGCGGCCAGTGCGTCAAAGCTCGCCTGCATATTGTCGAGCAGCTCGCCGGGAATGATTTTATCAATGGCGTGCCACAGCGCACCGGAACGGCGGTATTTTTCGGGCACGCCGTCGCAGAGGTGCGCGGCGCAGTCCCGCATAACGCCCTGTACGCTGAACAGCACGGGCAAGCCTAATGCGCGGGCAGCGTCGGCCATGACGGCGGCGGGGTCAAACTCGGTGCCCCATATATGCACAAGGTCGGGGCGCTCGGCCTGCAAAAGCGGCGCAAAGGCGGCAGTGTCGCGCACGACACAGTAATGCACGCCGTCCGCGGTGCCGTCGGCATCCGCTTTGCCCACGCTGAGCACGGTCAGGTGCAGATCGGGGCAGGCGCGCAGCGCGGCCAGCTGCCCGGTCAGCCAGCTGCCGCTGACATCGCTGGCTCCGGCCAGCCCGCAGGCAGCCGCCGCCTGCGGCAGGGTGGTTCTGACAAGCCAAAGAATGTGCATAGGGACTCCTTTATTTTCTCTTGAATGGCCGCAGCTGACCGCTCACAACCACTTTAAAAACTCCTCCGCGACCTTCTCCGGGGTGAACTCGGGGTAGAGCCTTGCCGTCTGGGCAAAGGGCAGGGCATGACCCTGTACATTGTGCAGCCAGCTGTGCAGCTTTGCCACGGTGCCCGGCGTGACGCCGTCCTTCCGGTGCAGAACCAGCGCCAGCGGGTAGCGCGCCAGATAGGGCAGGGTGGGGTCGTTCTCGCTCACAGCCAGATGCAGTACCGGCTTGCCGGTGGCAAAATAGCCAAACAGCTTGCTGGGCATCTGGTTGTCATAGGTGTTGCCCAGACTGACGAGCACGTCGGCGCGGTTTTCCAGCGCGGCGGCCTCATCGGGCGGCAGCAGGCCGGGGCGCACAAATTTTGCACCCAGAACACGGGCTGTCTCGTCGGCGTCGGCGGCAAAGCGCTCCCAGCCGCCGCCCGCCATCGTTATTGTTACAGCGTCGTCGTGCAGTGCGCGGAACAGCGCCAGCGCAAAGCCGGGCTCCCGCATACCGGGGTGCAGGCTGCCGCAGAAAACACACTGTATATCGTCGTGTTCCACCGGCTCCATGACCCGCGGCAGCAGCGTTGGAAAGCCCAGAACGTGTACCTTTTCCCGCCACGGGGCCAGCGGTGCGCCGTCGGCGTAGTCGGGCAGGGCCTGCGGCGTGACGAAGGTCCCGTCCAGCGCGTCCAGCAGCTGCCCCTCCCGCGCAAAGCCGCCCGGGGCTGTGTAGTCCCGGTTGGAGGCATAGGGGTCCAGCTGCCACAAAAATTTCTTCCCGCGGATGGCGGCAGCTTCCAGCGCAAACGCCGTGCGGTAGGGCGCACAGACGGCACAGACTGCGTCAAAGTGAAATTCCGCGTCCAGCCGCTCGATTTCCCGCCGACTGTCCACGGTGCGGCGGGGCTGCTTCAGCACCAGCTGGCGGAACGCTGCCGCCGCTGCCGCGGGGTGTGCAGCCAGCCGGGCCAGCCGCAGCGGCACCGGCGTGCCGCCCTTTTGGCCGTTTTCCAGCGCCTCGTTCATCTGGCGCTCGTCGGCAAAGGCCAGCAGGTGCTGCATAGCCCCCTCCGGAGGGGCGGGCGGGGTGTGCAGGCCGTCCCAGAGGGTCAAAATATGTACGGTATGGTCGCGGCGGAGCAGCTGCTCCGCCAGCCGAAAGCCCATCAGGGCGTTGGCGCTGGCGGGGTTCTCCACCCGGTCCAGTACAAGTAAAATGCGCATTATTGTCGGTCCTTCAAGAAATTTCGGCACGCCCACTGCCAGAGCCGCGGCATGTGCAGCGTCAGCCAGGCCGAAAAACGGATGCTCCGGGGCAGCAGCGGATTGCGCCCCAGCTGCGGGTCGTCGGCCCCCGCGGCAATGCCGATCTTCAGCTCGTTCAACTGGACGCGGTAGTCTGCGGCGTTGGCACGGCGCAGGATCATGCTGGCCAGATAGACGAGCTTTTCATAGTAAAAGGCGTTCACGCTCTGCTGCATTTCGGCGGGGGCTGTGGCGCGGATCTCCGCAGCGGCGCGGCGCTGGTCGTCGATGCTCTGCGGCGGCAGGGCACGGTGGCTGGCGCTGGCCGCGTGCTGGCGGTAGTGATAGCCTGCAAAATCGCAGAACGCACACCCCGGAGCGACTAAAAATGCACGCCAGTTCGCCAATAGATCTTCGTTATAGGCCAGCCCGTTGTCGAGCATCTCCTCGGTCAGCAGGTCGGCGGAGAACAGCTTGTTCCACAGGCCGTAATCCACGGCGTGGTCATGCAGCAGCGCGTCCAGATGGGCGGGGCTTCGCAGGATCTTGCTGTTGCAGGGCGCGGGCGCGTCGGCGGGCACAGTGTCGGTAAAGGTATCGTACCGGCAGCAGGCCAGCGGCAGCCCACTGTTCGTCACCGCCGCATACAGCGTGTCCAGAAACTCAGGGTGGTACAAATCGTCCGCATCGCAGAACGCAAACCATTTGGCCCCCAGCGCCCGCCCCTCGCGCACACCCGCCGTGCGGGCCGCGCAGACACCGCTGTTGGTCTGGTGCAGCGCCACAAAGCGCTGGTCGCCCGCCGCGATGGCATCGCAGAGCGCAGGGGAGTCGTCGGTGGAGCCGTCTTCCACCAGAATGCACCGAAAGCCGTCAAATTTCTGGGCGGCAATCGCGTCGGTGCAGGCGGTCAGGAACGCCGCCGCATTATGTACAGGTACGATGACTGCGATCTCACAGGGCTTCATGGCGTCACCTCAGCATAACGGCGCAGGTAAAAGGCTTGCAGGACCTCGGCGCTCGTGTGGATGTCATATCCGGCCTTAATGGCCTTCTCCCGCGCCTGTGGGTCGCGGCGGAAGGAGGCCGCCGCAATTGTGTTTGCCCACGCGGCGGTGTCGTTCAGCGGCAGGAATTTTACCCTGTCGCTGAACGCCGCGCCGCGGTCCACCGTGTCGGCCACAAAGCAGGGCAGACCCGCGGTCTGCGCCTCCACCAGCACGACGGGCAGACCCTCGAAAAGGCTGGGCAGCAAAAAGGCGTCCATCGCGTCGTAAAAGCTCTGGATGTTGCTGCGCACGCCCGCAAAGATCACACTGTCGCCAAGGCCGAGCTCGGCGGCCAGCGCCTGCATTTTCTCCACGTAGGCGGGGTCGCCGCCGCCCAGCAGCACCAGCCGTGCCTTGGGCAGGCGGGTGCGCACGGCGGCAAAAATTTTGAGCAGTCCCGGGTGGTTCTTCTGGTCGGAGAACCGCCCCACATGGCCGAACAGGATTTCCTGATCGGTCACACCCAGCTCACCGCGCAAAAGCGCACGGCGCTGCGGGTCGCGGGCGGCAAACCGCGCCGTGTCGATGCCGTTGGGCACGACGGTGAACGGATGCTTGCCAAAAAGCATCTGCCCGGCCTTCTCACTGCACGCAAAGCGGTCCGTCAGGCCGATGTTGAAAAAGCTGCTCATAAAATGATCGAGCCGTCCCACAAAATTGCATTCATACGCGGTATTGTGGCTGTGGCCGCACCGCACGGGGATACCCGCGCGCCGCGCCGCGGGGTTGTAGAACATACCAAACCCGCTGTAATGGCCGTGGATGATGCGCCACTCTGGGTGGGCGGCAAACAGCGCCCGCAATTCACGCAGGTAGCGGGGTAGGTTGTTGTCCTGCCGGACGGTCAGCTTGAAGATGCGCCCGCCCAGCGCACGGATTTCATCGTCAAAAAAGCACGGTTTATCGTAATGATAGAGAAAATCGAACTGGACCTTCTCCCGGTCGATCGTGCGGTAGACGTTCATGACAAAGGTCTCCATGCCGCCGGCGTCCATGGCGGGCATGACCTGTAAAACACGGATGGGCGGCATCAGCGTTCAGCCTCCAATGCGGTCATCTTTTGCAGCTTCTTGGCAGTTTTGGCCAGAATTTCGTCTTTGCCGTCGCAGGAGAGCGCCCGCAGGTCACAGGTGCGGGCGCCGTCGAAGCGGTATTTATCAGCTTTCATGGGCAATGCCTCCCTGAAATTATACTTATTTATAAGTATACCCGTTTTTGTGCATTTGTGCAACAGCAGGGCAAGAAAAAAGCTCCCCTTGCAAAAGGGGAGCGAAATTCCTGGCCACCTCCCTCGCAGAGGGAGGCAAGAGTTATTTCTTCGGCTTCTTTTCCGCTTCGGCGCATTTGCTGTGGCAGCTGGCACAGTTGCCGCCGCAGCCACCCTGCCAGCCGCCGTTCTGGCAGATGAACAGGATCGCCAGCGCCAGCAGCACAAAAATGATCACAACAATGATAACACTTGCCATATCGTATACTACCTCATACGTATCTGTAGGGGTGCTTTCCGGCGCGGTTCACACCAGGCCAAACACCGTTCCTACACAGTGTACCACAAATGCCACGATCCATGCAATACCGCATTGCATCAAAACGACGCCTGCTGCGGCGCGGGCACCGCCCAGCTCACGCTTGACGGCAGCAATCGCGGCCACGCAGGGCGTGTACAGCAGGGTAAACACCAGAAACACGATGGACGTGAACGGGGTAAACAGCGTGGTCAGTGCGGCGGTGTCCCCGCCCAGAAGGACCGTCAGCGTAGAGACAACGCTCTCCTTGGCCGTAAAGCCGGTGATCAGCGCGGTGGAAACGCGCCAGTCGCCAAAGCCCAGCGGCCTGAACAGGGGAGCAATAAAACTGCCGATGGCTGCCAGCAGGCTCTTGTCCGCCGAAGCGGCCACGTTCAGGCGCATGTCAAAGGTCTGCAGGAACCAGATCAGCACCGTAGCCACAAAGATAATGGTGAAGGCCTTCTGCAAAAAGTCGCGGGCTTTCTCCCAAATCAGCTGGCAGACACTGCGCGCCGAGGGAAAACGGTAGTTGGGCAGCTCCATGACGAAGGGGACAGGCTCGCCCTTGTACTTGGTGAATTTCAGCAGGATCGCGTACAGGATGCCGCACAGGATGCCCGTGATGTACAACCCGATCATCACGACGGCACGCCACTGCCGGGGGAAGAACGCCGTCGTGAACAGGGCGTAGATCGGCAGCTTGGCCGAGCAGCTCATGAACGGGGTGAGCAGGATCGTCATTTTGCGGTCACGGTCACTGGACAATGTGCGGGTGGCCATGATGGCGGGCACCGAGCAGCCGAAGCCGATGAGCATGGGCACAAAGCTGCGGCCCGAAAGTCCGATGCGGCGCAGCAGCTGATCCATGACGAAGGCCACACGCGCCATATAGCCGGTGTCCTCCAGAATCGACAGGAAGAAGAACAGCGTGACGATGGTCGGCAGGAAGCTCAGCACGCTGCCCACGCCCGCAAAGATGCCGTCAATAACAAGGCTGTGCACAACGGGGTTGATGCCGTAGACCGTCAGTGCGTGGTCGGTCAGGTCGGTGAGCGCGTCAATGCCCAGTGTCAGCAGGTCGGACAGGCCCGCGCCGATGACACCGAACGTCAGCCAGAATACCAGCGCCATAATGCCGATAAAGCAGGGCAGGGCGGTGTATTTGCCGGTCAGGATGCGGTCAATGGCCACACTGCGCTTGTGCTCGCGGCTTTCGCCGGGCCGCACAACGGTTTTGTTGCAGAGGCGTTCAATAAAGTTGAACCGCATATCTGCCAGCGCTGCCTCGCGGTCCAGACCCGTCTCACTTTCCAGCTCGGCAATCGTGTGACCGAGCAGCTCGGTCTCGTTCGCATCGAGGTCCAGCGCAGATTCGATCAGCGTATCGCCCTCGACCAGCTTTGTTGCGGCAAAACGCAGCGGCAGTCCGGTGCGGGCAGCGTGATCCTCGATCAGATGGCTAACGGCGTGTACACAGCGGTGCACCGCACCGCCCGCGCCGTCCCCGGCGTCGCAGAAGTCAATGCGGCCCGGTGTCTCGCGGTGGCGGGCCACGTGCAGGGCGTGCTCGACCAGCTCGTCGATGCCCTCATTCTTGGCGGCGGAAATTGGCACAACCGGCACGCCGAGCAGCTCCTCCAGCTCGTTGACCATGATGGTGCCGCCGTTGGCGCGGACCTCATCCATCATGTTCAGCGCCAGAACCAGCGGAATGTTCAGCTCCATGAGCTGCATCGTTAAGTACAGATTGCGCTCGATGTTGGACGCATCCACAATGTTGATGATGCCGTCCGGGTGCGTGTTGAGCAGGAAATCGCGGGTGACGATCTCCTCACTGGAATAGGGGGACAGGCTGTAGATGCCCGGCAGGTCGGTGACGGTAGCCTCGGCATGGCCGCGGATGACGCCGTCCTTGCGGTCCACCGTCACACCTGGGAAGTTGCCGACGTGCTGGTTGGAGCCGGTAAGCTGGTTAAAAAGCGTCGTCTTGCCGCAGTTCTGGTTGCCGGCCAGCGCGAACCGGAGCGGCTGGCCTTTGGGAATTTCGGCCCCGCTCTTGCGGTCATGGTAGCTGGGGGCCTTGCGCAGCTCGCCCACGCCGGGGTGGGGCACTGCGGTGTGGCGCTCCTCACTGCGGGCGGCGCGGTCCGTCTCGTGGACGTTCTCCACTTCGATTTTCGCCGCGTCGTCCAGCCGCAGCGTCAGCTCATAGCCGCGCAGCTCAACCTCGATGGGGTCGCCCATCGGCGCGACCTTGCGCAGAGTGACCTCGGTGCCGGGGGTCAGGCCCATGTCCAGCAGGTGGTGGCGCAGCTCGCCCTGGCCGCCGATGGTACGCAGTACAGCATCCTGCCCAATTTTCAAATCCGCCAGTGTCATATCTACAATCCTCTTTCACTTTGAAAGTTTGACTTGTCTAACTTTTGCAGCTATAGTGTACCACAACATCGGTGGAGATGCAAGGGCGTATTGCCCGCCCGCGGCGGTTGTGGTATACTTTTTTAGGGCAATACCGCATAATTCTAAGTACCGATACGGCGAGCGAGGTGCGGCAGC
>OMDL01000793.1_pt1 | contig 18903 bp, 16 predicted proteins | sample 1674081 | NCBI WGS metagenome assembly OMDL01 (sample SAMEA103958139, study PRJEB25191) | human gut metagenome | biome: human-associated habitat [ENVO:00009003]; feature: intestine environment [ENVO:2100002]; material: feces | place: Germany | collected 2013/2015
TCGTGTTGATGGCCTTGTAGGTCAGGGCCAGCGGGGCACCGCCCAGCAGCATATAGAGCAGCGGCGCGATGACACCGTCGCTGGCGTTTTCGGCCACGGTCTCCACGGCGGCTTTGGTCACGCCCTCCAGCGTCAAATTCTGGGTGTCCCGCCCCACGATGCGGCTCACGGCCCGGCGGGCGGCTGGCAGGTCCGGCTTGATGAGCTCCCGGTAGACGCGGGTACTCTCCTGCGCCAGCCCCTTTGCGGCCAGCGCCTGCCCGCACCAGAACATCTGCACGGCCAGCCCCAGCCAGGGGCTGAGCGCTGCGGCCCCCAGGCAGACGAGGCTCGTCAGCAGGAAGGTACCCACCGGCAGGCAGAACGCCAGAATGGCACCGCCCAGCAGTTCGCCCTGCGGCGTCCGGGGCAGGCGGGCCCGCAGCCGCCGTTCCAGCGCGGAGATGGCCCTGCCCATGTACACCACGGGGTGGGGGAGCCACGCGGGGTCGCCAAAGAGAAGATCCAGCACGAACCCGCCCAAAACGGCTGTTCCGATCATTCTGCCGCCTCCTTTGTGTATTGCACGGTGCGCACGAGGTGGAGCACCCGCTGTTCGGCCCAGTCGCGGGCATCCAGCAGATAGCCGCCCGCATTTGGGGCGCACCAGTGGTAGTAATCTGCATGGGGCAGCGCATAGCGCTCCATAGCGGCCATTTGGGTGCCGCCGTGGGCCAGAATGACGAGGGTCTCCTCGCCGTCGGCAAGGGCCTGGTCCACCAGTGCGGAGAACGCCTTGCAGACCCGCTCGGAGAAGACCGCCTTCGTCTCACCGTCGGGGCAGGGGCTTTCGCAGTTGGCGTTCACCCAGGCGAGGTAATCCGGGTCGTGCTCCATCTCGATGAAATTCCGCCCCTCAAAGCTGCCAAAGCACATCTCCTGCAGGTCGCGCACCTCCACGAGGTCGGCGTCCGGGAAGAGCACCTCGGCGGTCTGGCGGGTGCGGCAGAGCGGGGTGATGTAGACCGTCCGGGGCCGGAGGTCGGCCTGGCGGAGCTGGGCCCGCCCTTCGGGCGAGAGCGGGATGTCCCGCTGGCCCTGATAGCGCTTTTCGGTATTGTAGGCGGTCAGGCCGTGGCGCAGAAGATAGATCAGCATGGGGGAAGTTCTCCTTTCAGGACGGTGGGCAGGCCGCAGAACATCTGGACCACACAGTCGGCCCGCGCGGCCAGCAGGCAGGCCAGCCGCCCGGCGGCTTCCCGCGCGGCGCGTTCGGCTGCGTCCATGGGCACGACGCCGCCGCCCACCTCGGTGGCGAGGACGAGGTCATACGCGGCGAGGCGGTCTGCAAGGCTTTCCAGATCCTCCGCCGCTGCGGCCAGCTCCTGTACATCGGTGATGCGGGTGCCGGGGAAGTTCTGCGCAAAGGTGCGTTTGCCGCTGTACAGCGGCCCGGTGATGAAGATCATAACAGCCCTCCCCATTGGCAGGCGGCCAGTGCCGCCAGCATCCAAAGCTCCGCTTTTTGCAGGAACCATCCGGCCAGATCGCCGGTGATGCCGCCGAATTGCCGGTCAGAAACAACACGATAGCGCCAGAAAACAAGGAGCGCCGCAAGGACGAGCGCCCCGCCGCCCAGCAGCACCAGCGCAGCGCAGAGCAGGCCCGCCAGCACCAGCAGGACGCTGCGAACGACTTTGCGGTCTGCCGCAGAAGCGAACGTGTGGGCAAGGCCGGTGTTCCTGGCCAGCGGGAAGGAGGCGATGGCAAGGCCCGAAAGCGCCCGTTCCAGCACCAGCGCCAGCGTCCAGCAGAGGCCGATGCGCGGCGTGAACTGCACGGCGGTGCACAGCGCGAAATAAGCCAGAAAATAACTGCACAGCCGGATGACGGCAAAGGCCCCGCAGTGGGGGTCTTTCAAAATCTCCAATTTCTTTTCCCTGCCGCCGTAGCTGGAAAGGGCGTCGCAGGTGTCAGCGTAGCCATCCAGATGGATGCCGCCTGTGACCCAGACGGGGATGAGGCAGAACCCGCCCGCCCGGACGAGTGCCGGGAGCGGCAGTGCTCCGCACAGGCACCACAAGGCCCCGCACACTGCGCCGATGAGCGGGAACGCGCACATCGCGTAGCGCATGTTCTTTTCGTTCCAGTCGAACTGCGGCACCGGGATGGCTGAAAACATGGCAAATGCCACGGCAATGGTCTGCAAAACGATCATAACGGGCCTCCTTTATGATAGACCGGGATGCCGCACACCACCCGCACCACTGCATCGGCACGGGCCGCAAAGGCGTTGTTGACCTGCGCCAGAGCCTTCAGATACCGGTCGGTGTCGCCCGCGTAGTTTGCCCCGCCGCTGAACACTTCGTTCGAAACGACGACGAGGTGTTCACATTGCGCGGCCAATTTGTCCAGACCGTCCAGAATGGCCGAAGCGACGGCTTCGCCCGCCCCGGCGGGGTCGTAAAGTTCGTTGGCGGTCAGGTTGCCGAGGTCTTCCAGCAGGGCGGTGCCCCGCGCGGGCAGGCGCACCACGCCCAGATGCAGGGGGCACTCCAGCGTCTCGAACTGCTTTTCCGCCCGCATCCGGCGGTGCTTTTCCACCCGTGCGGCGCACTCGGCGTCCCATACCTGCATCGTGGCAAGGTAATAGCGCGGGAGCGCGGTCTGCAGCACAAGGCGTTCGGCGTACGCGCTTTTTCCGCTGGCTGCGCCGCCGACCACCAGCGTCAGCATTGGGGCGTATACGGCGGGATGCCGCCCTCCGTGAAGGAATAGCAGTGGTCGTAGACCGCCAGTGCCAGATCCCACAGCGGAAGCGAGGCCACAGCCCCGGTGCCCTCGCCGAGGTGGAGCCCCGCCGTCAGAAGCGGGGATTTGCCCAGCGCTTCCAGCACCAGCCGGGCCGCAGGCTCGGTGGAACAGTGGCTGGCGAACACGGCCTTGGCGGCGGCGGGGCAGAGCCGCACCGCGCACAGGGCTGCCACCCCGCTGATGAAACCATCCATCAGGATGGGCAGGGCTTCCAGTGCGCCGCCAAGGAAGACCCCGCACAGCCCGGCGATGTCAAAGCCGCCCAGCTTGGACAGCACGTCCAGCGGGTCGGCGGCGTCGGGCTGGTTGCGGGCGATGCCGCGCCGGATGGCGTCCAGCTTGCGGGCCAGCCCGGCGTCGGAAAGGCCCGCGCCCCGCCCGGTCATGACCTCGACGGGCTGGCCGAGCAGGACCGCCGCCACAGCGCTGGACGTGGTGGTGTTGCCGATGCCCATCTCGCCGGTGGCGAGCAGCTGGCACCCCTGCGCCTTCTGCGCCCGCACCAGTTCGATGCCCGCCGCGATGGCCTCCACAGCCTGGGTGCGGGTCATGGCGGGGCCTTGGGTGAAGTCTGCCGTTCCGGCGGCGATGCGGCGGGGGATGACGCCCGGCACCGGGGCACCTGCCATGCCCATGTCCACCGGCACGACCTCGCAGCGGGCCGTTTTTGCCATCTGGCAGACGCTCGTCCGCCGCGCCGCAAGGTTTTCGGCCACGGCGCGGGTCACGCTCTGGTCGGCCTGGCTCACGCCCTGGGTCACGACGCCGTTGTCCGCGCAGAGCACGAGGACGGCCCGGCGGTCAAAGGCGAGCTGCGCCGTGCCGGTCAGGGCGGCGGCATCTTCCAGCAGGGTCTCCAGTGCGCCCAGCCCGCCCAGCGGCTTGGCAAGGCTGGCCCAGTGGGCGTGTGCGGCCGCGCGGGCGGTCTCGTTGGGCGGGGTGATGGCGGTGAGAAGCTGTTTCAGTTCCGGTTCGGTCATGGGGTCTGCTCCTTCTGGTGATTAAGTACGGCGGCTTCCACGAACCGCCGGGGCAGGGGGGTGCCTGCCCAGTACAGATGCGGAAAGCCCGCATAGAGATGTTCCTTGGCAAAGCCGCAGGCCCAGCTGCGGCCATTGGCTTTTGCAGCGGTCAACGCTGTGCCGTTCGCGGTCGAGTCCCAGTGGTGGAACTCGTGGGCGGGGAAGGACTCTCCGGCGCGGAACAGCAGGCTGTCGGCGCGGGCGGTCAGCTCCGTGTACCCGAACCGCACCAGCCGCCCGACCGGGAAGCCGCTGCCCGGCAGGACGCCCGCCATGGGCCAGACGGCACCGTCGGCATCTTCGAGCGTCTGCCCCAGATAGAGGAAGCCGCCGCACTCGGCCACGGTGGGCAGACCGTGCTCCACGGCCTGCCGCACAGAAGCCCGCATCGAGCGGTTCTCGCTCAGCGGCCCTGCATACAATTCCGGGTAGCCGCCCGGCAGATACAGCCCGCCAAGCTCCGGCGGAAGGGCCGCATCGTGCAGGGGGCTGAATGGGACAAGCTCGGCCCCGGCGGCGGTCAGGGCCTCCAGCGTTTCGGCGTAGGCAAAGCAAAAGGCTTCGTCCTGCGCAACGGCGATGCGGGTGCGCGCCGGGGCGCGGGCGGCAGGCTGAGCCTGCGGTGCAGGCCGGTCGGTCAGGGCCTGGAACTGCACCCAGTCCAGCACCAGCGCATCCGCAAGAAGAGCGATCTTTTGCTGAAGCCCGGCGATCTCCCCGGCGGTCTTCAGCCCCAGATGACGGCTCTCGATGGATGCCTCCGGCAGGCGGGGCAGATGCCCCAGCACCGGCAGACCGGTCTCGCATTCCAGCATCGGTTTGAGCATCTTGTACAAAGCAGAGGTGCAGTCGTTGAGCAGAACGCCGACGATGCGGCTGGGGGTGCGGAACGTTTTCAGCCCGTTGATCTGCGCGGCCAGGGTCAAACTGGCCCCTTTGGCCGGGACGACCAGCAGCACCGGCAGGCCCAGCGTGTCGGCCAGATGCCAGGCGCTGGCCGTGTCGGTCACGCCGCCCAGACCGTCGTAAAAGCCCATGGCCCCCTCGCACACCGCCGCCCCGTGCCCGGCGGCACCCTGTGCATAAAGGGCACGCACGGTATCCGGTGCGGAGAAAAAGAGATCAAGGTTGTGGCTCTCGACCCCCAGCACGGCCCGGTGGAACATGGGATCGATGTAGTCCGGTCCGCTCTTGAACGCGCAGGGGTCGGCCCCGCGCCGCTTGAGCGCGGCCAGCAGCGCACAGGTCAGGGTGGTCTTGCCGCTGCCGGAACAGGGCGCTGCGACGAGAAATTGCATCATTTGCGTTCACCTGTGATGAGGAAGATGGGGTTGTTGGCCATCAGCAGATGCAACCGGCCCGCCGGTTTTGTGCGGCTGACGGCGATCTGGGTGACTTCGGCGGTGAGCCCCCGCGCCGTCAGGGCCGCAACGGCAGCGCTCAAAGTTTCCAGCGCGATGGCGGAGATGCAGAGGCGGGCCTGCGGGTTTTTGGCCAGCACAGCGTCCACCACGGCCTCCATGCTGCCCTTGGTGCCGCCGAGGAAGACGGCGTCCGGGGCGGGCAGAGCTTCCAGCGCCTGGGGGGCTTTCCCCTCGATGAGGGTCAGATTCCAGGCTGCGAAACGCTCCCGGTTCTTCCGGATAAGAGCGCAGGCCTCCGGGTCGCATTCCACGGCATAGACCCGCCCGCGCGGGGCGGCAAGGGCCAGTTCCACACTGACACTGCCGGTACCGGCCCCCACATCCCACAGCGTGTCCGTGGGGCGGACGGCCAGCTTTGCCAGTGCGGCAGCGCGGACTTCCTGCTTCGTCATGGGAACATCTCCCCGGAGAAAGGCTTCGTCCGGGAACCCGGCACAGCGCCGGGGCGGCTGGGGCAGATGCTCGATGAGCAGAACGCTCAGGGATGCCGTGCTTTTTTGCGAAACTTCCTGCGCGGTGCCGAAGAAGATCTTCTCCTCCGGTGAGCCGAGTTGTTCGCCGACCAGCGCATGGGCCTGCCCCAGCCCGGCGGCGGTCAGGGTGCGGCAGAGGGTGGCAGGGGTCTCGGAGCCGCCGGTCAGGAAGAAGACCGGTCGGCCATCCGCCGTCAGGCACTCGGCCACCGGGTCGCAGGCACAGCCGTGGGCGGAGACGAGTTTCCAGTCCTGCCAGGGGCGGCCGACCGCCGCCGCGAGCAGCTGGACGCTGGAGAGGCCGGGCAGGACGCGGCAGGAGATGCCGCAGGCCCGCAGCATGGGCAGCAGCCCAGAAGCCCCGGAATAAAATCCGGTGTCGCCGCTGTAAAGCAGGGCTGTGTCTCCCTCCGGATGCTCCGCAAGGCAGGTCAGGATCTCTTCCGGCTTGTACAGCGCCTTCCGGTGTTCGGTGCAGCCGTCCGGCAGGTGCTCCAGCAGCCGCCGGGCGCCTAAAATGAGGTCGGCCTGTTGCAGGGCCGCAAGCCCTTCGGCGGTCAGGGCGCCGGGCAGCCCGGCCCCCATTCCAATCAGTGTGACCATGCCAGCACCTCCTTGCAGCGGGTCAGGATCTGCTCCGCCGTTTCGCCCTGCTCTGCGGGGCGGCGGAGGACGATGAGCTGTGCGCCGGTGTCCTCCGCGGCCTGTGCCTTCTCGGCAAAGCCGCCTGCTGCACCGCCGTCCTTCGTGACGAGGAAGCGGATGTGGAACTGCTCCAGCAGGGCCCGATTCAGCGCATAGGAGAAGGGGCCCTGCATCGCGATGATGTTTTTGTGAGGGATGTGCGCGGCCTCGCAGGCTGCGATGCCCTCCGGGGTGGGCAGCACACGGGGGAACAGACGGGCAGGCTCGATGCCGGAAAAGGCCGCGAGCTCCTTGGCCCCGGTGGCCAGCAGGAGATTGCCGCAGGTGTTTGCAAGAAACTCTGCCGCGTGTGCGGCCGACTGAAAGACCATGCTCCCCGCCGGGAGCGGGCTTTCGGCCCGGAGCAGGCGGTGGTACTCAATGCAGGCGGTTTTACACGCAGACCGGATGTTTTTGGTGGCGTCCACCGCATAGGGATGGGTGGCGTCCACGCAGAGGGCGGCCCCCTGCAGCAGGGTGGTCATTTCCTCCGGTGTCAGCCGCCCGCAGTGGACGGTGACACCCTGCAAACGGCCCTGCTCTTCGGCTCCCAGCGGGGTCGCTACGCTGACGAGGACTTCGGCCCCCTGCGCGGCCAGCTGGCGGGAGAACAGACGGCCCTCGGTGGTGCCGCTGAACACGACGATCTTCATGCGCGATACCCCCTCGGTGTGACCATCTTTCCGCCCAGCTGCCGGGTGGCGGTGTTGCCGATGAAGACGGTGGTGAACATATCCACCGGGGCAGTTTCCAGTTCCGCCAGGGTCAGGATGCGGTGGGCCTGCCCCTCCCGCCCGATGTTCCGCACTAGCCCGCAGACGGTCTGCGGCGGTTTGCCGTGGTCCAGCAGGATGCGGACGGCTCTGGCCAGATAGTCCGGCCTGCCCTTGGAGGAGGGGTTGTACAGTGCGACGCAGAAATCGCCCATCGCCGCTGCCGCCAGCCGCCGCTCGATGACGGCCCAGGGGGTCAGCCGGTCCGACAGGGAGATGACGCAGAAATCGTGGGCCAGCGGGGCACCCAGCACGGCCCCGCCGCTGAGAGCCGCCGTCAGGCCGGGCACCACCTCCACGGCGACCTCCGGGAATTGCCCGGCCAGCTCCAGCAGGGGGCTGGCCATGCCGTAGACCCCGGCGTCGCCGGAGCAGACCAGCGCAACGACTTTGCCGCGCCGGGCCGTTTCCAGCGCCCAGCGGCAGCGGTCGATCTCCTGGGTCATGCCGGTGGAGTAATATTCTTTTTCCGGGAAATAGGGGCGCACAAGGTCCAGATAGACCGTATAGCCGCACAGCACCTCGGCTTGCGTTAAGGCGCTCTGCGCCTGTGCGGTCAGAAACTGCGGGCCGCCGGGGCCAAGCCCGACCACAAAAACGGTGTTCGTCATGAAGAAACCCTCCAATCTGGGGCAAAGGGGGAAAGGGCCAGCGCAAAGGTCACGCCGCCGCCCGCCTGTTTGGGGATGCGGATGCTCCCGCCGGACGCCAAAACGGCTGCCCGCTCGCAGACATTGTCCACACCGGTGACGTTCCGGACAAAGGCAGAAGGGGTAAAGCTGCCGGGGGCAGTCTGCAGCGCTTCGGCAGAGAAGAACGAGAGGCCCCACCGGTGCGCCGCGCAGAACGCAAGAAGCCCGGCCTCGTTCTGTTTCAGGTCGATGCTGACGGCAGCTGCGATGCACTGCGGGGCCAGCGTGTGGGCGGCACAGAAGGCGGAAAAGGCGGCTTCCAGCTGCTCGGCCGTCGTCCCGCGCCGACACCCGATGCCCAGCACCCCGATGCGCGGGGTCAGATGCAGGGCATTCCCGGCGGGGGAGAGGGTCAGAGCAAAGTCGGCAGCTTCCGGCGCTGGTGCCGCATTCACCCCGGCCGGGGCCGGGCCTGCGATGGGAAACTCCGACCAGAATAAGACCGGCTCCCCGGCCAGCAGTTTCCCGCTGACGGTCTTGATGCGTTCGGGTTCCAGCACCCGGCAGTTTTGATGCCTTGCCCATTCGTCCACGGCAAAGAGGCCGTGGGCATCGGTGGCCGTGGTGATGACCGGGACGGCCCCGCAGAGGGCCGCGATGGTTCGCGCCAGATCGTTGGCACCGCCCAGATGGCCGGACAACAGCGGCACCGCAAAGTGTCCGCATTCGTCCACGACCACGACCGCCGGGTCGCTGGCCTTGCTGCGGCAAAACGGCGCGATGGCCCGCACTGCGATGCCCACGGCCCCCACAAAGATCAGGGCCTCGTTTTGGGCAAACGCGGCGGCGGTCCACTCTGCCAGCGAAGGCCCGCCGTGCCCGCAGCGGGTCACAGGGCCGGGCAGCGCGCGCGCCAGTGTTTCTGCCAGCGCCAGCCCGGTCTCGGTAAAGGCGGCATAGGCGCGGCTCATGCGTCGGCTCCCTTGCGGAACTCCGTCGTGAAGGCGGGGTCGTAGAGTCGGCTGCGCTCATACCGGGTGCCGAGGAAGTCGCCCACCACGATGAGCGCGGTCTTGGTGATGCCCGCTGCATGGACGCTTTCGGCCAGCGTTCCCACGCTGCACCGCACGATCTTCTCTTCCGGCCAGGTGGCTTTGTAGACCACGGCGGCAGGCGTTCCGGGGGTGTAGGCCCCTTGCAGCAGAGCCTCCTGCACCTTGTCAATGAGGCCGATGGAGAGGAAGATGACCATCGTGGCCCCGTGGGAAGCGAGGCGGGCCAGCGTTTCCCGTTCGGGCACCGGGGTGCGGCCCTCCATCCGGGTGATGATGACCGTCTGGCTGACGGTGGGCAGGGTGTACTCGGCGTTCAGCGCGGCCGCCGCGCCGCAGAAGCTGGAAACGCCGGGCGTGTCATCGTAGGCGATGCCGTCGGCGTCCAGCGCATCCATCTGCTCCCGGATGGCTCCGAACAGGCAGGGGTCACCGGTGTGGAGCCGCACGGTGGTCTTGCCGGCGGCTTCCATCTGCCGCAGCACGCCGAGCACCTGCTCCAGCGTCATCTCGGCGCTGTTGTAGATGGCGCAGCCCGGCTTTGCCAGCCCCAGCAGGGCCGGGTTGACAAGGCTGCCCGCATAAATGATGCAGTCGGCCCCCTGCAACAGGGCCGCGCCGCGCTGGGTGATGAGGTCCGGCGCGCCGGGTCCGGCACCAACAAAATGTACCATATTATCGCTCCTTCCAGTCGTTCAGGATCTGTGCCGCCGTTTCAGTCTGGCCCAGCGGGCCGTGCTGGTTCGAAAAGAGGATGGCACCCACCCGGAACGCCCCGGCGGCGCGGCGGTCCAGATGGAGCTGCACCGCTGCCAGCAGGCTTTCCAGCACCGGGGCGCGGAGGCCTGCCGCATCCAGAAGGTCGAGGCAGGCGTCGGTGGTGGCGGCTTCGAACAGGGCGCGGCAGGTCTCCCGGCTGGCCCCGCAGAGGGCGGCGTGGGTGCAGAACAGCTCGGTGCGGCAGTCCGCCGTGTGGGAGTGGGTGTTCATGATGCCGCCCGCCAGCTTGCAGAGCTTGCCCACATGACCCACGAGCAGCACGTCCTCAAACCCGGCAGAAGCGGCCATATCCAGCGTGTCTCCGATGAAATTGGAGGTCTTGACGACCGGGATGGAAGCGAACTCCGGGTAGGCCGTGCCAAGGTAGTCCAGCCCATAGTTGCCGGGGGCCAGGATGAGCCGCCGTGGCCCGGCTTCGGTTTGGACGCGCAGCGCCGCCTGGTTCAGTTCCAGCTGGATGGTGTCCAGAATGGCCTGTTGGCTCATGGGCTCCACGATGCCGCTGGTGCCGAGGATGGACAGCCCGCCCGCGACCCCGATGTGGGGGTTGAAGGTGCGCCGGGCCACCTCTTCGCCGCCCGGAATGGAGAGGGTCACGGCAAAGCCGCCGGTGTAGCAGGCCGTCTCGGCCTCCCGCTGCAGGGCCTCGGCGATCATCCGACGGGGGACGTGGTTGATGGCGGCTTCGCCTACGGGCTGGTCCAGCCCCGGCCGGGTCACCCGGCCTACGCCCGGCCCGCCCGCGATGCGGACTTCAGTGGTGCCGGGCAGCAGCTCCACCGCAGCGACGATGGGCAGGCCGGTGGTCACATCCACATCGTCGCCGCCGTCCTTTTCAATGGCGCATTCGGCCCCCGGCCCGGTGCGGCGGCAGAACAGCGGGGCTACCTCCACGACGATGCCCTTCGGTGTGCGCAGCGCCACCGTCTCCGGGGCCTTTCCGGTCAGCAGCAGCCGGGCCGCGCCCGCCGCGCCCAGCGCTGCACAGGTGCCGGTGGTGTAGCCGCAGCGCAGCAGTTTCTGCCCGCTGCGGACGTAGTGCTCGAATCTGGGTTTCGCAGGTTTCGGGGGGCCGAACAGCGTTTCGTACTGCTCCCGGCTCAGGCGGTAGAGGGTCTGGATGTTCTCCGGCGCAAAAGCCTCCTGGGGCGTCAGAACGCCGGAGACGCCCTGCGGGGAGACGCAGACCACGGCGTCCGCGATCTTCTGCGCCATGTCCAGCTCGTGCAGGCTGACGAGGACGGCAAGGTGCTGTGTGTGGGCCAGCGTTTGCAGGATGCTCAGCAGCTCGATCTTGCCCTTGATGTCCAGAAAAGACGTCGGCTCGTCCAACAGGATGACTTCCGGCTGCTGGCAGATGGCGCGGGCCAGCAGGATGCGCTGGCGCTGGCCGTCGCTGATGCAGTTGAAGTCCCGCTCCGCGAGAGCGGAAGCCCCCACCAGAGCCAGCGCGTCGCGCACGGCCTGCCGGTCGGCTTCGGAGAGGAGGCCCAGCCGCCCGGTGTAGGGGATGCGCCCGGCTGCGGCAAACTCGAAGCAGGTGGTCAGCTCGGTGCGGCGGGTGTGGGGGAGCATGAGGGCGAGCCGCTGTGCGCGGGCGCTGCCGGTGTAGGCGGTCAGATCCTGTCCGTCCAGCAGCACTGCGCCGCCCATGGGGGCCAGCTGGCCCGCCAGTGTTTTGAGCAGGGTGGATTTGCCCGCGCCGTTCGGCCCGATGAGGGTCAGGATCTGCCCTGGCCGGACGCCCAACGCGATATGCTCGGCCAGCGGTGCTTTGCCGTAGCCGACGGCGAGGTCCTGTGCCTCGCAGGAAAATTCGTTCATCGTGCACCCTCGTGATTCCGGCGGATGAGCAGCCAGATGACCACCGGTGCGCCGAACACCGCCGTCACGGCGCTGATGGAAAGCTCGGTGGGGGCGAACAGGCTGCGGGCGATGAGGTCGCACAGCAGGCAGAACGCCGCCCCGCCCAGGCAGCAGCCCGGCAGGACGAACAGCGGCCGGGCGCTGCCCAGCAGCTGCTTGACGAGGTGCGGCACCGCGATGCCCACAAAGGAGATCGGCCCGGCAAAAGCCGTGACGCAGGCGGCCAGCAGGCTGGAGAGCAGCACCAGTGTGCGGGAGAACCGCTTGACGTTGACGCCGACGCTCTGGGCGTAGGCCTCGCCCATCTGGTAGGCGGACATGGGTTTCGACAGGCAGAACGCCGCCGCCAGCGCGGGCAGGACTACGAGCGCCGCCGCCCGGACATTGCCCCAGGTCATGCCGGAAAAGCTGCCCTGCGACCAGTTGTGGAGGTTGACGATGTTCGAGTCCTGCGCAAAGGCCACCACAAATTCGGTGATGGCCGAGCAGATGTAGCCGATCATGACGCCGCAGATGACCAGGATGCTCATCCGCTGCACCCGGCGGGAGACCGCCAGCACAAAGGCCATGGCGGCCATGGCCCCCGCGAACGCGGCCAGGATGAGGGTGAGGGAGCTTGTGAGCAGCCCCTGGTTCAGGAACACCACCATGACCAGCGCTACCGCCAGCTTGGCCCCGCTGGAAATGCCCATGACGAAGGGCCCGGCGATGGGGTTGGCGAAAAAGGTCTGCAACAGATAGCCCGCCGCCGAGAGCGCTGCGCCCAGCAGCACGACCATCACGGCGCGGGGCAGGCGCAGCTGGGTGATGATGCGCACCGAGAGCGCGTCCTGCCCGCGGCCCAACAGGGCCGAAAGCACGGCCTCCGGCGTCAGTGCCACGCTGCCCCAGAAGAGGTTGGCGGCAAAGAGCACCGCCAGCAGAACGGCCAGGATGCCATAGGAGAAGAGAAGGCGTTTTTTGGTAGTCATGCGGGTCCTTTCTGGGGAAGTTACGTCACCGGTGTCAGGAATTGCAGGCCGTCGGGGGCGTCCTCGGTCAGAACGCGGTGCAGGTCGATCACAAAATCGGCCAGCTCCATGCTCTGCTGAAAAAAGCTCTGGGTGGTGCACCAGACGTTCCCGTTCTGCACGGCCCGGAAGTCGGCCAGCAGGGCACATTTTGCCACCAGCTCGTCGATGGTGGCGACCATGCCCTCAATGGTGCTGTTGTAGATGAGAACATCGGCGTCCTTTGCCCCGGCGTAGAAATCCTCCAGCGGGAGGTTCATGGTGGAAAGGTTATTGCCGCTGTCGGTCAGGTCGGAGAACACATAATCGGCCCCGGCCATCCCGATCATCTGGGCCACATAGTCTCCGCCCTTGCGGACAGTGGCGAGGTTGTTGGCCGTGATGGAGAAGAACGCACAGGTCTTGCCGGTGGGGGCCTGCTCCAGAAGCGGCTGGATGCGCTCCACCTGCTTTTGGAACACCTGCTCGGCGAGGGTCTCCCGGCCCAGCAGGATGCCCCAGAACTTGATCCACTCCATCCGGGCCAGCGGACTGCTCTCGTAGCTGGAGCGCTCCACCACCACCGGGATGCCGAACCGTTCCAGCTGCTCCTTGACCTCCGGTGTGTGGAGGATCATCGTGTTCTCAATGGCAAGGCCGCAGTTGGAAGCGAGGATCTGCTCATAGTCCGGGGCGCTGTACTTGCCCGCGTAGGCGATGCGCCCGGCCTCCATGGCGGCTCTGGCTTCGTCGAGATGCCAGCCGGCAGCCTGGGTGCCGGAGAGGGTGATGCAGTCCAGCGCGTCCAGATGGAGGAACAGGTCCATCACCGAGGTGGAGACGAGATAGATATTCTGCACCGGCTGGCGCAGGGCCGTGACCCCGGCGGGCAGGCCGTCCACCTCGGCGGCATCTTCCGGCAGGACGAGGTACTGTTCCCCTGACCCGGTCAGGGTCAGCAGGGTGTAGCCGCCTTCGTAGCAGTCGGCGGTGAACTGCCGGGCGTAGTCCAGCGGATAGGCGTGGTCGAACACCAGCGCTTCCGTGTTGGCCGGGGCAGTCTGCTTTGCCGCACAGCCCGCCAGCAAAAGCGCAGAGGCGGGGAGCGCTTTTAAGAATTGTTGTCTGGTCAGTTTCATGGTATCAGCCTTGCGCTTTCGAAGGTACGCGGGCGGCAGCTGCCCCACAAAGGGGGGAGCCGTTACTCCAGCGTGAACGTCAGGGTGTATTCGATCTCGTGCGGGGTGCTCATGGCCACGGTGTCGGCCGTGACGGAGAGGGGCGTACCCAGCGCGGCAACGGGGATCACAAAGGTGGAGTTGCCCTCGGTGTTGGTGGGCAGATACTTCTCGCCGTCCACGATCATGTAGTCGTAGTTGGGGCTGCTCCAGACGATGGTGGCGGTCATTTTGCCGTCGGCCACGGTCAGTGCAGCGGGGCTGTCCACCGTGGCGCGGCCGGAACCGCCTTCCAGCACGACCTGGACGTTGTATTCGCCGTCGGCGGGCGTCTCAGCAGTTGCTTCCGCCTTGGGCTCCGCATTGCGGATGCTGACGGTGTGGTCGTACCACTTGCCTTTGGTGCCCAGAAGAGCCAGCTGGAAGTCCTCGTCCACGGCGGCGACGGGGATGTCGTAGCCGTAGACCTCTTCGGAGGTGCCGTCGGAGTAGGTGACAGTGTCGGTGGTGGGCAGCAGCCAGTCGGCTTTGTTGGCGTCGGCGTCTGCGGCCATGCCGACATACAGGTTGACGATCTTCTTGGAAGCGAGGCTGACATGGAAGGTCATCTTGCCGTTTTCGACCGTCAGGGTGCCCTTGCCGTCGCAGGCTTCGTTCGCGTGGAACATGCCGCTGTCGGTGTCGAAATCCGCGGTATAGACGCCGTCCGGCAGAGCGGCGGCAGCGGTCTCGGATGCAGCCGCAGAGGAGGCCACGGACGAAGCGGCCTCCTCTGCGGCAGAGCTTGCAGTGGAAGAGGCCGCCCCGCAGCCGGTCAGGGCAGCAGCCAGCAGCAGGGAAGCGACGGACAGGGAAAGAAACTGTTTGCAGTGCATAGATCAAAATACCTCGCGATCAGATTTGAGCGGGCAGAGAACTGCCCATGGGGGAGGGTGCCTCCTCATGCGGGGGCATCCTCCATAAAAAATGCCCGAAAAGATCACTCCCTTCGGGCATTGGGGCACACGATATCAGCCGTTCAGGGACTCGATCGCAGCTTTGGTGTGTGCGATGTAGAGCTGCTGGATGTCGGAGATCTCGCCCAGACCGGCGATCTGGGTGTCTACTTCCTCAAATGCACCGGAAGCCTTGAACTGGCTCAGCCAGGAGTCATCATCCGCACCGGCCATGTCGTTGTTGGCATGGTCACCGGCAACGACCATCAGCGGGCGCAGAACGACCTTGGTGTAACCGGCAGCCTTGACGGCCTCGATGACGTTCTCGCAGGCGGTCTCCTCCGGCTCGCCCTCGACGGTGCCGATGAAGACATTGTCATAGCCGAGGGTCTGCATGGTGGTCTGCATCTGGCTGTAGCTGATCTTTGCGGTGTGCGAGGTGCCGTGGCCCATGAAGACGAATGCGGTCTTCTCGGCAGCGGCGGCATCCAGACTGTCGAAACCGGCATCCTTCACGGCAGCAGCGGTGATGGCTTTGGCGACGGCTTCCTTGTCGGAGTTGATGACGGCGGCGTCTGCGCCGACCTCACCCAGCAGGGGCTCGGCCACCGCGACGGACTCGAACTTGTCGCGGTAGCTGTCGATCATCTCCATCATCTCGTCGTACTCGGCACCGTGCATCAGGTGGGTGGGCTGGACGACCAGATTCTTCACGCCGTTGGCCACAGCGCGGTCCATGGCCTGCTGCATGTTGTCGATCTTCTCGCCGTCACGGGCTTGGACATGGTTGATGATGATCTGAGCGGTGAAGGCGCGGCGGACAGACCAGTCCGGATAAGCTGCCTGCAGAGCATCCTCGATGCCCTTGATGTCGGCGGCGCGGCTAGCGTTGAAGGAGGTGCCGAAGCTGACGACCAGCAGCTCGTTCTCGCCGATGTCGTCCGCGTTGCGGGGGTCATCCTTGGAGGCATCGCCGGTGTCGCGGCCAAAGTAGTCGGGGTCGGCCTCTTCGCCTTCCACCAGCTCCTTCTGGGCGTCGGTCAGGGCGTCCCAGGCGGCCTTGGCGGCAGCGCACTGGGCATCCGTGTCATCGGTGCGCTCCTGCACGTAGATGGCGTCGATCAGGTCTGCGACATTCTTTGCGGCCAATTCATCGGCCTCCTCGCTTGAAACTTCGCTGCTGGCAGCGGCAGAGCCTGCCGTGCTGGAGGCAGCGGTGGAACTTGCGGCCCCGCCGCAGCCGGTCAGAACACCGGCGCAGAGTGCCAGGGCGGTCAGGGCGGCCGCCGTCTTGTGGAGAGTGCGTTTTCTCATGTGTGATCTTCCTTTCCTGTCTGAAACATTGCGGCGCTGAACAGAAGGGCACAGGAAAGAGGACCCGAACAACGAAAAAAGAGCCTTTTTGCTTGCGGGACGGCAAAACAAAAAGACCCCTTACAGTGGTTCGGGCTTTTTGGTACAACCAATTCCTCGTGATCTGGGGCAGATGCCCCCGTACCAACAGCGGGCAGGTTTCCTGACTGAAAGCTCAACGTCTGCTGCCGCCTTCCCAGACCGGACGGTTCAGTGGCCGGTGCCCAAAGCACCCGGACAGTAGACTCCCTTATCACAGTGACGAGATCGTGCGGGATCTGCACCCGCTTCCCTTTTAACGTTCCTGCCGCTGCCCGGAGGCATGGGCGGAACGCACCTGCTGTTTTCTATTCAGTTCGAGGAAAAGTATAGCACACACCGGGGGAAAAGGCAAGAAAAAAGAAACCCGGCAAACAGGGCCGGGCCGACAAAAAACGCCCCCGGAGCGCGGCGGGCGCATTCCGGGGGCTGGGGGTCATGATTGGTTCCCGTTGGTTTGCAGGCGTCGGCAGGCATCCTCTTTCACAAGCTCGATGACCACCGCCGTCAGCGGGATGAAGAAGATGATGCCGAGGATGCCGAAGAGGTTGCCGCCGATCATGGCGGCGATCAGGGTGTAGAGCGGCGAAAGCCCGACGGACTTGCCCACGACACGGGGGTAGATGAACTGGTTCTCGATGAACTGCACCGCGAGGTAAACGATGAGGCAGCGCACCGCCAGTATCGGGTCCACCAGCAGTACAAGGAACACGCTGACCACGCAGGAGATGAGGGCACCCACATAGGGGATGATGGCACAGATGGCGGTCAGCATCCCCACCAGACTGCCGTAGGGGAGCTGGAAAACGGAGAATGCAAAGGCCATGAGAACGCCGAGGATCACCGCCTCGCTGCACTGGCCGGTCAGGAAATTGGCGAAGGACTGCCGGAACAGGCGGCAGAACCGGAGCAGCCCAGCGGCGTGGCGAGGCTTCAGATACGCGCACACCAGCGTATGGGCCTGTCGGCCAAGGCTCTCCGTCCCAAGCGACAGATAGACGGAGATGATGAGGGCGAAGGAGGCCGTCACGATGACGTTCACCGTGGCGGACACGGCACCCACCGCATTGACCAGCACCTTGTCGATGCTGTCGGCGGCTTTGTGGAGCAGCTGCTCCCAGTTGATGCCCTCCAGCCAGTGCATCAGCCAGCCCATGTCGGCGTCCTGTGCGCTGAGGTAGGCGGTCCAGCGGGGGATGTTCGACTCGATCTGCAGATAGAGGCTGTGGAACGATTTGACCAGTTCCGGCACCAGCAGGGTCAGCGCAAGCACCAGCACCAGCACGATGCCGACCAGCGTGATGAAAAAGCTGAGGAGATGAAGGGTCTTGTCCGGTGGCTGCTTTTTGGCCTTGCGGAACAGCTGCTTCAGCCGCTTTTCCAGCCCGGTCATGGGCACGTTGATGAAAAGTGCCAGGATGCCGCCCGCCAGAATGGGCAGCACCAGATCCACAAGACGTGCCGCAAAGGCGAGCACATCCGAAAACCGCAGCAGTGCAACAAAAAGTGTTACCCCCACAACGGTGACGAGCAGAGAGCGTTTGGTGTTCGAATCCATGATGAAGTTCCTTTCCCGAAGTGTACGGCCGCAAGCTGTAAAGGGGCTGCCGCAGAGCCTTGGTTGTATTGTACCAGATGCGCCGGGCTTGTCAAGACGGCGGGAAAGGGGAGCGCGCATCTGATAAGATCTTGCGCAGCTCCTGCACCAGGTCGCCGACGATGATCGGCTTGGACAAAAAGCCGTTCATGCCGCTTGCCAGTGCGTTGCGGCGGTCTTCGTCAAAGGCGTTGGCCGTCATGGCGAGGATGGGGATCCCGGCCAGCGCCGGGTCCTCCAAAGCGCGGATCTGCCGGGTGGCGGTGTAGCCGTCCATGACCGGCATCTGCACATCCATCAGCACCAGATCGTAGCGGCCCGGTCCGCTGGTGCGGACTTTTTCCACCGCCACCGCGCCGTTTTCGGCCGTATCGACCTGGAAGCCGTACTCGCGCAGAATTTCCAGCGCGATCTCGCGGTTCAGCTCGTTGTCCTCCACCAGCAGGATGGTGCGGCCCTTGAAGTTTTCCTCTTTTTCGGGCAGAAGCTCCTGCGTGGCGTCCGTCCGTTTCGGACCGAGGGCGCTCATCAGGGTCTCGCGCAGGTCGGAGAGGAACATGGGCTTGGAGCAGAACGCCGTCACACCGGCGGCCTTTGCCTCCACCTCGATGTCAGACCAGTCGTAGGCGGTCAGGATGATGATGGGGGTGTCGTCGTTCAGGCTGCGGATCTGGCGGGTGACTTCGATGCAGTTCATATCCGGCAGACGCCAGTCGATGATGTAGGCATGGTAGGCATCGCTCATCTCGATGGACTGCCGTGCGCGCAGCACGGCCTCCTTGCCGGAGAGGGTCCACTCCGAGCGCATCCCCACCTTGACCAGCATCTTGGTCACACTGTCGCAGGTGTTGAAATCGTCGTCCACCACCAGCGCCTTCAGGCCCTCCAGCTCGGTGATCTTTTCCACCGGGCGGTGTTCCGCCTGCGCGCGCAGCGGCACACGGATGATGAACTCGGTGCCCTTGCCCTGCTCTGTCTGCACCTCGATGGTGCCGCCCATCATATCCACGATGTTTTTGGTGATGGCCATGCCAAGGCCGGTGCCCTGGATCTTGCTGACCGTGGAGGTGCGCTCCCGCTCAAAGGGTTCAAAGATCTTTTGGGCAAACTCCGGGCTCATGCCGATGCCGTTGTCCTTGACGCGGAACTCATACTGCCCGCAGCCGTGCATCGGACCCGCAAGCTGCCGCACCCGCACCGAGACCATGCCGCCCGCAGGGGTGAACTTGATGGCGTTGGACAGCAGGTTCAGCAGCACCTGGTTCAGCCGGGTCTTGTCGCAGTAGACGTCCTCGTCGGTCACATCCATGGCG
>OMDL01000850.1_pt1 | contig 17966 bp, 9 predicted proteins | sample 1674081 | NCBI WGS metagenome assembly OMDL01 (sample SAMEA103958139, study PRJEB25191) | human gut metagenome | biome: human-associated habitat [ENVO:00009003]; feature: intestine environment [ENVO:2100002]; material: feces | place: Germany | collected 2013/2015
TGGCACTGTCATTCACAGCGTGTTCCGATGATGACCCGGAACCTAATCCTAATCCGGACCCGGAAGTCAATGAGGATAACTATCACTTCGACCTATTTGTAACCGTAGACAAGCACGGCGGGATGAGTAGCAAGAATACCACTATCGTCCATAGCGTCAACTCATTGGCCGCAGAGCAGGGTGTCATCACTGTGAAAAGAGAAGGTTCGGAACTGGGAGATTACTCCATGGAGACTATCTCTAAAGGAAAATATTACTACCAGATTCCCGCAACCAATGACCGTTTCGTGAAATATCAAATCAAGAACAATGCTGTTCAGGTAATTGCAGAACGTCCCTTCAAGACCAACAGCTATAAGGTGCGTGCCTACACACATGCCTGGATTGACGACAATACACTCATCATCATGTCTACCAATGGCGGGAAAGACCAAGTGATTTATACAAAGCTGAACGCAAAAGACCTGACAATCCTCGATGAAGGTACTCTGAACATACCTGATCCTACCAACTGGACCAAGCTGACAAGCTCCGGTATCCTTACCTACCGCAAATCGGACAATAGATTGTACTACTTCTATTATTGGAAAGAAAAAGCCGGTCTGACAATTGCAAGCGAACAAGAGCCTAATTTCCACACAGCCATCATCAATCCGGTAACTATGGAAGTAGAAAAAGACATCAAATCTCCCGTTGAAGGTGAAATGGCAGGAAGTGCCTATGGAGAGCTGATGCAAAACTGCGTGATGTATGACGAAGCAGACAACCTCTACCTGGCTTGTTTCCATGAAGAGGCAAGTGGTATTGAAAAGGGGATGCTACTACGCATTAAGGTAGGCGCAACAGAATTTGACACTTCCTACAACGGTTATCAAAATGCAGACGGTAAGTTGATGACAGTTCAGTATTTAGGAAACAACAAAGCTTTGGTCTATGCTCGCAATGACAAAGCTCCTATCAGCGATAAAGCAGCTGCTGCAGGAATCAAAAAGCCTACAGCTATCGATGCATTCTCACACTACTATACCGTCATCGACCTTGCCACCGGAACCAAGACACGCTTAAGCTATGATGGCAAGGAAATCGGTTACAGCGGCGGTCGCTTCTCACAGCGTTCTGTCATCTTCAACAACAAAGCATACATTGGTGTAAACACTGAAGAAGATGCCAACGCCGTTATCTACATCTATGACATCAAGACCGGTAATGTAGAGAAAGGAGCCGAAGTGGACGGACGCTTCTACTTCGATATGATACGTGTCATAGAGAACGATTAAAACAAGCATCAGTATTTATGAAGAATTTGTTTGTCTTTTTATTCCTTTGTAATTTCCTCCTCCTCTGCCATGCGCACGGGGGAGGCAATTACGAGCACAGCGATATGCTTGCAAGTATGAAACCCGGTGACAAGGCCGCCCTGCTCATGGTGCACTTCGGCACTACGCATGACGATACCCGTGCCCTCACCATTGATGCCATCAACGCCAAGGCACAAGCTGCCTTCCCGGAGTTGAAGTTCCAAGAAGCCTATACGTCGCGCATCATTATCCGCCGCTTGAAAGAGCGCGGCACCACGAAGCTGACTCCACTGGATGCCATGCTGAAACTGCGCAGCGAAGGTTACACACACCTCATCGTACAGAGTACCAACATCATTGACGGAGTAGAAATGGAATCCCTCCGCCGGGATGTGGAAAACGCACTACCCTTCTTCAAGGAAATACGTGTAGGTACTCCCCTGCTCTACTCTATCGAAGATGCAGAGAAAGTGGCAAGTATTCTGGGGAACCGCTACAACGCCCCGGCACAAAGCAAGAAAGCTACCAAAGAACACTTCGTCCTTGTGGGCCACGGCACCTATACCCCCAGTACCGCCATCTACAGTCAGATGGACTATATGCTGAAAGCAGGCGGACTGACCAATTTCCATGTGGGCACCATCGAAGGTTATCCAACCTTTGACACCATGCTGGCACAACTGAAAGCCGGGAAAGCCAAACGTGTGACCCTCATACCCTTCATGTTTGTTGCCGGAGACCATGCCAAAAACGACATTGCCGGAGAGTGGAAGGAGATGCTCGAGAAAGAAGGCTTCACCGTCAGTGCACAACTGGAAGGACTGGGACAAATTCCGGAAATTCAAGAAATATTCATTGACCATATCCGTTTCGGACTGAAGCACCGCATGCTGGACATCATGACGAAGAAGGCGGCCTATGCTACCGGAAAAGACACAGAATAATATACCCATTAGTGGGTATTTAGTGTTCTTGAATCATCTTGTACTTTTGCAGGAAAAACGCGAACGACAATGAATGTTATCACCAAACTGATGTACTCTATTCATAGGATACTGGGCACTTTGCTCTGTATCCTATTTCTCATGTGGTTCCTCTCCGCCTTCGTGATGATGTACCACCGCTTTCCCCGTGTCAGCGCCAAAGAGAAAATGCAAAAGCTGGATATGCTCTCCCAAACCGGAGACTCACTTCCGGACATCTCCTCCGTCACAGCCCGCCTGCCCCGTGGCGTAAAGGTCAGGTCTACGATACTGAACCTCAATGCCGGACACCCCGAGTTCAGCTTTAGTACCACAAAAGGCACGCTTCATTTCCTTGCCGATTCCACCATCTCACGACCCTCTCTGGACAGTGAACACCTGCACCGGACAGCAGCTTTGTGGTGTTCTTCTCCCATTACCCGTATCGACACCCTCCACTCTCTGGACCAATGGATTCCCTTCGCTGAACTGAAAAAGGAAATGCCCATTTATAAAATATACTTTGCCGACGATGCCGGGACACAGCTCTATCTGAGTTCACAAAACGGTGAGGCCTTGCAGTTCTCCAACAGAAGCGAACGCTTCTGGGCATGGCTGGGTGCCATTCCCCACTGGGTATACTTCACCTGGCTGCGGCAGGACACCGTCCTTTGGACTAAGACCGTCATCTGGCTCACAGCTCTGGGTTGTCTCATGGTCATTGCCGGCATTTGGGTAACTGTGGATGTATGGCGTAAGACGCACCGAAGCCGCCATCCCAAGTTCTCCCCCTACCGAAAAAGATGGTATCACTGGCACTACGTCAGCGGAATATTTTTCGGCATCTTCGTACTGACCTTCACCTTCAGCGGCATGATGTCTCTGGCAGACATTCCCGAATGGATTCATAAACCGGCACTGAAGAAAGGCAGCGCCACACGCACGCTCCATGCCCGTGCCCCACAACCGGAGGATTACCCCTTGGACTACCGCCGTGTCATAGCTGCCTATCCCCAAGCTTTGCAGATAGAGTGGCGCAACTTCCGCGAACATCCCTACTACATCGTAAAAGATAGAAAAAACGAGTATTACATCGATGCCGCCGACAGCCTGCCGCGTCCGTTACAACTCTCCGAAGAAGAAATCCTGAAAGGCGTGGAAAGCATTTATACCTCCCAGCGTGATTCTTCACAACATATCCCCGGCATACGTATCTCCCGGCTCGAACATTTCGAGACCTACTATCGCGACATGAGCAATATGTATCGCGGACGACCCCAGCTTCCCGTCTGGAAGATAACGGTGGACGACCCGGACCGGAGCGTCTATTACATTCACCCGGAAACGGGAATCATCCGCCATGTAGACACCTCCTCCCGCTGGAAATACTGGAGCTATACAGCCCTGCACCGCATGCGTCTGCCCGGTCTGAACTCCAATGCCACCCTGCGCAAGACTGTGCTTTGGGTATTGCTGCTTGGAGGTACAGCCGTTTGCATCACGGGTGTGGCGTTAAGTGTGAATTATATAAGAAGAAAATGTTGTAAAAGACAAAAACGCTATTAACGAGAATAAACTTGTATGAATAAGAAAAGACTTGGAATATTCCTCGGCAGCATAGCCCTATTGATTGTCTGCAGCTTTGCGGCCTATCAGTACTGGCTTGCTCCTACACGTATACTTATTATCAACGCAACCCTGGCACAAGCTGCCGACATTGCCCTGAACAATGACTGCGCCCGGATAGAAGTCACCTGCATAAAAAAAGAAGAGGTGAAGGACCTTTCCGGCTATGATGCCATCGTGATGTACAGCAGAGGGCTATACCTTGACGACGGCCAGATTGCCGAAGTGGAACGGGTGGGTGCCAGCGGAGTACCAGTCTTTACGAATACGTTACGAAATTTCACCCTCTCCCTCAATCACAATGTTACCAATGAACAACAGCATACGCTACGGGAGTATCTCAAGAACGGCAACAAGCACAACTACCGGAATGCCTTACTCTACCTGCGCCACATCGCCACTCCCCACCGGTGGGGACACCAGGATTACGAGCCTCCCATCCCATTGCTGGAGAACATGTTCTACCACCGCGAATACGGCCGCTACTTCAGTACTCCGCAAGAGGTGACCGCCTATCTGAAAGAAAAAAATCTCTACCATGAGGACGGACGCAACCTTGCCCTGATTTCCGGACTCAACTTTCCGATGGAAGGAAACCGTGCCCACGTAGATTCCCTCATCACGTGCTTGACACAAGCAGGCTTCAATGTCTATCCTTTCACAGCCGGAGGTCAACCGCGTGCCGATATGATACGTACCCTCCATCCCGATGCAGTAGTCTACCTGCCTATGGGACGGCTGGGCAATGACTCACTCATCAACTGGCTGCACCAGGAAAACATTCCTTTATTCATGCCCTTCCCGCTGATTCAGCCCCACGAGGAATGGCTGGACCCGGATACCCCCGTCAGCGGTGGCACACTGACCGCCCGTGTAGTGGTGCCTGAGATAGATGGAGGCATGCTACCCCTCTGCATCGCTACCCAAAACGAAAACAAACAAGGATACTATCTGTACACCGCTGAAAATGAACGGATAGATGCCGTAGTGGACCATATTACCAAGTACATGTCCTTGAGAGACATGTCCAACAAAGAAAAGCGCGTTGCTATCTGTTACTTCAAGACTCCGGGAAAAGACGCCCTGCTGGCAAGCGGTATGGAAGTGATTCCTTCACTCTATAACTTCTTGAAACGCCTGCGTTCGGAAGGGTACGACGTCAGTGGACTGCCTGCTACTGTAGAGGAGTTCGGCAAGCGGATACATCGTGACGGTGCCGTCATGGGTTCGTATGCCAAAGGAGCACAAGAACAGTTTTTGAAAACGGCACACCCGATATGGCTTTCTACCGAGCAATACGAACAATGGGCACACGAAGTACTCCTTCCCGAGAAATATCAGGAAGTGACAGACAGATATGGAGATGCGCCCGGCAATCTGCTGGTAACAGAGGACAGTATTGCCATTGCCTGCCTGCAATTCGGCAATATCCTACTCTTCCCCCAGCCCCGCCCGGCATTGGGAGATGATGAGTTCAAACTGGTGCATGGAATGCCGGTAGCGCCGCCCCACAGCTACCTGGCTCCTTATCTGTATATGCAAAAAGGATTCAAGGCAGATGCAGTGATTCACTTCGGCACCCACGGCAACTTGGAATACACGCCCGGAAAGAATGTGGCACAGTCGCAGGCCGACTGGTCGGATGTACTGATTGGTAACCTCCCCCACTTCTATTTCTATACCACCGGAAACGTAGGCGAGGGTATCATTGCCAAACGCCGGACACATGCCGTACTGGTCACCCATCTCACTCCGCCCTACGTGGAGAGCGGTATGCGCCAACGCTATTCGGCCTTGCTCGAAGATATTCACAAAGTGCTGGACGAAGGTACCGAAAAACACCGAACCCTAGGAATAAGTATCAAAAAAGAAGCCATGCGTCTGGGACTGCATCGCGACCTCAACCTCGACTCCATCTCCAGTGACCCCTACACAACCAAGGAGTTGGAACGTCTGGATGCCTTCACCGAAGAGATAGCCAACGAAAAGATACTGGGTGCGTACTACACCATGAACGAGCCTTATTCTGACCGCGACCTGCTGACTACCACTCTCGCCGTCGCTGCCGACCCGCTGGCATACGAAACGGCCCGCAAGGACCGCGATAAAGGCAAAATCACCACAGAGCAGTTGCAAGACTTCACCTATATAGCCCACCACTACTTGCCTGCCGCCAGGAAAAGGCTGACCGCCTTACTCCAGAATCCACCCAAGGATACTGCATCTGTAGCACCGGAGCTTCGCCCCGCCCTACTCTATCGCGAACAGTTGCTTGCCTCCCCCGTCAACGAACAGAATGCCATGGTGCGTGCACTCAGCGGAGGAACCGTATTCCCTGCGCCGGGAGGTGACCCCGTACTGAACCCGAACGTTCTGCCCACCGGACGCAACATGTACAGCATCAACGCCGAGAATACTCCCAACCCAAGGGCTTGGGAAGATGGAAAGCGATTGGCAGAAGCGACTTTAAAACAGTACATCAGCAAGCACGGCGAATATCCCCGGAAAGTAAGCTATACCTTCTGGGCAGGCGAATTCATCAATACGGAAGGAGCTACGCTGGCCCAGGTATTCTGGATGCTGGGAGTAGAACCCGTACGCGACGCCCAAGGCAGAGTGGTTGACCTGAAACTGGTGCCCAGTGAAGAACTGGGGCGTCCGCGCATCAATGTGCTGGTACAAGTGTCCGGACAGCTACGCGACATAGCCGGTTCCCGCTTGAAGTTACTGACCGATGCTATACGTCTGACATCGGAAGCCGGAGATGAGACCTATCCCAACTATGTGGCATCGGGTACACTGTTGCAGGAAAAATTACTGGTAGAAAAGGGAACTTCCCCCAAACGTGCCCGTGAAATGTCTGTGATGCGTGTATTCGGACCGGTCAACAGCGGATACAGTACCGGTATGATGGCCTATACCGAGCACAGCGGCTCGTGGGAAAGCGAAAAGGAGATAGCCGAAGGATACCTCAACAATATGGGTGCCTCTTATGGGGACGACGGAAATTGGGGAGACGTCCAGGAAGGTTTGTTTGCCTCGGCACTGTCCGAAACGGATGTTGTCATCCAGCCCCGTCAAAGTAACACATGGGGCCCCATCTCCCTGGATCATGTATACGAATTTACGGGTGGACTCTCGCTCACCGTCAAAACCGTGACCGGCAAGGAACCGGATGCCTATATGGCAGACTACCGCAACCGGACCAACCGCCGCATGCAGGATGCCAAAGAGGCCATTGCCGTAGAGACACGTTCCACCATCTTGAACCCTACCTTTATACAAGAGCGGATGAAAGGCGGGGAAGGTTCGGCGCAGATGTTCGGCGAAATCTTCCGCAACATCTTCGGCTGGCACGTCATGCGTCCGTCGGCCATGGACAAAGAACTGTTCAATGACTTGTATAGAATGTATATAAAGGATGAGAATAAGCTGGGCATTCACGAGTACTTCCTCCGCGTCAATCCCGCCGCATTCCAGGCTATGACAGCCGTCATGCTGGAAAGCGCCCGCAAAGGTTACTGGAAAGCATCTGATGAGCAACTGAAAACCACTGCTTCCCTGCATGCACAAATCACACGCGAAAAAGGTGCCGCTTGTACCGAATTCGTTTGCGACAATGACAAGCTACAGTCGTTCGTTGCCGACCAGTTGGATAATAGCGAGAAGCAGACCTATACCCAGAACATGAAGGAGGTACACGAAGCATCCGCAACCGATGGCAAGGATGTCGTACTGAAAGAACACAAACTGACTTCCGAACAAACGGTACGTAAGAACAGGGTGAACGGAGTGGTTGCAGGCAGTCTTGTCGTCATCACCTTCATCGGACTGGTCGTACTGTTGAAGAAAAGAAAAAAAGAATAAATAGAAACAGAGTATTATGGAATACGTCATTCATCTGTTAGCCCTATTCATCGCCCTCAATTTTCTATTAAAGGTGGGGTTCTATCCACGCTGGGGAATGTGGACGGTTGCCGCAGGCTGTGCCTTTTTTGCGTGGCTGGTGACTCCATGGATGACGGAACAGTCCAAGACCGTGGTGGCAGCTTTCTTTGCCTCCCGTCCACAGATGTTGAACTTGTCGGTATGTGTCACTCTGGAAGCCGCCATAATGATAACTTTCTGTTTCGACTGTTTCGCAAAAATGCGTACCCGCAACACGGCCTTCAAACAAGCGGTCACCCTCTTCCTGAAGTTATACCCCGGCATACTGATAGGCGGAGTAATATGCTATGTCCTGGCACTGCTGCTTTTCACTTTTCCCGGAATAGATTTCGGCAGTCTCTCATGGATAGCAGCCGGTGTTACTTTCTTTGCAGTCGGTGCCGGTAGCCATTTGCTGCGATATGCTATCGGTGACAAGCCGCTGCGCTTGGAAGTATTGTTCATTGTCAATATTTTCATTGTTATATTGAGCATCATTGCCACGGGCTATTGAAACGAATTAAAGAATTAAAAACTAAAAAGATATATGGAAACAATCTCAAACACACTGTTCTGGATTTCGAACGGGCTGCTGGTTCCCGTCATAGTCCTGCTGCTGCTATTCTTTCTACGTGCCATTCTCCTTGCGGGAGGTTTCTTCGGGGAATTCTATCAACGGATGAAATTACAGAAGCAATTCGCTGAAACACTGGAGAACATTACCCCAGAGAATATAGACGGACTGCTGCAGCAACTCCCATCGGCAGGCAACTCCCCTCTCCTCCGCAGCATGTCCAAATTGTCCGCACACCGGGATGACGACGCCTACTGCGAACACCTGCTTGCCAATTATGAAGTGGAAGCCGAGAAGGAGTTGGGACGTTCGCGTACTTTCATCAAGCTGGGTCCTATGTTGGGACTGATGGGTACCCTCATCCCGATGGGTCCCGCACTGGTGGGGCTGGCACAAGGAGACATCTCCTCCATGGCCTACAATATGCAGGTGGCTTTTGCCACTACAGTGGTAGGTTTGGTCATTGCTGCTGTCGGCATCATTACCCTGCAAGTGAAACAACGCTGGTATGCCCGCGAAATGAACGACTTGGAATATCTGTACAAAGTGATAAGCCGCCAAACGGCCGAAAAGGAATAACGGACTAACGATACGAAAACTATGAAGAGTAAGAGAAACAGATTACTGCACAGCGATTCGGACTCCGACCCCATGGGTACGGTAGCCAATCTTTTTGACGTAGCGATGGTCTTTGCCGTAGCCTTGATGGTGGCTCTCGTCTCCCGCTTCAATATGACGGAGATGTTTTCCAAAGAAGACTTCACCATGGTGAAGAATCCCGGAAAGGAAAATATGGAAATCATTACCAAAGAAGGGCAGGAAATCAAGAAATACACTCCCAGCGAAGACCCAAAGACCTCCGGTAAAAGAGGAAAGAAAGTGGGAGTTGCCTATCAGCTTGAAAATGGAGAGATTATCTATGTGCCGGAATAAGGGAATACAGTACCTATTAATAGCTATTTGGCCATCGCAGTATAACAACTATTAAGTATTTCACCCTCCGATAATGGTATGTACATTTGCAGCGTTATATAAAATAAAACAATATATGATAAAGCAAAGACTTCTCACAGCTCTCCTTATGGGAGGAATCATCGCCACCGGTGCCTATGCACAAGCAGAAAAAGGTGACAGCGACGATATGACCAAGAAAACTCACGAGTTGAACCCGGTCGTAGTAACGGGTACGGGTACACATCAGCGACTGAAGAACACTCCGTCTCCGGTATCGGTTATCACTGCCAACGAGATAAAGCGTGCCGGTATCACCGACTTCCAGCAGGCCTTGACCATGATGGTACCCTCGCTCTCCTTCCGTCCGAACGCAATGGGGTCCTATCTGATGATGAACGGACTCTCCAACAAGCACGTGCTGATATTGGTCAACGGACGCAAGGTCACGGGAGACATTACCGGTAACATCGACCTCAACCAAATAGACATGACCCGCGTCAAACGCATCGAGGTACTGAACGGAGCCGCTTCTTCCCTTTATGGTTCGGATGCCATCGGCGGTGTAATCAATATCATTACCAACGAGCCTAAAGATGTGGTAGCCTTCAGCAGCAATAGCAGCTATACGAGAAAGAATCAATTCTCCCAAGGCTTGAATCTGGACATCGCCCAAGGAAAAATAGGGTCCTATACTTCCTATAAATACGACCACTCCGACGGTTGGCAAAACAGCCATCTGACAGAAGATGGAGAAGACATCATCGAAACGATTGCCCCGCTCTCCCTGGGCTACAGCTCGAATAACTTTTCGCAGAAGTTTACCTATGATGCTACGGACCAGCTTTCCTTCTATGCCAACGGTGGATACTATAACCGCGGACTCGAACGTCCGGTAGAACGCGAAGACATCACCGGCGGAAGCAAGTACAACACTACCTACGAAGGTTACAACTGGGGGGCAGGCGCCAAATACAAACTGAGTAAACGCAACGTTATCCAGTTCGACTATTCAGGAAACAATTACGCATCACGCTACAAATACCTGATAGAAAACAGCGGATACCTGCCCGGACAGTATGCGCTTACCAAGCTTCAGAAATTCCATGATGCCGAGTTGAAAGGTATCTTCGGTTTTACAACCAACAGCACTACGGTGTTCGGTGTGGACTATCGCCGTGAAGTGCTCCGCCGTCCCGACTCTGATTTGGACAAAAGTGTCTATACGACATCAGCCTACGGCCAGCATGAAGTGAAGCTATGGAACCATCTGACCGGTGTTGTGGGTGTACGCTACGACCATCACGAACAGACGGGTGGACGCTTCACCCCCAAAGTGGCAGCCATGTACAACATAGGCAACTTCAATGTACGTGCCACCTATGCTGCCGGATTCCGCGCTCCGGGAATCGACGAGCTCTACTACCACATGTTCAAGAAGACAATGGGTACACGAGCCACCATCTCATTGGGTGACGAGAACCTCGACCCCGAACGCAGCAACTATTACTCCATCAACATGGAATACCGCACCAACCGTTTCAGTGCTTCCGTCACTGGTTACCTGAACTATGTAAAGAACATGGTAACTTCCAAATCCACTAAATTCGATGACCTACCGGAAGCAGAGCAGAACCAGTTGCGTGAAGAGTTCCCCGAAATCGGTGACCTTTCATCCACGAAAAACCTAAGTGTCAAGAACTACTTCAATTTCGAGAAAGCTACCGTCAAAGGCTTTGAAGTGAACTTGAACGGCAATCTGTTCCCGGGCTTCACCCTGGCCGGAAACTATACCTACGCCTATGGACGCGGTCTGAACGAAGGAGGCGAATGGCAAAACATCGAACGCAGCATACGCCATACAGCCACCATCACCGGAAACTATACACACAGCTGGAGCGACTATACCTTGAACCTCAACTTGAACGGTCGTCTGCAAAGCAAAGTCTACTATCCGGGTGACGCGGACGGCAATGCTCCGGGCTACGGCATCTGGAACCTCAATACCCGCCATACCTTCGACGGCTTCCGCAACTTTGTCATCGAACCGGGCATCGGCATAGACAATATCTTCAACAAGAAAGACAACCGCCCGCTGAACAAGAACTTCGCCTTGTATTCTCCGGGACGTTCGGTAGTAATCAGCCTGGCACTCAGACTAAAATAATCTCTCCATAACGCATTTAGAAACAACAACAATTATGAAACATTTTTTCATCACTCTCTATTTACTCGGCATCAGCCTCTTCTCCTCCGCACAACAAGAGGAGAAGGCGGCTCTGCTCATCACCCATTATGGCAGTTCGGACCCTCAGACACGTGCCTTGACGCTCGACGTCGTGACCCGTGAGGCACAAGAAGCCTTTCCGCAGTTTACAGTGCGCGAAGCATACATCTCGCCGATTGTACGAAAAAGACTTGCCAAGGAGGGTGTGTACAAAGACAGCCCTACGGATGCACTGCTGAAACTTCGCGCCGAAGGCTACCAGACCATCTACGTCCAGAGCACCACCTTGATAGAAGGCAGTGAGATGACCTCCGTCCGCAGGGATGCAGACAAGCTCCGTCCCTTCTTCAAGGAGATAAAAGTGGGAAATCCCCTGCTCTACTCCGTCGAAGACTGCGAGAAGGTAATCGGTATACTGACCGCCGAACAGCCGGAAAAGAAAGAAGACATTGTCTATGTGGGGCACGGCAACCAGCTACCCAGCACGGCTACTTACGCCATGCTCGACTTCATGATGAAAGCCCATGGACTGAAGAACTTCCACGTCAGCACCATTGAAGGATATCCTACCCTGGACGCAACCCTGCTGCAACTGAAAGAGACACGCCCCAAGAGCGTGACATTGGTTCCGTTGCTACTGGTATGCGGCAACCATACCAAGGAAGACATTGCCAGCGTGTGGAAGACGGAACTTGAAAAGCAAGGCTATCAAGTGAATGTACGCATGCAGGGACTGGGCGAAAACAAAGCCATCCGCCAGCTCTATATGGAACACATCAAAGCCATGCTAAAAGATTGATAACCAGCAAGCGTAAAAGGGCTACACCTTTTACATACCAAGGCTACACCCTTTGCTCCGGATGGCTACACCATCCCGGACAAAGGGTGTAGCTCTTTTCAATGTACACAGATTACGGACATTTGTAACCATATTACGGATTCCTCCTCCTGCGATATGGTACTTTCCGGATTATTCTCTACATTTGTACAAAACTAACAGGAACGTTTATGGAAGAAGTAATCAAGCTCAATGCAGTAGACCAATACAACAAGATGTTCGGTCTCGAAACCCTGCACCCGCTGGTCAGCGTAGTCGACTTGTCCGAAGCCACCGGATATCCCAGGCATTTCACGTTGAACTATGGCGTATACGCCCTTTTCCTCAAAAATACCAAATGCGGAGATATACGCTATGGAAGACAGTTTTACGATTACCAGGAAGGCACGGTAACCAGCTTCGCCCCGGGCCAGGTGACCGAGGTCAACATGCTGGAAGGTATGCAGCCCAGCGCCTCCGGCCTGCTGTTCCACCCCGACTTGATAAAAGGTACCTCGCTGGGACAGGGAATAAAGCAGTATTCCTTCTTTTCCTATTCCTCTACCGAGGCACTGCATTTGTCCGAAGACGAGAAAGAAATCTTCCTCGACTGTCTGAAGAAGATTAAGATGGAAATCCAACGCCCCATCGACAAGCACAGCAAGGGGCTGATTGCACGCAACATCGAACTGCTGCTGGACTACTGCATGCGTTTCTACGAACGCCAGTTCATCACCCGCTCGGCAGCCAACAAAGACATCCTGATGAAATTTGAAGCACTGATAGACGACTATTTCCAAAGCGACAAACCGCAGACCGAAGGACTGCCTTCCGTGAAATACTTCGCAGACAAAGTGTTCCTCTCTTCTAACTATTTCGGAGATTTGGTGAAGAAGGAAACCGGAAAGACGGCGCAAGAATATATCCAGAACAAAATCATCGACCTGGCCAAAGAAATGATTATAGGAAGCGGGAAGACGGTCAGCCAGATTGCCTATGAGCTGGGATACCAGTATTCGCAGCACTTCAACCGAGTATTCAAGAAGAACGTAGGCTATACTCCGAGCGAATACCGGCACTTGCAGGTTTAGACAATAAAGTTTCACCACAGATTACGCCGATTAGCGCAGAGTTTTTTCGGTTTCATCAAATATAAGTTCTATCTTTGTATGCCAATAGAACATATGGATATGAAACACCCCAAAATAATTGTTGCCGGCATCGGACCGGGCAATGAATCGGATATGACTCCCGCCGTAATTTCCGCTTTGCAAGAATCAGATGTAGTGGTGGGATATAAGTATTATTTCCAATTTGTAATCCCTTATCTCCACCCCTCAACAGCATGCATAGATACCGGCATGAAGCGTGAACGCGCCCGTGCCGAGCAGGCTTTCGAGCTGGCAGAGCAGGGAAAGACGGTCTGCGTCATCAGTTCCGGGGATGCGGGCATCTATGGTATGACGCCGCTTGTCTACGAGATGAAGCGGGAAAGGAACAGCGACGTGGAAATCGTTTCGCTGCCGGGCATCAGCGCTTTCCAAAAGGCAGCCTCACTGCTGGGAGCTCCCGTAGGACATGACTTCTGTGTCATCTCCCTTTCGGACCTGATGACTCCCTGGGAGCGTATTGAAAGGCGTATCATCGCAGCCGCTGCCGCCGACTTCGTGACGGCAGTCTACAACCCCAAAAGTGAAGGACGCTACTGGCAGCTTTACCGCTTGAAAGAACTCTTTCTGCAGGAAGGACGCTCACCGGAAACGCCCGTGGGATATGTACGCCAGGCAGGACGCCCGGAACAAGCGGTACACATCACCACGCTGGGAGATTTCAATCCCGAAGAGGTGGATATGTTTACAGTCGTATTGATAGGCAACTCACAGTCCTACGAATGGAACGGAGCCTTCATCACTCCGCGCGGCTATTACCGGGACACGAATACCGAAGCCACGGGCATCGGGCAAGACATCATGATTCGTAGTTTCCGTACCATCGAAAAGGAACTGAAGAACAAGCATATTCCCCTCGACCATAAATGGGCTTTACTCCATGCCATACATACCACCGCCGATTTTGAAATGGAACATCTGCTGCACACGGACGAAGGTGCCGTGGCTTCCTTGTATCAAGCCATCGAGAAAGGCGGAATCAAGACCATTGTCACAGACGTCACGATGGCAGCCAGCGGTATCCGCAAAGGAGCTTTGCAGCGGCTGGGCATAGAGGTGAAATGTTACCTCGGCGACCCGCACACGGCGACGATGGCTGCAGAGAAAGGCATCACCCGTACCCAGGCAGGCATCCGCCTGGCTGTGGAGGAGCATCCCGATGCTTTCTTTGTATTCGGCAATGCACCTACGGCACTTATGGAACTCTGCGACCTGATACGTAAGGGCAAGGCACATCCGGCGGGCATTGTTGCCGCACCGGTAGGCTTTGTGCATGTGCAAGAGTCCAAACACATGGTGAAACCCTTTACGGAAATACCCAAGATTATCGTAGAAGGACGTAAGGGAGGCAGCAACTTGGCTGCCACGCTGGTGAACTCCGTGCTGTGCTACAACGATGCGGAGCAGTTGCGCCCGGGCAGGGATGTGTAAGTGAAAAGAGACATTCCATAACATTACTTGTTACGACCGATAACATTACTTGTTATGCCCCCTTACATTACTTGATATTTTCATAAGATTACTCATTGAATGAAACACAGATTTATAATCATAGGAATGGATGACAACCGTTCCCCCTTCTTTCTGCCGGAAGCTCTGACACAGATACGGAAAGGGAAGATCTTCTCCGGCGGCATACGGCATAAGGAGATTGTCGGTCCTCTGCTGCCTGCCGGGGCCGAATGGATTTCCGTCACCGTGCCGCTGGACCGTGTCTTTTCCCGTTATGAAGAAATATTTGCCCACTTCGAAGAGACGGCTACGGACGACTCCATCATTGTATTCGCGTCCGGCGACCCGTTATTCTTCGGTTTTGCCAATACCATAAAGCGTAAGCTTCCCGAGGCAGACATTCTGCTCTATCCCGCTTTCAATTCCTTGCAGACATTGGCACACCGCCTCGTCATGCCGTATGACGACATGCGCACCGTCTCCCTGACAGGACGCCCGTGGCAGGAGTTCGACCGTGCCCTCATAGAGCATGCACCCAAAATAGGCATCCTCACCGACCGCGAACATACCCCGGTCACCATTGCCGCCCGCATGCTGAAATACGGGTACTCCCACTACACACTATACATCGGCGAACATCTCGGCAATCCCGAAAAGGAACGCATACGCCGGATGACACCCCGGGAAGCGGTTGCCGGCGACTTCGAACATCCCAACTGCCTGCTGCTGGACAGCCATCCCGGACAATGCCGCACAAACTCCCTGCACGGCAGCGTACAAGCCCCGGACTTTCCAGTCCGTCCCTTCGGCATCCCCGATGAAGAGTTTGCACATCTTGACGGACGCGCCCGCATGATAACCAAGGCTCCCATCCGCCTGCTCACCCTGCAGGCATTGGAACTGAACCGCCGCCGTGTCTTCTGGGACATCGGTTTCTGTACCGGTTCCGTCTCCATCGAAGCCCGCCTGCAATTTCCTCATCTCGCCGTCATCTCCTTCGAGATACGCCCCGAAGGAAAAGAGCTGATGGACACCAACTCCCGCCGCTTCGGCGCACCGGGCATTACGGCGGTAACCGGAGATTTCCTGCACACCGATCTCACTCCCTTTGCCCGCCCCGATGCCGTCTTCATCGGTGGACACGGCGGACATCTGGAGGAAATGATAGAGAAAGTGAAACAAGTGCTGCACCCCGAAGGCTGCATCGTCTTCAACTCCGTATCGGCAGAAAGCAAGGAGGCGTTCTGCCGAGGAATCGAGCGGAACGGAATGGTGCTCCACCCTTCCACCCATATCGCCTTGAACGAATATAACCCCATTGAAATTATGAAAGCCACGCTTTCTTAAACATACCCATTATGAAAACAGCTATTATTCTAATCTCCGAAGCCGGTTTGAGCATAGCCCAATCACTGCTCAACGAACTTCCCGACTCCGAAATCTTCACCCTTAGGCACGAAGAGGGATGCACACATATAGAATCCGCCGGCAAATTCACAGCGGAAAACTTCAACCGCTATGATGCCTTTGTCTTCATTGGCGCCATGGGAATCTGTGTCCGCACCATCGCTCCTTGCGTGAAGAACAAATATACCGACCCTGCCGTGGTTTGCGTGGACAGTACCGGTAAATTTGCCATCTCCGTACTTTCCGGACACATCGGAGGAGCCAACGAACTGACCCACCAGGTAGCGAATATCCTCGGGGCCGAACCGGTAGTCACCACGCAAAGCGACTGCACCGGTCTATGGGGACTCGATACCCTGCCCCAACGTTTCGGGTGGTTTCCGGTCATCAACGCCGAGCCCTCCACCCTCCTGTTGGCAGAACTTGCCAAGACGCCCGAAGAGAAAAAAAGAGTATGCATGAACGAGCATATCAGCCTCTTCGTTTCCGGCAAGCCCACCGCCCTGCTGCTCACGGTGCGCAATGAAGGTACGGACTGGATGGAGGCGCACCTGCCGCCTCATGTAGAAGTATTCTACCGGGTGCAGGACATTAAACCTTCACGCTTCAAACTGATTCTGTGCGTATCTCCCCAAGTCCCCAACTTCCCGGAAATGCCTATGATATGCTACGTGCCCTGTGTCGTACACCTCGGCATCGGCCTTGCCCGGCTGGCAGGTCCCGTACGGAAAGTGGAGAAAGAGATTATGAACACGCTGAAGGAATACGGTATCATGCCCCAAAGCATCGCCTCCATCTCCACGATTAAAGCCAAAAGTGACGAACCGGTAGTGAAAGCGCTCCAAAAGAAGTTCCCGGTCTACTTCTATACAGCCGAGGAACTGGCAGAGATAGAGGTGCCCCATCCCAGTAAAACCGTCATGAAGCACATGGGTACCCCCAGCGTCAGCGAAGCCGCCGCCTTACTGAGTGCAAACAACTCCCGGCTGCTGGTGCCCAAGAAGAAAGGAGAGAACTATACCGTGGCCGCCGCCCTTGACATAAGAACTGTGCGCCAGGGCCACATCGAAATAGTGGGTGCCGGCCCGGGCGACCCGGACCTGGTTTCCGTACGCGGACGCCAAATGCTGGAACGCGCCGACCTCATTCTGTATGCCGGCAGTCTCGTTCCCAGGGAGCTGACTCTCTGTGCCAAGGCCGGGGCTACCGTACTCAGCTCCGCTTCCATGGATTTGGAGGAACAATTTGAAGTGATGAAGAAGTTCTATGACAAGGGAAAATTCATCGTACGCCTGCATACGGGTGACCCTTGTATCTATGGTGCCATTCAGGAACAAATGAACTACTTTGACCAGCACGGTATGAGCTACCACATCACCCCCGGCATATCCTCCTTCCAGGCGGCGGCAGCTGCCTTGAAGTCGCAGTTCACCATTCCGGAAAAAGTGCAAAGCATCATCCTAACACGCGGCGAAGGACGCACGCCCATGCCCGAACGCGAAAAGCTACATCTCATGGCACGCTCACAAAGTACCATGTGCATCTTCCTCAGTGCA
>OMDL01000879.1_pt1 | contig 17670 bp, 13 predicted proteins | sample 1674081 | NCBI WGS metagenome assembly OMDL01 (sample SAMEA103958139, study PRJEB25191) | human gut metagenome | biome: human-associated habitat [ENVO:00009003]; feature: intestine environment [ENVO:2100002]; material: feces | place: Germany | collected 2013/2015
CCACTGGATAAATGCAACTGATTCCATAAAATTATTATAAATATTTGTTTAAGTTAATCTTGCCTGTGCTGACATCTTCTTTAATGGCACGCAGCGCTTCATTGAAGTAGGTGTCGGTCATCAGTATGGTATCGCCGGTTCCCATGGTGGCGTACATATCCGGAATTTCTTTTCTGATTTTAGCCAGATAGTGCATGAACGAAGCGGATTCCTGCTGGTGGTAATAACCGTAAGCCAGAAAAAAGTAAGTGGCATCGGCATCCTCCGGAAATTCTTTGTTTATTAGTTCGAAGTACTGGTTGGCATATTCAAAATTATGTTCGTCAAAATATAGAGAGCCGATTTTGAACAGCACATCAAACCGTTCCTCCTTCGGAGTAAACTCCAATGCACGTGTGAATTGATGTTCCGCATTGCGGAGGTTGTTTTCTTGTTCCTCTTCGCTGATATCGCTTTTTTGAGCTTCTATTGTAAAGAAGCGTCCGGCTGCGATACGTATTTCGGCATCATGTTCGTTCAGCTCCAATGCTTGGTTGATATATTTGTATCCGTTTTCGGTATGCCCCAGATAGGCATGACAGAGCGCCGTGTCAGAATATAACTCGGCCAATTCGTAGTCGGTCAGGCCCGATTTCCGGTTTATCAGCTTTTCTATATAGCTGATGGCCGAAGCATGATCCCGCATCTCCAGATAGATTTGTGCCAGTGCCAGATAGGCTTTCGTCTTGTTCTTGCTCACATTGGCCAGACGGAGATAGTAGTCGCAGGATTCCTTTAAATTGCCTGCCTGGTGGTAACCAAATGCTTTCAAAGTCAATGAATCTGTATTTTCATCATCAATGGCTAATGCGAAATCCAAGGCTTCGTTCGCCTCTTCGTATTGGCATTGTTGCAGATGGCATTTCCCCAGTTCGTTCCAATGCTCGATGGAATAGGGATACTCGTTCAGGGTCATGTTCAGGTAGGGGATGGCCAAGTCGGGCTTGTTGAACGTGCTGTAATAATCGCACAGCACATCGCGGAGGCGTTGGTTGGTTTTGGGCAGGGTTTGCATGTCGGAATGAGCAAACAGGCAGTCTACCCATTGTCCGGCATATTCTTCCTGATTGGCGTTGGTATAGTCCTGGATGATATCCAGCAGCGTATCCACTTCGTACTCCTCGTCCATGACCAGTTGTTTGAATATCTCCTCGGCCTCTTCTATGCGGTCCTCCTCCATCAGCATGTCAGCTTGCAGGAACCTGCATTCACGGTCGGTGCTGTTGGCGATGAGTTGCGCTACCACTTTGGCTTCTTCCTTTTTGTTTTGCAGCATCAGGGAGCGTATCCGGAAAACCAGGGCGTCTGTGTTTTCGGGATGTAATTGGAGAGTGAGGTCTATGGCCTTGTCTGCATCTTTATGTCTTCCTTTTAAAGTGTAGTATTCGGCGATATCGATCAGTTCATCAGCTTCAAAATAAGCGGGGGTATGGTTCTCCACCATACCCTCGTATTTTGCCAATGCTTCTTTAAATTCCGGGTCTTCAAAGTAAGAAGACATGTCGTAGTTCATAAGCTTGTTTTTATTTATTGATTTTGCTCCAGGTATCTTTTAAAGATACGGTGCGGTTGAACACCAGATGTTCCGGTGTAGAGTCTTTGTCTACATTGAAATAACCGATGCGCTGGAACTGCAAGTAATCCAGCGGTTTGGCATCGGCCAGATATTTCTCTACATAGCAGTTGGTTAATACATTCAACGAATCGGGGTTGATCATTTCTTTCATGGCTTCCAGTGCGTCGCAGTTCTTTGCTTCGCGGATGGCGGCCATCTCATCACGCGGGTTCTCCACTTTCCACAGGCGGTCGTACAGGCGTACTTCGGCAGGCAGACAGTGTGCGCAGCTTACCCAGTGGATGGTACCTTTGATTTTGCGGTTGCTGCCCGGCATACCTGTTTTGCTGTCGGGATCGTATTTGCAGTATACCTCCACCACGTTGCCGTTGTCGTCTTTCTTGCAGCCTGTGCATTTCACGATGTATCCGCTTTTCAGACGCACTTCCTGTCCCGGAGTCATACGGAAATATTTCTTCGGGGCGTCTTCCATGAAGTCGTCGCGTTCTATCCACAGTTCGCGGCTGAATTCGATGGTGTGTGTGCCTGCCGACGGATCTTCCGGGTTGTTGACAGCTTCCATTTCCTCCACCTGTCCTTCGGGATAGTTGGTAATGATCAGTTTCACCGGATTGATGACTGCCGATACACGGGTGGCACGGCTGTTCAAGTCTTCGCGGACAGCGCTTTCCAGCAGGGCGAAGTCATTCAGGGCATCGTAAGTGGTATAACCTATCTTGTCTACAAATTTGCGGATGGACTCGGGCGAGTAGCCGCGACGGCGGAAACCGCAGAGAGTCGGCATACGGGGGTCGTCCCAACCGTTTACCAGATGTTCTTTTACCAGAATCAGCAGGTTACGCTTGCTCATCAAGGTGTAGTTCAGGTTCAGTTTGTTGAACTCATACTGATGAGGACGGTTGTCGTCCAGATCTTTACCCTCTTTTACCCAGTCCACGAACAGGTCGTACAACGGACGGTGGGGTACGAACTCCAGGGTACACAGCGAATGGGTCACTCCTTCAAAATAGTCGCTCTGTCCGTGTGCGAAGTCATACATGGGGTATGCTTTCCAGGTTTCGCCTGTACGGTGGTGCGGAGTCTTTACCACACGATAAATAATAGGGTCGCGGAAGTGCATGTTGGGGCTTGCCATGTCTATTTTGGCACGGAGCACCATTTTGCCTTCTTCTATTTCACCGCTGTTCATTTTGTTGAACAGTTCCAGGCTTTCCTCGATGGGACGGTTGCGGTAAGGGCTCTCGGTTCCGGGTTGGGTGGGAGTGCCTTTTTGTGCCGCGATTTGTTCTGAGTTCTGTTCGTCTATATAAGCCTTTCCTTCCTTTATCAGATTGACGGCGAAATCCCATAATTGCTGGAAGTAGTCGGATGCATAATATTCGTTTCCCCACTGGAATCCGAGCCATTGGATGTCCTCCTTGATGGCTTCCACGTATTCCATATCTTCTTTGGTCGGGTTGGTGTCGTCAAAACGCAGGTTACATACGCCACCATAGCGTGCAGCTATCCCGAAATCCAGACAGATGGCTTTGGCATGACCGATGTGCAGGTAGCCGTTCGGCTCGGGCGGAAAGCGGGTTTGTACTTTCCCTCCGTTTTTACCTTCTCTCAGGTCGTTCTCAACTGCCTGTTCAATGAAGTTCAGACTTTTCTTCTCTGTAGCTTCTGTAGCGTTCATTTCAGTCATTGTGATATCAATTTTACACTTTTGCTGCAAAAGTACGCATTCTTTTTGGGATATCCTTTATTTCACAGGAATATATCCACCGTTTTTTATAATATTTTGCCCCTGGGGCGACAGGATATACTCGATGAACGGGGTTACTTTTTCCTTATTGGCTACGTTGTAATAGTAGTAAAGAGGGCGTACTACGGGGTAAAGTTTCTTCTTTCCGTTTTCAAGGCTGGGCAGTACATAGTGCTTGCCGTCGTCGTAGGAAACGGCGATGGCTTTCACCCGGGGGGACAAGTAGGCCAGTCCTACATAGCCGATAGCGCCTTTGGTCTGGCTTACAGACTGGATCACGGCTCCGGTGGCGGGCATGGACAAGCTGCTGCTCATGTAGTTCTTGTTCTTCAGGGCGCTTTCTTTGAAAAATTCGTAAGTTCCCGAAGAAGTTTCGCGGGAATAGACAATAATTTTCATATCGGGTCCTCCCAGTTGCTTCCAATTGGTTATCTTGCCGCGGAATATGGCTTCCAGTTGCTGGCGTGTCAGTTGGCTGACAGGGTTGGACGGGTTTACAATGACGGCCAGGGCATCATACGCTATGATTACCTCCTCCACTTCCTGTTTGGCGGCTTTCAGTTTCATCTTTTCGCTGAATTTGATGGGACGGGAAGCCATAGCGATATCTGTCGTGTTGTCCATCAGGGCGGAAATTCCCACTCCGGTTCCTCCGCCGGTGACGGTTACCCGCCGGTCGGGATCATCTTTCATGAAAATCTCGGCTGTTTCCTGTGACACAGGCAACACCGTGTCACTGCCTTTTATGCGTTGTGCGGTAATATTCAGACTACAAGCCAATAGAATAAAAAGAAATAGAGCTTTTAATTGATTCATAAGTTCTTATATTAATTCGTGTGCAAAAGAAACGTTTTCTTGTGTCATTTGTTTTACTGGTGTGTTACGATTCTGTTACGGGCAATATTCGCCGGCAAGGGTGGATTGAATCCGTCCTTGCGGGAAAATGGCAATAAGATCAGGATTGTCTTTGCTTGTAACAAGTTTGTAATATAATTGTAGCAAATACTTCAAGCTTCTTTCATATCACCTTAATATAAAGAGGCTTTTTTTGCATCGGTTATTAAAATAGAAGACTAAAACTGTATGAAACGAGTTTGGGAAAAGATTGTAGAAGGGATATTGACTTGCAGCGGTTTTGTAACGAGCATTACTATTTTGCTGATTGTCGTATTCTTGTTTGCGGAAGCTTTGGGACTTTTTAATAAAAAAGTCATAGAAGAGGGATATGTGCTGGCGGTGAATAAAGCCAATCCGGTGCAGGAACTGAGTGCGGCACAAATAAAAGACGTTTTTGACGAAGAGATTATCAACTGGAAAGAGCTGGGAGGACCGGACGCGGAGGTTAAAGTTTTCCGGTTGGAGGATATCACTTCCTATTTCTCGGAGGAAGAGCTGGGAGCCGAATACGAGAAAGCCCCCCGGTGCATCGGCGAGATCGTTGCCGGTAATCCAGGCATCATCGCCTTTGTTCCCTCCAAGTTTATAGAGAAGGATTTTCCGGGCCACCTGCTGAAAGACGAGTCTATTTCTTTTGACGAGGTTTTTGCTGGAAAGGAATGGTTCCCTACGGCTACTCCCGCCCCTCAGTTCGGATTTCTTCCTTTGATTACGGGTACGCTTTGGGTGAGTTTCTTTGCCATCCTGTTCGCTTTGCCTTTCGGCTTGTCGGTGGCGGTGTATATGTCCGAGGTGGCCGACCATCGGACCCGTAGTTTTCTGAAGCCGGTTATTGAATTGCTCAGTGGTATTCCGTCCGTGGTCTACGGTTTCTTTGGGTTGATAGTCATCGTACCGCTTATTCAGAAAGTCTTTAATCTGCCTGTGGGCGAGACCGGATTGGCCGGAAGTATTGTTTTGGCGATCATGGCACTCCCCACTATCATTACCGTAAGCGAGGATGCGATGCGGAATTGTCCCCGTGCCATGCGCGAAGCCAGTCTGGCATTGGGCGCTACCCGTTGGCAGACTATATATAAGGTGGTAATACCTTTCTCTGTTTCGGGAATCACTTCGGGCGTTGTCCTGGGCATCGGACGTGCCATAGGCGAGACGATGGCGGTGCTGATGGTTACAGGAAATGCGGCCGTGATACCCACCACTATTCTGGAACCGCTCCGTACCATTCCGGCGACTATTGCAGCGGAACTGGGAGAGGCTCCAGCCGGCGGCGCGCACTATGAAGCCCTGTTCCTGTTGGGAGTAGTGTTGTTTTTCATCACGATGCTTATCAACTTTAGTGTAGAATATATTTCATCAAGAACAAATAAATAATGTACTGATTTGCCGGTGTGCTAATGATCATGCGGCACACAGCGTAGCCAATGGGTATATGGATAGATTGACAAATGATTAATTAAGTATTTAAAATATGAAGCAAGATGTTTTCCCTGTCGGGCAAGGGGCGCGTAAAAGACGTTCGCAATGGCTGGCATTCGGCATTTTCAAACTGTTGAGTTATAGCATTGTCCTCATTCTGTTCGCCATTCTCGGTTTTATTATATATAAAGGTATAGGAGTAATCAGCTGGGAGTTTCTGACCACGGCGCCCAGTGACGGCATGACGGGTGGCGGTATATGGCCGGCCATTGTAGGTACTTTTTATCTGATGGCGGGCAGTGCGCTGTTCGCTTTTCCGGTGGGAGTGATGAGTGGCATTTATATGAACGAGTATGCGCCGAAAGGCAAGCTGGTCCGCTTTATCCGGATGATGACCAATAACCTGAGCGGTATTCCGTCCATTGTGTTCGGTTTGTTTGGTATGGCACTGTTTGTGAAATACATGGGGTTCGGCGACAGCATCCTGGCCGGTTCTTTGACGTTGGGATTGCTTTGTGTACCTTTGGTGATACGCACCACCGAAGAAGCCTTGAAGGCGATTCCCGACAGCTTCCGTGAAGGGAGTCTGGCTTTGGGCGCGACCAAGCTGCAAACCATCTGGCATGTGATTCTGCCTATGGGGATGCCCAACATCATTACCGGACTGATTCTGGCTTTGGGACGTGTATCGGGTGAAACGGCGCCCATCTTGTTTACGTGTGCCGCTTACTTCCTGCCGCAACTGCCGCATAGCATTCTGGACCAATGCATGGCATTGCCTTATCACCTTTATGTGATTTCTACCAGCGGAACGGATATGGAGTCACAGCTTCCTTTGGCATACGGTACGGCGTTGGTACTGATCCTTATTATTTTAATTATAAACCTGTTGGCAAATGCACTCCGCCGGTATTTTTCCAACAAAGTAAAAACGAATTAATAATTTGTCGGTGTGCCGATGGGTTGCGCTGTGTACCGCACGGACATTGGTACATTAGCACATAGACAAATCAGCAAATTATTAAAACATTAAGAATATGAATAAGATAGATGCAAAACATGTAAATTTTTTCTATGGTGATTTTCAGGCACTGAAAGATATAAGCATGACGATTGAAGAGAAATCGGTGGTGGCTTTCATAGGCCCGTCCGGTTGTGGCAAGTCCACCTTCCTCCGTCTGTTCAACCGCATGAACGACCTCATTCCCGGCTCTCGTCTGGAGGGGGAGATTTTGATTGACGGGAGAAATATATACGACAAGTCCGTGCAGGTGGACGAGTTGCGCAAGAGCGTAGGGATGGTCTTTCAGCGTCCCAACCCGTTTCCGAAAAGCATTTTCGAGAATGTGGCCTACGGTCTTCGGGTAAATGGGGTGAAAGATAATGAGTTTATCCGCCACAGGGTGGAGGAAACCTTGAAAGGAGCCGCATTGTGGGATGAGGTGAAGAATAAGTTGAAAGAGTCTGCGTTTGCCCTGTCCGGTGGTCAGCAGCAGCGGTTGTGCATAGCCCGTGCCATGGCCGTATCTCCTTCGGTTCTGCTTATGGATGAACCGGCTTCGGCACTGGACCCTATCTCTACAGCCAAGGTAGAAGAGTTGATTCATGAGCTGAAGAAAGAATATACCATCGTTATTGTCACCCACAACATGCAGCAGGCCGCGCGTGTCAGTGACAAGACAGCCTTCTTCTATATGGGCAATATGGTGGAATATGATGATACGAAGAAAATATTTACGAATCCGGGCAAGGAAGCGACCCAGAATTATATTACAGGGCGTTTCGGGTAAAGCATTCATCACAGCGTTGCACAGATGGGAGATAAGATAAAGCTGGAACTGATGTGCCACAGCCCGATGCGGGCTTGCTTGCTTTTCAGATCTAATGGTACGGATTTGTCTTTTTATTCTTCTGTCCGGAAAATTAAAATCAGTGTGAATCTGCGCAATCTGCGGTGAAAGAAATAATGATAAACAAAACAAGAATTAAGAATATGGTGAAATTTATAGAATCAGAACTTGTATCACTGAAGAAGGAAGTGAACGAGATGTGGACATTGGTTTACAATCAGCTGGACAGGGCAGGAGAGGCTGTGCTGACCTTTAACCGTGACCAGGCACAGCAAGTCATTGTCCGTGAGAAAAGGGTGAATGCGTTCGAGTTGAAAATAGACAGTGATGTAGAGGACACTATCGCTCTATACAATCCGGTAGCCATTGACCTGCGTTTTGTGCTGGCCATGTTCAAGATAAACAGTGATTTGGAGCGTTTGGGAGATTTTGCCGAAGGCATAGCCCGTTTTGTGGTGAGAAGCGAGGAAACCGTGCTGGATAGTGAACTGCTCCACAGCCTGCGTATAGAAGAGATGCTGAAACAAGTGCTCGGTATGCTCGAAATGACCAAGAACGCGTTGAATGAAGAAAATCTGGAGTTAGCCCTCAATGTATTCAGTAAAGATAATTTGCTGGACGAAATCAATGCGGCTGCTCCTGCCGTCCTTACAAAATATCTGGAAACACACCCCGATAATTTCCTGACTTGCCTGGAACTCGGCACCGTTATCCGTAAGCTGGAACGTGCCGGAGACCATATAACCAATATCGCCGAAGAAATTGTTTTCTTCATCGATGCAAAGGTGCTGAAACATCGCGATAAGGTAGATGGACATTTCTTGGGAAAAGAAAAAACTCATTAAAATGCTGTTTTAGTCTATATTTTTGCTACCTTTGTATATATAATGAGGCCGATAAAGATCATTTTGAATAATAATCTGCCAAAAAAGACAGAAAAATCTAAAAACATGTTGTATGGCATAGTTTTTTATTTGGCTGGTTTAAAAAAAGGCTCGATATTTGCATCGTTATCCTGAAAACAATCTTTTTACCTTAAAAAAAACTAATACCTATTGAAAACTTAAAAAGGGGGCTTTGTGAAAAGACCCCTTTTTTATTTGCTGCATAATGGTTCTTCCGGTGTTAAATTTCACCTATTTATTGGTCAATATGTAAGATTTCTGTATTTATTAGCTTATATTAGCAACTTTCTTTTAAGTTAATGCTTAACTTTGTTCCCTCATAAAAATAGCGGTGAAAAGAATGAAGACAAAATATATCAAGTCGTTTCTACTATTTTTGTTATTAGGATGCTGCATTTCGGTGTCAGCCCAAAATATACAAGGCGTTGTAACAGACTCATTGACGAATGAACCCATACCCTACTTGTCAGTCTTTTATGAAGGAAAAGGCGTAGGAAGTATTACCGATAATGATGGAAATTATAAGGTCGAAACCCGTAAAGGCTGGAATAAACTCACCTTTTCGGCGGTGGGATATGTAACAAAAGTGGTGAATATAATTCCCGGCGTCACCAAGAACCTGAATGTGAGGATGAGACCGGATGATATCATGCTGGACGAAGTGGTGGTGAAGCCCAAACGAGAGAAATACTCCCGTAAGAATAATCCGGCAGTGGAACTGATGAAGAAGGTGATCGCTCATAAAAAGAATAATAAGCTGAGCGAGAACGATTACTATCAGTACAATAAGTATCAGAAGATCACGATGTCACTGAATGATGTGACTCCCGAGATGCTGGAAAAAGGCATGTATAAAAAGATGCCTTTCCTGAAAGACCAGATCGAACTTTGTGAGGAAACCAATAAATTCATCCTTCCTATTTCGGTGGACGAGACCGCTTCGCAGAAAATTTACCGTAAACATCCCAAGAGTGAGAAGACCATTATCAAAGGAATGAGCTCTACGGGGGTGAACGAGCTGTTTGCAACGGGAGATATGCTGAGCACGGTGCTGAAGGATGTATTTACGGATGTGAATATTTACGACAATGATATCCGTCTGTTGCAGTATCCTTTCATCAGCCCTATTTCGTCCAGTGATGCCATCTCTTTTTATAAGTTTTACATTATGGACACCACATTCGTGGACAAGGACAAGTGTTTCCATCTCACCTTCGTTCCCAATAACTCGCAGGACTTCGGTTTTACGGGGCATCTTTACGTATTGGCCGACTCGTCTTATACGGTGAAGAAATGTACAATGAACCTGCCCAAGAAATCGGGGGTGAACTTTGTAGACAATATGGATATTATTCAGGAGTTCGAGCAATTGCCCAATGGGGAGTGGGTGTTGAAAACCGATGACATGATTGTGGAGATGACCTTGATGAAGATCATGCAAGGATTCCAGATACGAAGGACTACCCGTTACTCTGATTATGCCTTCGATGAACTTCCGCAGCAACTTTTCAAGCGTAAGGGGGCCGAGATCAAAGAGGCGGACGCCATGATGCGCGGAGACGATTTCTGGAATCAATACCGGCCGGTTCCGCTTACGCAGACCGAGAGTTCTATGGATATGCTGGTAAAGCGTCTGGAGCAGATGCCGGGATTCAAATATGTGATTTTTGTATTGAAGGCGTTTATCGAGAACTTTGTGGAAACCGGGACCAAGGAGCATCCCAGCAAGGTAGATATCGGTCCGGTAAACACCATGATCTCCAATAACTATATCGACGGATTGCGTCTGCGTATGAGCGCGCAGACCACGGCCAACCTGAATCCGCATCTGTTCTTCAAGGGATATTACGCTTACGGATTCAAGGATCATCGTTCCAAGTATATGGGTGAGGTGGAATACTCTTTCAACAAGAAGGAATACCTGCCGCGCGAGTTCCCGAAGAACTCCATCACGTTCAGCTATCAGTATGATGTGATGTCTCCCACGGATAAGTTCCTGAAGACAGATAAAGACAACGTGTTCGTATCTTTCAAGACTTCTACGGTAGACCAGATGTCCTACGTGCGGAATATCGCCTTGAAGTACGAGAACGAGACACAGTTTGGCCTGAAGACCACGGTGGAAGTGAAACACAGCACAGACGAGCCTACCGGCGGTCTGGCCTATATAACCAATGATGACCAGAAAACGTTGGTTCCTGAGATTCAGACCATGGAAGCCTCCCTGGCCTTCCGTTACGCTCCGGGTGAGACATTTGTCAATACCAAGCAACGCCGTATTCCGGTTTCTTTTGACGCTCCGGTATTTACGCTGTCGCACACGGCCGGTTTCAAGGGCGTGCTGGGCGGAGAGTATAACTATAACTTGACAGAGATCGGGCTGTACAAGCGTTTCTGGTTCTCGTCATGGGGTAAGATCGACATGTTCGTGAAAGGCGGTGCGCAGTGGAACAAAGTTCCGTTCCCGTTGCTGATCATGCCGGCGGCCAACTTGTCCTATATCCTGCAGCGCGAGACTTTCAACTTGATTAATAATATGGAGTTCCTGAACGACCGTTACGCCTCTCTGGATGTATCGTGGGATTTGAACGGTAAGATTTTCAACCGTATTCCTTTGCTGAAAAAACTGAAGTGGCGTGAGGCTATCGGCTTCAAGATGCTGTATGGTCATTTAACCGACAAGAACAATCCGATGAAGCATCCGGGTGACAGCGAGCTCTTCCTGTTCCCGACCCGTGACGGACGTCCTACCAGCTTTGTGATGGACCCGAAGACCCCGTACATGGAATGCTCTGTGGGTATTCACAATATTTTCAAGATATTGCACATAGACTATGTCCGCCGTCTGAATTATCTGGATCATCCCGATGCGAACAAATGGGGCGTGCGGTTTATGGTGATGATGACGTTCTGATGCAAGGAGAGAACTCCGATGGAGTGTGAAATGAAGAAACCGAGGTAAGAACTTGTATCGTTCAAATAAAAAGTTTATCTTTGTTCCTATCTCAATATAAAGATATTTAATGATGGAATTGAATACTTATCGGCTTAATTCATTAGAAGAACCTACGGATGCTCAACTTCATGCGCTGATGGAGCAGGTTGCGATGTCTGCACGTGAAAGTTCTCGTCATGCAGAGTTGGAATTGAAACATAGAATGCAGGCTGTAAAAGAATTGTTAAAAGCGTATAGGTCAGAGAAGGCTGAAAAAGATAATTAAAAATATCTTCTGATATTTTCTTATCAAAAGTAAGTTTTCCTATTTTTTAAGCGCTTTTATTGTGTAATACACAATTATAGTGTATCTTTGTGCCCTCAAAAAGTTTCTAAATTCCTTTTATATAAAGGGTAAAGAACCTTTTTTGAGGGTATAAACATGTCTATAAAAAGCAGACAGAAAAGACGTCTTCGGACGAAAGAAACAACAAATAAAAGATTTCAGAAATACAAAATGAAATCTGTGTAAAATACTATTTATCAGCCAGTTATAAACACTGCGCTGATATGGTCTTCCAGTATCGGTCAGCGTGGATTTCTGACGATAAACCTCATGAAAAAGCTATCCCATCAGTTTGATAAACCGAAGCGTTCTGTGGCATCTCCCGAAGCGTTGGAGGCTTTGCGGAATAACAATGCCGTGCGTTGGTATGTGTTGTCGCTTCCCGACTGTCATCGGGGAGGAGTGCGCGGTTTGCAACGGGAACAGGACCGGCGCATACAGGCAGGCGAGCCCTCATTCGGCTTTTTTGCTCCTTCCTATCAGGAAGTGAGGCGTATAGACGGCAAATTCGTCAATACCCAGCGTCCCTTACTCTTCAACTATGTATTTGTCCGTGCCTCCGAGCGTGATGTTTTCCAACTGATGCAACGTTTTCCTGTACTCAGTTTCCTGCCTCGGGTGAGGGAACGGAAGCGGGAGTATTTTCCTTACCTTTCCGATGCCGCAATGGAGAATTTGCAGTGGGTGGCCCGTTCTTATTCCAATACACTTCCTGTTTATATACCCCAGCCGGATGGTTTGCGCAAGGGCGACCGGATACGCATTACCGAGGGACGGTTTAAGGGGGTGGAGGCGACTGTTGTCATTCAGCCGGGAGCCGGTCGAAAGGATGTGATGGTATGTGTGGAGAACTGGATGTGGGTTCCGCTGCTGCGTGTGATGCCGGGTGAGTACGAGGTAATTGCCCTGAATGATGAGGACAAGCATGTATATACCCGTCTGGACAATGACTGTATGTTGAATGGTTTGCACAGTGCTCTTCAGCGTTATCACAGTGTGGAGGGGGTGAGTGAGGAAGATCGTTCCCTGGCTGCCAGGGCGTTGAAAGAATATGGCAATCTCCGGATGGATACGGATGTGATGCGTTGCAAGCTTTATGCCATTTTGCTGCCGGCTTATACTATATTGGGTATGGAAGAAGAGGCGGCAAAGCTGGTTGGCGTTATGCAGACTATGCTTCCTCTCGTCAAGGCGGAGCAGTCGCGTGCACTTGCTGTGGTTACACTTTATGGTTGTACGGATAGCAGTATCTATTATCATTTGGCGCACGAGGCGGTTGATCCGTGGAAGAAAGAGGAAAAGCCGAAAAAGAGTAAGCAGCAGCTGATCAACCGGTTGGATGATTATGATCGGTGGTTGAGGCATTGAATATTACTGAGCAGAACAAGGATCTTAGGTTGACAGGAGAGGTTATGAAGCTTGTCCTAGAAGATTTTATAGCTTAAAGACAAAGCTTGAGAGAAAGATGTCTAATTTAAAGCAGGTTTGCGAAAAGAACTGTTGAAAAAAGCAAATTATGCAAGTTTCTGGAGTGTCAGTTAAAATCGATGCAGAAGAAATTAGAATATGCTAACTTGCAGCTCTTCGGGGATAGACGGTGGAAGTTAAAGCCGAAAATGACTGATGGTGGGCTTGAGAAAGTGGATTCTGATTGAAAAAAAGAGAAAGATGATTATGATGGTATCGATGATGCTTTTTGTACGGACTCAGTTAATAATCAATCTCAAGAAGTAAAAGAGCCTTCTAAGAAAGAACGTGATTTATCCGATTGTCTTGATGAGCATAAAACGATGGGTGTGGTTGGAGATCCGGTTGAACATCTTTCTGATTTAACAAAGGTTCTGATTCTGGAAAAAATATTTGCTTTTTGGGATGATGGAGAACTATCGATAGATAACAATCTTGCCGAGCAAACTATTTGAAAGCTTATTACTCAACGAAATAATTTCTTTCATTATGGTAGTGAAGTTAGAGTTGAAACGGCTGCCATATATTATAGTGTGATTGGTACGGTAAAGCTTCATGGTGGCTCTATCTGGAACTTCATCGGAACTTTTTTCAAAAATATCTTTAACGGATGTAGGGATGATGCTAATATGATTCCTGACAAAATCACTTCGGCTACAAGCCAATGTTGAATTCAAAACTAATAAATTAACAAAACTCGGATTGGGGCACTGAAAATTGCCCTTTCAAAGGGGGATGCCCTAAATTGAGTGCTTGTGCAAGGTCTGTTGCTCCATCTGTCCGGTATACGGGTCTACAAATATATGTTAAATTTAAAACTAGTTAATTAACGAAGTTCTGTTTAGGGCACACTTATGTATCCTTTCAAACGAATACCATAAATTGAGTGCTTACCGCTGTTATTCAGTGGTTACGCTCATTAGTTGTTTACTTTAATCTATGAGTATAAAAAGAAATTTTGCTTACAGTGGTTTCTTGACTATGGCAGGCTATGTTTTCCCTTTGATAACATATCCATACGTATCTAGAGTCTTAGGTGTTACAAATATTGGGAAATGTAATTTCATAGATAATATTATTCAATGTTTTGTATTGATTTTTATTCTTTCTGAATATATACTTTTTATTAAAGGATGAAAACTTAATCGTTTTCGAAATCGTTACTTATCAATATTTATGTATATGGAGGATTTTATTATGAAATTCGGTTATTTCGATGACACCAACAAAGAATATGTCATCACATCTCCAAAAACACCACTGCCATGGATCAACTACCTTGGTTCCGAGAACTTCTTTTCCCTGATCTCAAACACCTGCGGCGGTTACAGTTTCTACAAAGATGCAAAGTTACTCCGCCTGACCAGATACCGTTATAATAATGTACCGCTCGATTCCAATGGACATTACTACTATGTTAAAGATGGTGACACGATCTGGAATCCGGGCTGGATGCCTTCCAAAACAGAACTGGATGCTTACAGCTGCCGTCACGGTATGGGTTATTCCGTATTTAAAGGAACCAAAAATAAACTGACCGCAGAGCTTACCTCTTTTGTTCCGGTCGGTGAGACATGTGAAGTTGGAAAACTCTCCCTTACCAATGAGAGCAATGAAATCCGCAATTTTTCTGTTTTCTCATATGTAGAGTTCTGCCTGTGGAACGCAATGGACGATATGACCAACTTCCAGCGTAACTTCTCCACCGGTGAGGTTGAGATCCACGGTTCTGCTCTTTATCATAAGACCGAATACAGAGAGCGCAGAAATCATTACGCTGTTTACGCTGTCAACGCTCCGATCGCCGGTTTTGATACAGACCGTGACTCGTTCTTAGGCGCTTACGGTGAAAACTCTGCTCCGGAAGTTGTTGTAAACGGAACTTCAAAGAATTCTGTTGCAAGCGGCTGGGCACCGATCGGTTCCCACCACCTTGAAGTATCTCTTGCTCCGGGCGAGACAAAGACCTACGTTTTCGTACTTGGTTATGTTGAGAATCCGGTAGAGGAAAAATGGGTTGGACGTGCTGAGGATGGAGTCATCAACCGCAAACGTGCCGATGAACTTCTCTCCCGTTTTGATACCGCAGAAAAAGCAGACGCAGCACTCGTCAAATTAAAAGATTACTGGAACGAACTGCTGTCCCATTTTACCATTTCTTCCAGTGAGGAGAAATTAGACCGTATGGTAAACATCTGGCACCAGTATCAGTGTATGGTTACCTTTAACATGAGCCGTTCCGCATCTTACTTTGAGTCCGGTATCGGCCGTGGCATGGGATTCCGTGATTCCTGTCAGGATCTGCTCGGTTTCGTACATCTGATCCCGGACCGTGCGAGAGAGCGTATCTTAGATATCGCAGCTACCCAGTTCGAGGACGGAAGTGCTTATCATCAGTATCAGCCGCTCACCAAAAAAGGCAACTCTGACATCGGAAGCGGCTTTAACGATGATCCGTTATGGCTGATCGCCGCAACTGCAGCTTATATCAAAGAGACCGGCGATTACACAATTCTCGACGAGATGACACCATATGACAGCGATGCTTCCAAAGCAACCACTTTCATGGAGCATTTGCGCCGTTCCTTCCATTATACAATGGAACATCTGGGACCGCACAATTTACCGCTGATCGGACGTGCCGACTGGAACGACTGTCTCAACTTAAACTGCTTCTCGACTGAGCCGGGTGAATCTTTCCAGACTTTTGGTCCTTCCGAAGGCCCGAATGCTGAATCCGTATTTATCGCAGGTATGTTTGTACGCTACGGAAAAGATTATGCTGCAATCTGCCGCCATCAGGGCATGACGGAGGAAGCAGAACTTGCAGAGAAAGCAATCGCAGAGATGGAAAAAACCGTTATGGATGCCGGCTGGGATGGCGAATGGTATCTGCGTGCTTACGATCATTACAAAAATAAGATCGGTTCAAAAGAATGCGAAGATGGCAAGATCTTTATTGAGCCACAGGGCTTCTGTGTTATGGCTGAGATTGGTTTAGAGGAAGGCTGCTGCTTAAAGGCAATGGAATCTGTCGAAAAATATCTCGACACAAAATACGGTATCGTGCTGTTACAGCCGCCTTACCACAGATATCATGTGGAACTCGGTGAGATTTCTTCTTATCCACCAGGATACAAAGAAAACGCAGGTATCTTCTGTCACAACAACCCATGGATCTCTATCGCAGAAACCGTAGTCGGCAGAGGAAACCGCGCATGGCAGGTATACACAAGAACCTGTCCTGCATACATTGAGGATATCAGCGAGATCCACCGCACAGAGCCTTATGTATACTCCCAGATGATCGCCGGAAAAGACGCCCCGAACTTCGGTGAGGCAAAGAACAGCTGGCTGACAGGAACCGCCGCATGGACCTTCCTTGATGTTTCCCAGTTTATCCTTGGTATCCGCCCGGATTATGATGGTCTGACTGTTGATCCTTGTATTCCATCCAAATTAGATGGTTTTACCGCCAAACGTGATTTCCGCGGTGTCAGCTACCATATCACCGTAAAGAATCCAAATCATGTGGAAAAAGGTGTGCTTTCCATGATCGTGGATGGACAGCCGGTAGAGGGAACTACGATTCCATTCTCGGCTGAGAAGAAAGATGTAAATGTAGAAGTAACGATGGGCTAACCTCCCTGCCTGTCTTTACCTGACAAAAGAAGCCTTCTTTTTATGAAGGCTTCTTTTGTATCCCAAACTAAAATGTTTCATTTTTTCTGTATTTGCGTGGTGATATACCTTTTATCTTTCGAAATGAATCCCCAAAATAGTTACTGTCATTAAATCCACATTCAAAAGCAATATCTGTGATAGATTTATTCGTTTCCAGCAGCAGCCTGCATGCATTCTGTATCCGGAGATTAATAATATATTCTTTAAACCCGAACCCCGTCGCTGTCTTAAATCTCTTAGACAAAAATGACTTACTCATGTCAAATTTATCCGCCACATCTTCCAGCAAAATATTTTCTGTATAATGTTCAAAAATATATGTTGCAACTTCCTGGATTTTTCGGTTATCAACATCAATCTCTTTTATAACATTGTCCTCATACTCCTTGCATCTTATGATAAACAGCAAAAGTTCAACAAGTCCTGCTTTTATAAATGCCGTTGATAATATGTCCGGCGTATCATTTTCAAACATTAACTTATCCAGCAGGGAATCCACATAGTTTCTGCGTTTTTCCGGTATATTGATTACCCCCGGAACCATACAGTTCTTAAGATATTCCGCTCCGATCTGTTCTTTGATCCAATCCGTAATCTCCTGCCGGAAACTGATAACAATCCTTTCATGAATTCCTTTCCCGGTATATACTGTCTTATGCAGACAGCCACCCGGAACGATTACAAGATCACCTTTTCCAAACTTATAGATATTGTGATCAATAAAGCTGGTGCACTCTCCACTGGAAAGATAAAAAATTTCATGAAATGGATGTACATGTGGCTCGCAATTACTTTCAGATAACGT
>OMDL01000900.1_pt1 | contig 17249 bp, 7 predicted proteins | sample 1674081 | NCBI WGS metagenome assembly OMDL01 (sample SAMEA103958139, study PRJEB25191) | human gut metagenome | biome: human-associated habitat [ENVO:00009003]; feature: intestine environment [ENVO:2100002]; material: feces | place: Germany | collected 2013/2015
TTTTCTACTCCAACGTATAAACGCTCCAGTCTATCGCCTTTTTAAGTTCCCAGCCTTCCTTTTGTGTCTCCTGTATATGTTTCACGGCACCGGTGTAAAACTCTTGTAGTTGCTGCATACTTGCAAACTCGTAAAACGTCGGGTTGTCTTCTTCCCCGAGCTTGAAAGTAACAGGAAGGTTTTCCCCGCCTGTCTGCAAGGCAAGATCGTACGCCGTCTTATAATTCATCTGGTTCTCCATGGAAAGCCAGACTTTCAGGCCGTTCCATACGTACCCGCTTTCGATCGTGTCGGTTATCTTCCGGTTATACCATTCATTAATAACCGCCTTGATTTCTGCCAGTGCGGGTAGATGATCGAACGTCTCTTCCATGTAACTACGCTGCACTCCTTCTGCTGTCTCTGTTTCCTGGTAATCCCACGTAATACGCCAGATTCCCCGGCGGCGGTTGGTACATCTTACCGGTTCCGCCTTGCTGTCTGCATAAATTCGTATCATTTCAAGTAAAATGTATAATTATCAATCCTTTTTCACTTACTTCACCTTCGCAATGTGCTTCAAAAGGCAGTTCTCCGTCTCTTGCCGCTGATTCACAAATGAAAAGGGTTTCCTCCAGGCTGGTAAAATACTTTCTCTCCTTGCCGTCGAGTTCCAGCTTTATAACAGTCCGGTTTCCGTTTTTCGTCGGAACATCCTTTTCATAATCAAGTACGATCACATCCTTGTTCATCAGTTCGGGCGACTTGATCCTTGCCCCGGTAAATCGTTTCCGTCCGTCTTTAGGCTTGTACTTGTAGCCCAGATCTTTTAATTTTTTCATTTTCTTTCCTGTTAGTTTATAAAATAAGTTCTTGCAATCGGCATGTTTTGTAAGCCCGTAAAATGAGGCGGTCAGCTCCTGCCTGCGTTTCTTGCTTTTAACCTTGTGCATCTTGCGGGCGAACTTTTGTTTGTTACGCTTCCTTAACCGTACATGATCCGGGCGGGTTACATATCCCAGGAAGTCGATACCTTCGGTGATCGGGAAAACGGTATCATTGCTTTTAATCTCCAGGCGGGCTTTACGGGCCTGTTCATGAATGATATCCCTAACCTTCCAAAGGTATTTCTTACTACCGGAAAGCACCAGACCGTCGTCACAATACCGGTAATAGTGTGCTACTGCCTCCTGATCCTTTAACCGGTGATCCAGGTAAATGGATAGAAGCAAATTACAAAGCCCCTGTGATGATCTTAGCCCGATACTTACGCCTTTAGGCATCATGCGGATGCACTCTTCCAGGATTCCGATTAATATTTTATCCTTGAACATCTTTTTCACTGCATCCAGCAAAATGTCCTGGTCTACGCTTTCATAGAATTTCGTTATATCGAACTGGTACCCGAACAGGGTTCCTTCGGGATCATCCTTTATATCTTTAACGATATACTGTAAAAGGTCATGCGTTCCCCTGTTTTTAATGGATGCGGAAGTAGTCCGGATAAAACGTACTTTCAAATGCCGGTCCACCACATTCATAACAGCGTTAAGAACGATCCTGTCCTCCAGGGAAACCGATTGTACGGTCCTTACCTTCGGCCCGTCGTCTACGGTCATTTCCCGATATCCTCCGAGCTTGAACCGCCCACTCCTGATCCGCTGCCTGATCCTCTCTACTGCCTTCGGGACATCCGCCAGTATTCTACGCCCGGCAAAGCTGCGCTTTCGTCTTCTTTTGCGCAATACCGTTTTTATGGCGTCCTCTATATTGGAGTCCTCGACAATCTCTTCTATAATATTATCTTCTCTCCACATGATAATTAAATTAGCCTTCAATTCCCCGGGCCGGGCTTCTTCGAAAAAAATTCCTACCAAACCCCATTGCCCTGCGCTTTATTTTTCCCCTTTCCAGCCGTAAACGGCTGCTGTTGGCGAGGCTCATTCCTCTTGGCTCCACGCCGGGGACACGTCCCCACTGTTGTACGCCAATCTTTAAGGCTTATGCGCTTTTTCTTTATCCTAATTGTTTGCAAGCCGAACGCCGATGTTCGCATTCGTGTTCGATGAATCGTTATTCGCGTTCGCATACGAAACACCGCCTAACGCGTTCGCGTTGTTGTTCGACCGATACACCACACGAGTGTATATGAGGAAATCCGCCTTTGTACTTTCAGGAAGCACCGGCACCCGTCTTACTTCCGGACGCCTGCGCTACCCGCACAACGTTTTACGTTGCTATTTTTTATCTTAATCTGCCTGATTTATGGCTTTAAAGGCCGCGACGCTACCCGCCCAGCGTATGATGCCCCTGAAGGCAAGCCGAACGCCGACGCCCGCATTCGTGAACGATGAATCGTTATCCGCGTACGCATACGAAACACCGCCCAACGCGTACGCGTAGCTGCACGACCGAAACACCACACGAGAAAGCCCGGTACCCACATAGAACCTGTCGAACCAATGAGAGGAAGTGGAACCGCCTTCCTTGGCCGCAATCAAATCCATATACCGGCCCCAAACCATGTGGGTAGGATAAATATCCGCATTATAAACAGTAATTCCCTGTACAACGCGTTCCGTTCCGTCCGGCATGGTAATAAACCACCTTCCGTCCGCCGCCGTCTTGTTTACTGTGACATACTGCAACCATTCCGCCTTGTTTCCCTGGAAATTCTCATATCCCAGCACATTGACGGACTGATAATTTACACCGTCCCGGTAAGCACCTTCCGCCTGTGGATTGGAACCGCCCTTTTCCTTATAATAAGAAACCGTATCACGCATCCCCAGCGCATTTGTAAGGCCTGTCACTTTCTGGTAATTGTTTGTTCCATATCCGCAAACTCCCTGCGAATCGGTATTACCGTATTTAAAGAAATGCAGATTACCCACATCCTTGTGCATCTCCCAGTCGAACAGCTGGAAACCTTTGCCCCTGTTCTGGGCGTATTTGACTGCCTGGCTCTGTGAAATAGTTCCTACACTTGAAACACCACTGACAGAACGCAGCACATCATCAATCAGATAGGCTTCATAAACACCGCCCAGGCATTCCGTATGCTCTACCCAGTCCGGCTCGATCGCTTCCACACTTTCCGATGTTGTGAGTAAAACGAAATCGAAGGCCGCCGAATTAAGGAAAGTAAAGGCCAGTTTCGTAGCCCCTACAGGAACGGCACAAAACAGATACATACCATTGATAAAACCGTTCGCATTTGAAACGCTGATCCGACTTACTATTTTCCCGGCATCATCTATAAATACAGCACCGTAAAGAGTAGAAGCAAAACCGGGAAAACGAACCTGCTTGTAATCCCGGACGTCCACCAGGGCGAACGATCCGGATTCGTATTCATTCTTCGCCTCTTCAATGGTTGTGTAATCCGTATTCTTACGAATCCCGATCCCTTCCGTCACATCCAGTTCCTCGCGGGTAAATCTTATACTGGTGTACCCTGCTGCTGCCGGCGCATCCTCATTACTTGAAATAAAACCGTAAAGGCACTGATTCAGCACGTCCGTTACTCCCTTGTACCAGTAATGAGGCTCATATATGTAAACTTCACCTTCCGATCCGGTTAATACTGCATCCGTGGCGTTCTCCACGCTGTCACTATCCGCGTATTTATTTCGGTTCTCATCATGAAGCGGGTAACAGGTCATTTCACCCTCCGCCGTCTTTTTAGCCAGAATACAACGTCTTTTCGACAACACTTCCAATATATGGGAAGACGGGGTAAATTCAGTATTATAGTCATATCCGGTAGAGTTATCCAGATTCGTAATCTTTTCCCCGTCTCCTACCGTCTGATCTATTTTTATACCGACAAACTGCGGCTGAATGATATTCAGTTCCGGGAAATGTGCACAGGTGGCGGCGTACTCTTCATCCGACATGGACTGGGTGAGCCGGTACGTACCTACCAGGCGGCACGTCTGCACGTTTCCCCCGTCTTCATCAACGCCGCCCATTGTCATAAGCCTGCGAAGCAAATTACCGTTCCCGTCCATATCTATACCGGTAATTCGTAGATAGCTGGTCGCACTGCATTGCTGTAATAACGTGTTCCAGTCGATCAGGCTACAGTTATCAATCACAAGGCGCGTGATATTTGCCGTACCTTCCAGCTGCAGCCCTGCATTGGTTAGTTTGTTCAGGTACCGGAGTTCGAGCGTCTGCAAAGTTCCGGGAAGGACGCAAACGGCCAGAGGCGCACCGCCGGCAAATGTCACACCGGTAAGGGATGTATCACCGGCCAGGAAGGTTTCAAGTTTGGTATTACTTGAAAGGTCCATACCGGTAAAGGAAGAAGATTTAAGTCCGGATATGTCGAGTTTTCGAAGATTACGGCAATTACCCACCAGAAGGGCGTTAAATGTCGTCTGTCCGGCCTCACAGCTAACATTCAGTTCACGCAAGGCCGTGCAGTTGTTCAGGTTCAACGTGCCGACAATGGCGTGGGCTACATCCGTCAGATCAAGCCCGCGAATACGGCTTGCACCGTAGAAATATTGCGGATCGTTTACAATTAAATCCGTGTCCATTGTCAGTTCCACCACAGCCCCGGCCGTTTCTGCAAGTACCGCGCTTTGGTGCGGTGTTCCGGACGTGTACCCGTACCCGTAATAATACCGTTCGGAGGCCGTAATCCGAATTTTCCGGTTATCGCTGCCGAACTTGTATCCGAAATAAGCCGCGAAGCTGTCACGACGGTAAGTACCGGCCACATACTGACTATCCAAAAGGGCGAAACGGTTCTGAATGGTATAAGTACGGTGCGCATAACGGCTTCCCTGCAAGGCATACAGATAATTATAATAACTGGTTCCGCTGCCGGTTGTCACCCCTTCGGTAAGCGGAAGGATATATTTATATTCCGAATCCTTGTTATAAATCCGCTCGCACCAGTTGCCCATTTGTTCCTCGTTAAATACTTGCAGGACATATTCAAGGCTCATATTGCTACGCAAGGTTTCCGCCACTTCACGCAATTTGTCCGGACAAGACCGTACCAGTTCCCATAAAACGGAATCATGGCCGGCAAAAGCATAACTACCGATACTATCGTCAAAACTTTCGTGGGTAATGGTATATTCGTATTTCAGTACCGAATCATTACGCACACCGAACAGCGTGTCCATATCGTAAGGAAGGAAATACCAGATCAGAGAGTCCCAAGTCGCCAGCATCATGTTTTTTGCCCGGTTATCCACAGCCATAAAGTAATCGGTAATCAGATACCATGCAAACGGGCTGTCATTACCGAAATACTGGTTATATTCCGCCAGGAACTTGGCGGGATCATCCTTACATGAATCGATCCAGTTCCAAAGCCTTGTAACTGCCGCCTTGTCGTCCTCGTGTGCATCCGCCCAGGTAGTATCTGCTTTGAAACGAAATTCCAGCGCATCATCAAAAGAAGACATGTCGGTAGTCCCGAACAAACAAAGGGCCTCGGAGTTATTCAGGAACTCCAGACAAATACATTTGTTACGCTGCCCGTTCAGGGCCGCTTCGTCGTTGAATCCTTCAATTCCTTCAAAACCGTAAATGATCGCACTTTCCGACTTCTCATTATTGAAATTGTATTTTCCCAGATAAGTATTCGCACCGGTGCCGTCGTTGTCATAAAACAGGTCCATAGGGAAACCGTCCACGCCTATACGTACGTCATATTCCCCCTTATATGCAGCCTGCGGCGGTGTCAGCCACCCGCACCTCTTCCAAACGTCGTTCACAATACGCACCGCACCGGTATTATGTGTACCGGAAGAATCGGAAAAGTCCGCTTTCAAACAGAATATACTGATCGGCCGTGCTCCCGGTTTGAAACTGTATTCAAGGGACGGCACATCCACGCCGTTAACTTCCAGCGTGGTACCGTATTTCTCCAAGCGCAAGAAATAAAGACGGTAATTCTTACGCGGATAAGTGGTGGATGATGTACCTTGTATTCTTAGACCGACATTCCTTGCTACAAAATCGTACTCCTTACCCTGCGGGCTATAAAAATAGATATCGACCGGTACCTCGAATTTCTTGTTATTGGTGGCGTTGACAAGGTTCACATCGCCGACAATTCGCATAACCGCCTTTCCTTGGGCGCGTAGCTTGTCTATGTCTATATCCGTACCGTTGTCCCCCGTAACATCGTTCTTTTCAAATAACAGGACCATTTCGTCCGACGTAGTCCGGTCTACCATGTAATTGTTCAATTCTTCATCATCCGTAAGCGCACGGTTATAAATACGGAAATTCCTGATCTCCACATCCGCCGTATCACTGAACAAACGGATGTTCACCGGTTCCGCCTGCAGTAATCCTTCGGTAGCCCCATACTGCACCGCTCCGCAACGGATTCCGTTTACATAAAGTTCCAGCAACCGCTTACCGGCCTTGGCCCCGACAATAAAGGCCATTTTCAGGTTCATATCACTTGCAAACTTCGTACTTACTTCCGTACCGCCAGAAACACGCATAAGGGCCTGCTCCGTTGTCATTTGGAAACCGATATCGCCGGCCATACAGTCCAGTATTACCCCCTGCCGGTCCGTTACCGACGAACAAAGAATTTCCATTTCATAGGTAGCCCCGGTAGTGGTTGCATCTGTGGAGAACGGCTGGTACCCGATTTCAATCTTCGCGCCTCCTGTAAGTTTCAGGGCGTCACCCGTCCAGCCGTTGCTGTTCCAGTCGAAACCCGCAAACGTTGTATGTATGTCGCCATAATCCCAGGCTCCCGGATCGGATTCACTGTTACTCCGCCCGGCTGCCGAAAGTTTCAGTACAAGCCCGGCGGTAGTTTCCTGCAAGTCGATCCCGCTTTCCGTTACGTCGATATAAAACGGGTATTCCGTGGCCCCCGTCTTAAATTTCATAGTGATCTCGCCCTGCTCCGTAAAACGGTTGGTATATGTCTGCGTAGTACGGGCCACACTGACAGACTGCGTTTTCACCCCGTCCCGGTAAACGTCCACTTTGGCCGGCGTCGCGGCGGGATCATAAGCCACAAAGTTAAATTTCACCTGTTCGTACTGCCCCGCTTCCAGGCGCGGAACAAGATGATCCTCCGTAAAAATACGGCCGTCCGGAAAACTCATCATCGTGCCGATGAACGGTGCCGATCCTCCGGATTTCAGGATATCAATGTAGATACTTTCAGACTTTAACACGAGATCGGCGGAAGCCTCCATTTCGGCAACCATTTGAACGGTATTCCGGCCGGTCACAAGCGAAGAGGGGGACAAACTGAAACTGCCGTTTGTCGTTCCTGATCTTGTAATAGTGTGCGCGTTCTGTTGCTGACCGTTCAGATAAAGTGTGACGACCTTTGTTCCGGCACCGTTGACAGCATAAGGAATATTAATCGTGTCGGCCAGAGTATAACCGCCTGTGGCTATAGCCCCGGCCAGATTGTAAGAGCTGGTAAGGGAAAGACTAACAACCTTTACGGATGTAAACGCCTGCCGGGTTTGTTTCTTGCCGGTAGTCGGATCGGTTGTGGTTGCCACTACGTAAATATCGGTATTCCCAACAAGCAAGTAACTTGAAAGGTCCAGTTCGTAACTGCCTTTGGAAACATCGCTGACCGTCTGGGAATACATGGTAGTCGTTCCACGCCTGATCGTAACGGTGATATCTGCCTTTTGCCCGGTAGATTCCCCCTTTTCGTCCCCCGTGGTGTATTGGTGATCGTACGTATAAGTAAGACGGGCGTTTCCGCCTTCTTTTATGATCGCATTATCTACAGCCGCATTTAAGGCAATTTTAGTAGCCACCGTTTCGCCGGAACCTCCACCGGAACCGGCCGGGATATCCACGGCGGTAATTTCCGCGCCGCTTTTGTTCTGGAAAGACAGACGGACGGATGTTTCATCCTCGCTTACCTCCGCATTTACGTTAAACAGCGTGGAAGCGTCCACCTCGTTAAAACGGGCGGTTACTACCTTGTTTTCTACCGGATTGGTGGAATCGGCGGACAAAGTCTCGTCCACTTCCAGGATATCCACGTTTACATTCACATTACCGGCCGCGTCCGGCGTCTGCTTCTCGCCGTTTACCGTTACGCTCTTTACCGTTCCTTTGCCGCCGAACTCTTCCCAGCTCGCCTCCTGGTCCCAGGCATCCAGGGCGGTTCCGGTAAACTGGTACGTCTCCCATTTGCCGAGCGATGTTTCAAAGGTGATGACACGCCCCCGGCCGCGCCACTTTTCCGGTACCGCGGCAATGGCGGAAGCAAGAGTATAGAAACCTTCTGCAAGTGGTATGTTACCGGTTACGTTATAAGTATTCCCGCCGGCCGAACCGCCGCTGCCGAAATCCTCCCACTTTTCGACATTTTCAAAATCCGTGTCCGGATTACCTCTAAATTGTTTCGTCACCCAGCCGTCGGCAGTAAGAAAAGAAAGGATTACACCGTTTTTCCGTACATTGTTAATCTTTCCCGCCGTTTTCAATGTTGCAAATACCCCCGACAGATCACTATAAACGGTACCGGCGTTCAAAAGGTTGTTTACATTGGTAAAGGTGGAAGACAGACGCCCGTCCGTTTCCTGTAACCCCTGTTTCATTTTGTCACGGTCTATCTGCAATGTGCTTATGTCATCGGAACAACTGGTTATATCCTGGGACAAACTTTTCAGTTTTCCCCAAAGGGAACCGTCTTCACTCTCCGAACCGTCTTCACTGCCGATACGGGCGTTAATATCAGCCAGCAATGCGGCAAGCGAATCACTGTCTTTAAGCCCGTTCAGAAAATTAAGAATCTCGTTAAAGTTGTCGATTGCCTGCGAAGCGTTGTTACCGACAAGTCGGTCGATACGTAAAGAAACGGCGTCTATAGCCTTCTGTAATGCTGCATCGGCGGCAATGCGGGCGGTTTCCTCCGCCTCGACTTCCTTACCCTGGGAAACCAGTTTCAGGTGTTCGTTCAAGAAGCCAAGAACCGCCGCCACCATTTGGTTAGTAACGCTTTCCGCGTCCTCCGCGGTTTCAATGACTATAATAAGATCATCGATATACTCCTGTGTTGCCATATAGATACATTAATTAAATTGTTTACTAAACTCTTTGGAATGAACCCTCGGTTTCCGGTAGCCGCTTTCCGTAATTTCTCCCGTCCAGTTGGACTCTTTGTCGGCAAACATGAGTTTTAACGTCACGTTCTGCGGTGCGTCCGGACGGACACGGTAAGAAAACTCTTCCGCCGAAGGAATGACTTTTATTTCTTCCCGGCCGTAACCTGCCAGGTAAACATCATCAGAGGAAAGCAGATCAAGAAGAAAACGTATTTCCTGCGGGCGTTTGAATCCCGTCTTAATCGTTACAGCTTCCTGTATCTCCGTCCGTATGCGATCCGAATAATAATCATCGGTAATTTCATCGTAACGCCGGAAAACAGCGTCTTCGTCTTCATCCATGCTGGGAGTTACGCTTGCCTCGCCTTCCAGGGAAAACACTTCGTAAGTCCCGTAACTGTTCAGGAACCGGAGCCGGTAACGCTCGCGAACCGTCGGGCTTTGTTCGATCCCGATCCGGAGAGCAAACGTATCACCGCTATACACGTCAAAAAGGTTGGCCAGTACCCCGTAATCGGTAAAGAATTTAAGTCTTACGGCCTCCAGGTTCAAGGCGTAGAAATTCCCTGCCGTGCCTGGTACTGCAAGGCTTTGTCCGGTAAGAAGTTCCGTTATTTTCAGCTCGTGCTCCGGATAGATGAAACAGAGCGGGTAAAGTTCCGTCTCGCGCATCGTTATACGCCAGTCATTGCTCCGGGTGGTAAAGAAGAAATTGCAGGATTCATTCAAGAACTTCAAAGAAAAGATGTTATTACCTTCTTCATGCAATTTCTTAAAAGCCCGTTTGGATATACCGCCACGCCAGGCAGTAACAACCAAAGTGGCCGTTTCTTCCTCCTCATTTTGAAGGGTGATCGTGACGACCGCCTTGTTATACCGTTTATCGGAAAGGCTTATCAACATCTCGGAACTGTCCGTTAACGGGGGAATATCAACAAAAAGCGTTTCCAGGACCTCCGCGATATTCACCTTGAAACTTCCATTACCGTTACCGGTAAATATGGAACGCATAAATTCAAAGTTCACGAAATACATTATATTGTAAGTCGCCATAGAAGTAGTTTCTACCGAAAGATAAACAGGGTTTCCGGTAAAGGCGTTTTCCGTCGGATCAATGTTTGCTGTCAAACTCATAATTCAAAGGTGTTAACGATGAATATTCCGTTAAACTCACTCTTATTTTCAAGTCCGGAAAGGAAACGATCACGCTGATCCGTGGGAGACGTCAGGAACTTGTAAAAGTCCGAGAGCCGCCCCGCATGGTTTTCCCTCCAAAGCTTATAAAGCTCCGTCACCTGTGAAGATGACGGGGCAAGGATGATATTATTCTGCTTTTCCATGGTGCAAAAGTTGGGTTTATGAAAGGAAGAATAAAGGACGGGATCAGCTAAGCACCCTCGATGCGACAAACCTTACCTGGTATTCGACTTCTTCCGTTTCGTAACAAAAATAGTTGGCCGCGCCGGAACGCTCGTTTACCTCGATTTCAACCTCTATCTTACATTTGTAAGTTTTTTCTATGATGTTATCCTGTGCGGTGGGCGGATTTTTTAATATATCCTCATCCGTTGACGGCGTAACATACCCGTCATATATCGTATTCGATACACGGCAACCGTACACAGCATACATCCAGTGATAACGGTAATAATCTTCCCAATATTCCACCCTTCCGGCCTGTACACTCTGCAAATTGGAAGAATATACGACCCACACGTAGGAAGCACCGCCCCACACGGGAATGCCCTGTTCATTATCCAGATTATAGGGACCGATCAGACGCAGGGAACGCAACGTAATGTTTACCGGTACCAGTTTACCCGCAGGAAGCGAATAGGAAAGGCCGTCCAGAAGCATGTACTGCCCCCGCAGGGCTACCGGGGTCAAGACATCCATTTTCATAAGCTGGTGAACCGGTAAAAGGGTGTTTGTGTCCACCTGGTTAAAAGAGTGCCTTAATACGGCGTCATACTTCTGCCAGAACTTGGCAAACAGACCGTCTTCAAACTGGAATAAAAGCGATATCGTATGTTTGCTGCCGTCTTTTAACGTAATTTCTCCGCCGTCCGGAGCGTATGGTAAAATAGAACCGAAGGAATAATCCGTACTTTCCGTAACGGCCTTTGTAAAAGCGAAAGCGAAGGAAAGCGGCGTCTCCTCCTTTTCCGAATCCTCTTCATCATCGGAAGAGGTTTTCAGGTAGGTATAACGGTGCACATACCCGGCCAGGTAATACGGGGAAAGAAGGCCGTTCGGGGCAAAATCCATAAACACGCATTCATCATCGCTCGCCAGCTCCTCGTCCTCTACGTTTTCCGTCTTCCGGTCCCAGTTAAAGAAACTGGATGATGATAACGTATGCTTCTTGTTGCCCGAATCCCATTTGTACCAGTTGCCGGTGGTCTTCTCGTAGTTCAGCCACACGGAGGCCTGGGAAGGATCGAAACGGCTTACACGGATAACCATTTTTTCGTTCCCCTTGATATAGTCCTCGTACCGTTCCACCGAAGGCGCGGCACCGGTAAAAGACGTTTTGGCCGATAACTTTATCTGACGGGCCGTTTCATAATTGATAAGGGGTTCCGCCGTCAGATTCCGGGACAGATCAACGGCAGGTTCATCTTCCATTATATCCCGGATCAGTCTTAAAGTGGCCGTTTTCGTATCGGAAGAGACATTATAAACCAGTCCGAAACGTACATACAGCGCGTTTAAAAAGTCCTCAATCGTACAATCCGGCATTAAATCGGCATAATTGAGGATACCCGTCACGCAACAGTCGGCGGCATTGTTCAGGATTACCAGGCTGGAAAGTTCCTTGTCCGTCTTAAAAGGATTTTCGGTTATAGTATAACCAAATTCTGAAAATATAAAGTCCAGGACACGGTGCACGTATAAGAAGGGGGCCACGCCGTACCCTTCCGGTAAACTCGTTTCGGTCGGGGTATCATTTATCAGTAGTGTTTCCGTCCTTGCCTGATAGCATAAGGCATATTCACCGTTTGAATCCAAAGTGATACGGTTTATGTATTGCGGGTAATACGTGCCGTCCTTGGAATCATTTTTGACTACTATTTGAAATATGGCAAAATCTTCATGGGAATCCGTGAAGAACCAGTTTATAGAGGACATAAGACCGCTAACGGTACCGCCGCTTATGCTGGGTAATGTGATCGAGTTCAGTTTCTTTGCTTTCCAGGCGCTGTAGGCTTCCGAATTGTCAAAACCGATATTTAAAGTAATTCCTTCCGTCCTGCCGGCGGAAACGATATTTATCTTTCCGGTACGTTTATACACCCCGTCCGATACCGTACATGTCTGATCTTCATTCATCGGTTTTACACCCATGTCGAGCCGGTGGGCAAAACCGGTTATCCCTGCATTGTTGGCAGTGACGGGAACCGTGACCGGTACGGTTTGTGATCCCCGGTCGTTCATGACGGGGGATTTCTCGTCGATCTGTACGGTAAAGTCACCCCCTAAGTCCAGATAACCTTTGTTCGTCTTAATCTTTAGCATAATGATTACTTATTTTCCGCGTGTAAAGGTGTCGCGGGCGTTATCTATAGTTTCTTTGGCCTTCTCCAAATCCTGGTAAACGATATAGGCCTTTATCAATTTGATAGCCTCACAGGAGGCGCGCAGCTCCTTTGCCGCTTCCAAGAACTCCCGGTAGGAAGAATCCCCTGCATAAGAGGTAACGTAACCGCCTTCCGCATATTCACCCGGATTCTGTGGCAACGGGTTCGCATTGGTACGCTGCCGCCTGATCGCTTCGATAGTGCTAACAGCGTCGATTACTTTAGGATTATTCATTTCCGGCTGTGGTACCACATATTCTCCCTTATGAACAACGCCGGCCACTTCATAACGCCCACCGGGACCAGTGTAACCACCTTCCGAATATCCACCACCGGAAGAACCGGAAACAACACGTTCAGCCGTGGCGGTCTTGCTGCCGGTGGTGTTTTTCAAGGACATGTTTTTAATCCTGTCCCGTTCTGCCTTGGCCGATGCAAGCTGGGCCACACCGGTAGCCGCAAGCATTACTGCAGCAACGGTTCCGGCAATCGGCCCGAGGTCCGCGTACGCCTTCATAATCGAAACGGCCGTATCTGCTATGATCTGGGAACACTTGATAGCAAAGTTTACATCCGCGTACTTCTTTTGAATCTCCAGTTTCTTATTTTCCTTCTCTTCTTCCAGGGCGGCAGTATCTTCACCGTTGTTCTCGGCTTCCTGTATGAGAACATCGTATTTTGCTTCCACCTGGTCGATTTCGGCTTGTTGAATGGCTTCCACCATGGAAGAGGAAAGACCGGAATAGTAGTCAAAGTATTTTTTAGCGTTATTCATCTGCATTTGCAGCTTTTTACGCTGGTATGTCTTTTCGTCTATTAATTCCTGATCGTGCAGATTCTTTAACAGGGCCAGTTCATTCTGGTATTCCTGTGCCCATGATACGCCGATCTGGGATTGAATCTGGTATAAACTATTCTGGTACTCAAATTCAAGCTGGCTAATTTCCTGCTGTTTCTGTTTCTCCAAACCAACGGTAGAAATTCCCGCCTGCCTCGCTATCTCAATTATGGCATTATAAGTCGTTTCTACATCCTGAACCTGTTTCCGGTGTGCTTCCTGCATACCGGTTATTCCTACCGGAACGGAAGTTATTTCACGTACTTTTTGAGCAATGGCCGCCCGATCACGCAATAACTTCATTTCAGACTCACGCACGGCGTCGGCCGCTTCCGTCGCTGTTTCTATACGTTTCTGTTTACCGGTAATTTCCAAAGCGGCAATATCATTCTGGTAAGTACGGTTTATCTCCAGAAGTTCTGCGGCGTGCTCCGCTTCAACTTCCAGCATATAGGCGTCGGCGGCTTCCTGCGTGATACTTTGGTTTAATACCGCTTTTTCCATGGTGTCCTTCTGGACATTGTAATAGGCGGTTTCAATCTTTAACCGTTCGTCCCGTTTCTCCTGTACCAGTTTTATACGGGCGTCCTCCTGCTTGCCGGTTTCCGTAAAAATGGCCGTCTGTGCTTCTGTTTCGAGCTTGTGGATTTCATCGAGTAATTTCTTTTTATTAGCCGGCGTTTTTGCTTCCAGCTTCTGGAGTGCGTCGATACGTTCCCGGTAATAGCGAAGGTTTTCCGCCGTCCCTTCGAGAATATACTGGGCTTCCGTCTTATTTTCCTTCTCCCGGTTCTGTTTGATTAGAAGCATACGTTTTTCGTGCTCGATCTCCAGAGGTTTTAATGTAGCGTCCGTTTCTGTATTTTTATACTCCCCGGCTTCCGCCTTCTTTTTGACCTTCCCCAGTTCGTTTAAACGTTTTATTTCGGTGTCGATACGTTCTATTTCCTTGTTTTTCTTGGCGATATTCGCTTCGCTGTCTTCCGCCCACTGTTCCTGAACCTTTTTCTTTTCGGCCTCCAGTTTCTTTATGAGGGATGTTTCAGTATTTATATTTTCTTTATTGGTTCCGGTTAATGAAGTGGCCGTCGCCTCTGTTTTTAAGATATCATTATTGATCTGGGCGATTGCTGATTCTATACCGGCCAAATCCTTCTGTGTTGTCTGTAGGGCTTTCAACTGGTTAGCCTCTTTTTCCGTACCAAATAAACGGCTTATTTTAGCGGTAAGACTGTTCCGGTTATATCCTGACAATGTATTTTGCTGGCGGGTGTCCCAGTAAGCGTCGCTTTGCTCTGATTCCTGGCTTTCAAGATTCCTTTTTTTCTTGTACAATTCTTCCAGTTCCTCCTGGTAAGCTTTCAACTTGATTTGTTTTTCCAAGGAAACTAAATATTGATCTATAGCCTCCTTGTTGTTGTTTATGAGCCTGCCTTCTTCATTCAATTCCGCATTATAATCCGGTATCAGTTCTTTTAATTCAGCGAGCCTTTGTTTACGGGTGTAGTTGGAAAGGTTCTCGTCATTAATAGCAGCTACAAGAGTTTTTATTTTTGCTTCCTGGCTGGCATATTCTTCATTCACTTTCTTTACGACTTCCTGGTGGGCCTTCATCGCCGCCGAAGCCTGTTCCGTCTTCTTTGCAAGCTGGTAGATAGCAACACCGGCTGCCACGAGTAACGCGAGCAGGGCCGTATATGGATTCTTCAAAAGTTCGATCCTCATTAACCGAAGGGCGGCGGTACATCTTTTAATATTCAGGTGCAGCAATGCCTGGGCCGCCGCATAAGCCAGAGTAGCCGCCCGGCTGATATAAAGCTGTACGGCGTGCGCTTTCTCTGCAACGACCGAAGCAAGGGTCGCCGTTTTAAAACGGGCGTGCCACATGGTAGCGATTTTCAGTCCTCCATAGTAAGAAACCAAATAAGCGGTAACGGTATAAGTGACAACACCCCATTTATTAAACATGTCAATCATACCTCCCACACCTTCCACCATAAGCGTAACAAGGTCTATTAAATCCCGGAGAATACCCTTTGATTCATAGAAACGTAAAACTACCCCTTCGATAGTTGAACTTAGCCGGTTTAATGCACCTTGAACGTTATCACCCATTTCTTCGGACATAGCATTAAAGGCATCTTCTGCACCTGTCACCGCGTCGCAAAGTGCCAGCACGGTATCGGTACCGTTAAGGAAAGTGTTAAACGCTGCAACGGAACGTTTATCGGTCAGTTCAAGGGCCTTGTTCAAGTCTATTCCTTCACTGTTCAGCTTTTTCAGCCCCTTTACAAGGTCTTCTAAGTTATCTACAGGACCACCAAGGGCAAGTGCAAGTTTACCGCTACCGTCAGCCAAGTTAAGCAAAATATTACGTGTTGCCGTCGCTGCCGATGAAGCGTCGAAACCGCTGTTTGCCAAAGCCCCCAAAAGGGCGGTCGTTTCCTCGATCGTGAATCCGAAAGAATTAGCAACCGGGCCGACGGTAGACATTGCACTATTCAGATATTCAAAATTCAAGGCCGAAGACGTTGTACCTATTGCCATGGTAGAAAGTGCCCGTTCCGTATCTTCCGCATCAAGGTTGAAAATACGCAATGTTGCACCGGCAAGCGTAGCAGCCGAGGCAAGATCCGTGTCCACCGCCTTGGCGAATTTCAGTACGGAAGGCGTCATCGCTTTAATATCCTCTTTGAAAAATCCCAGCTTGGCAAGCTCTATCTGAAGTGCCGTTACCTGTGCGGCCGTATAAGAAGTAGTAGCACCCAGCCGGCGTGCTTCATCCGTTAAATCTTTAATACTCTTTTTCGTAGTTCCCAGGATAGCGGCCAAAGTACTGTTTTTCTTCTCGAACTCTATAATAGTACTGATCGCATCCCTTAGCCCGCCGACAATCTGTCCGGTTATCATTGCGCCGATAGTGACAAACACACCGGCCAGAACCGTTTTTATCTTATTCAGGGAAAGAAGGGAGCCGCCGAAACCTTCCGCCTTTTTCGTGGCCTGCCCGTATGCTTTCTCAACTTCTTTCAGTTCCTTCTCCAGGGCGGCATATTTTTCCGGCTGCAAGGATTTCACCGTATCGCGAAGCTCTTTCCGCAAGGCGTTTGCCTTCCTTGCCAGCTGGTTGGCACTCATGGTGGTTTTATCCAGCCGTTTCTCACATTCGGCAATCTTCTTGTTATTCTCGGATATAGCCTTATTATTGGCATTTAATCTATCCGTAAGATTCTTCCACTGTTTACCGCCAGCCTTACCGGTAGCAATAAGTTCGGTCATTTTCTTTTTAAGGTCCTTATTGCTGTCCCGAAGTTCTTTGTTCTTCTCCGAAAGATTATGTATTTCCTTCTGCGCATCGGAGGCGTTCAGGGTTAACACCCATTCGATATAGTCAGGTTTTAATTTTGCCATAAGAGTAAATTTTATAAGGCAAAATTATCCTGGTGTAAAGTGGCGGAAAAGGACATAAAAAAAGCCCGTAGAACCATTCTACAGGCTTATTATACTAAGAAGAAAGTATTTTATCTCTTAAATGTAAAATCCGAAGGATCAAAATATCCTTTATCCTTAATTGTTGCCCGATCAAACATCCGGCAAACGTACCAAGTTAAAGGTACTGATATAAGAGGCGTCACGATAAAGGAAAGAAAGGCAAAAGCAAGCCACCCGGATAAAGTAGCCGGTTTATGCTTACATCCTACGAAAAAAAATATTACCAGGAAAAAGCCGATCAAAAATAAAATATCTTCGTATGTCATACAATCATCGTTA
>OMDL01001056.1_pt1 | contig 15173 bp, 20 predicted proteins | sample 1674081 | NCBI WGS metagenome assembly OMDL01 (sample SAMEA103958139, study PRJEB25191) | human gut metagenome | biome: human-associated habitat [ENVO:00009003]; feature: intestine environment [ENVO:2100002]; material: feces | place: Germany | collected 2013/2015
GCACCAAGGCAAATCTGGTACTTTCCGATCCCCCTTATAACGTGGATGTGGAAGAAACGGCTGGCAAGATCCTGAACGACAACATGGGCGATTCGGAATTCTACCAGTTCCTGCTGGCAGCGTTCCAGCAGATGCACGGGCATCTGGCGGATGACGGCTCCATCTATATCTTCCATGCAGATACGGAAGGGCTGAACTTTAGAAAGGCATTCAAGGATGCAGGGTTCTACCTGTCCGGGTGCTGTATCTGGAAGAAGAATGCGCTGGTGCTGGGCCGCAGTCCTTACCAGTGGCAGCACGAGCCGTGTCTCTACGGCTGGAAGCAGAAGGGGAAGCACCAGTGGTATTCCGACCGGAAGCAGACGACCATCTGGGAGTATGACCGGCCGAATTCCAACAAGGACCATCCGACCATGAAGCCCATCGGCCTGATGAGTTATCCCATCCGAAACTCCACCATGACAAACGGTATTGTCCTTGATCCGTTCCTCGGCAGCGGCTCGACCCTGATCGCCTGTGAGGAAACCGACCGTGTGTGCCGGGGCATTGAGCTGGACCCGAAGTTCGTGGATGTGATCGTGAAGCGTTATATCGAACACAGCGAGGGTCACTACGATGATGTGTATGTCATCCGTGACAGTCAGAAGCTGAAGTTCGAGGAAGTGGCGACCTTCGAGCCGGAAAGGGAGGCCACTGATGGAGAATAAACAGCTGACCCTCGGCAGCCTCTTTGATGGCTCCGGGGGTTTTCCATTGGGCGGACTTTTGACCGGGCAGATCACTCCGGTGTGGAGCAGTGAAATCGAGCCGTTTGCCATCCGGGTCACGACCAAGCGTCTGCCGCAGGTGAAGCATTACGGAGATGTGTCTGCTATCAGCGGTGCAGACCTGCCTCCTGTAGACATCATCACCTTTGGCAGTCCCTGTCAGGATATGTCCATCGCGGGTAAGCGGGACGGTCTGGATGGTTCACGGTCCAGCCTGTTTTACGAAGCAATCCGAATCGTGAAGGAAATGAGGTGTAAGACCAATGGAGAAAAACCAAGATTTATCGTGTGGGAGAATGTGCCAGGGGCCTTCTCCTCAAACAAAGGACAGGACTTCAAAGCAGTCCTCGAAGCTGTCATCGGTGTTAAAGAACCGTCCGCCTCGGTGCCTACGCCTGAGAAGAAAGGATGGCCCGACGCTGACTACTACGTGGGAGACGGATGGAGCGTCGCGTATCGAGTTTTTGATGCACAATGGTGGGGCGTTCCCCAAAGAAGAAAACGTATCTACCTTGTCGCAGATTTTGCAGACCAGAGTGCCCCAAAGGTATTATTTGAGTCCGAAGGCGTGTCTCGGTATTCTGCGGAGGGCTTCCGTGCGTGGCAAAGAGCTGCCGCCGGTGCTGAAAGCAGCACTGGAGAGACAGGCTGCAGTGGAGCAGGAGGACGGCTCTGTCTGAACGATCAGGGCGGAGAGAGGATGGATGTGACGGAAGAGGTGACAGCCACCCTCCGTGCGGAGGCACATCATCCGCCGTGTGTTATGGAAGCCGCTGGTTTCTGTACCGAGCATTCCGCAAATGCCAGAAGCATTGGATACGAAGAGGAACGGTCACCGACCCTCCGGGCTGGTGTTGTGCCTGCTGCCATCGCACTGGAAAATCATCCTGCTGACAGCCGGGTGAAGATTTCCGAGGATGGTAAGGTGCAGACACTGACAAGTCGGTGCGGTACGGGTGGCGGTAATGTCCCGATGGTCATGGACGCTGTTGAAAATTCAGTGGAAAGCTCGGTGAAAGAAGTTGAAAACTCTCCGGCGGTCACATTGAAGATCCGTTCCGGGTGTGAAGGCGGTGGCAAGGGCGCTATCTGGCAGGAAGAAAAGTCAGCTACCCTCGGCTGCAACAACGACCAGACACTGTTCGTTCCGAAATGCTACGGTGTCTGCTCTAAAGCCAGCCACTCCATGATGTCCGATAATCCGCATAGCGGCTTCTATGAAGCGGAGACCTCCCGGACACTAGACCGCAGTGGTGGAGATCCGACCTGCAATCAGGGCGGTATCTGCGTGGTAGAGCCGATCGCCTTTACCCAGAACCAGAGGGATGAAGTCCGGGATCTGGGAGAGAAGTCAGCGGCACTTGCAGCAGAGCCGGGGATGAAGCAGCAGACCTTCGTCCTGCAGGGCAACATGATCGGCCGCAAGGATGAGAACGGTCCGCAGGGGGATGGCGTCAATGAGGATGTCTGCTTTACACTGGATGCCACTGACCGCCATGCAGTCTGCGCACCGGAGGATGTGTATGCCATGACCACCGGCTCCTATATGCAGGTGGCAAAAGAAGTCGCACCGACTCTGATGGCGCGGGATTACAAAGACCCGACCACCATCGCACCGGCACCGCATCTGAACGAGGGTGTTATGGGAACGGTGGCAACTGGGGCGCATCCCAGCGGCTTCAACGGGCAGGATGCTTTCAATGACCGTCTGGTCATCGACAACCCGGAAGCGCAGCTGACACCTGTGACCTATACCGTCCGCCGTCTGACACCGACCGAGTGTGCCAGACTGCAAGGCTTCCCGGACTGGTGGTGCAGAGATCTCGGAACGGAAAAACCGACCGAGGAAGAACTGGCATTCTGGGCAGATGTGTTTGAAACGCACCGCAAGATCGTGACCCACACCAAGAAGCCGAAAACGGAGAAGCAGATCCGGAAATGGCTGGCTGACCCGTATACGGATTCGGCAGAGTACCGTATCTGGGGTAACGGCATATGCCTGGCCAACGCATTTTTTGTTCTGGCCGGCATCGCATGGTGTGCAGGTCTGGAAGAATAAACTGGCCCGCTATATTACTAGGTAGAAAGTGACCCGGTAATATGGTGGGCTTACATATTGGTCCTATTTACACAACAGATTTCGCAGTCCCTTGTGTAATTGGTCGAACATGAAGAATATCGGGAAATGGCCTTGCTATTTAACCGGTTCAGAGTGATATATGTGCTACCGAAAAAAACATCGGGACGTACAAAGACAAAAAACGAAAGGGGCAATGAATTATGTTGAAATTTGAATTGAACATAGCCGACCGCAAGACACTTGCAAATCGCATGGAGGAGCTGACGGGCATCCACCCTTACTACACCAGAGCACCGCTGTACGCCTACGACATCGGCAACTACACCATCGACCGGGACGGTAATCTTCTGGTCGAGCCGGAGAATGCAGATGCCGAGCTGCTGACGACCCTGCTGAATGAGGGACTGATCCGCGGCGGCGAGAGCATTGAGAGCACGGATGACCAGCCGGAAAACACAGAGCCGACCGAGAATTTTACAGCGGAGCCTGTGACCGAAGAGGAGCCGGATGATACGGCAGAGGATGGTGCAACAGAGGATGAGCCGGATGCAGAGGAATCGGAAAGCGAAGAGCAGCCGGAAGCAGAAGACCAGCCGGAAGAAGTGCCGCTGGATCTGGAACTTGCTTTCCCCACCAGCCAGCATAACGGCGTGAGCCTTCGCAATTTGGTCAACCTCATCTACAGCCGGGGCCGACTCATCAGCAAGGCAACGGGTGGGCACTTCCATGTAGAAACCGATCTGGTCGAAACACTGCGGGATGACAGCTGTACTTACACGGTGGCAAACTTCATCGAGGCGCTTAAGAGTTACGAAGCACAGTGCGGAACTGCGATGGAAGGTCTGGTGATCACAGAAGAAAAGGTTTCCTTCACAGGATTCCCGACGGCTTCCGACTATGATCACCTGACGGCTTTTGGCCACCTTGCCATCCTGATGAACCAGCAGGCCATCAGCCAGAAGCGTATCCAGGCAAAGGATGTCAACGATGAGAATGAGAAATACGCACTCCGCACATGGCTCCTGCGGCTTGGGATGAACGGTCCGGATTTCAAAGAGACCCGCAAGATACTCATGGAGAATCTTTCTGGCCATGCGGCTTTCCGCACGGATGAGGAAGCACAGAAGTTCCTTGCAAGGGAAAAGGCAAAGCGTGATGCCCTGAAAGCCGCGAAACAGGCGGCACAGAACGGCGATCCTGCCACTGGGGAAACGGCCGCACAGGATGCAGCCCAGCCGACACAGCCCGACTGTGGGGCGGATACGGCGCAGATGCTGGAGGCGGGAGCGTAAGCTCCAAAGCCCCCAATGGGGACCGGAAAATATGCGAGATCCTCTTCCATTGTACCGATATTAACTCTGAAAATGTACATTATCAAGCGGATAAAACGCAGAAATGTACACGATCATTCTGCCTCATATTTGTCGAATATATGTTCTTTTATATCCTTGCTATTATCCGCACCTGACGGTAATATGCACATACCGAAAGGGAAAACAAGGAAAAAACAAAGGAGAACATACCATGAACGATAAAACAAGAGAGCAGATTGAAGCCATGAAAAACCAGACCATCGGAGTTGAGATCGAGATGAACAACATCACCAGAGAAAAAGCGGCAAGAAAGGTTGCCGAGTACTTCGGAACCAGGGCATGGAACGCCGCCAGCGAGTACGGATATTACAGCTGGGCTTGCAAGGACGGACAGGGCAGGGTTTGGAAATTCCAGAGGGATGTGAGCATCTACGGACCGGACGCAGAAAAATGCGAACTGGTCACCCCGATCCTCACCTACGACGACATCGAATCCCTGCAGGAAATCATCCGGCTGCTCCGCAAGGCAGGCGCAAAGAGCAGCCCAAGCCGCGGATGCGGGGTCCACATCCACATCGGCAAAGGCGACCACACCGCAAAGACCATCCGCAACCTTGTGAACATCATGGCGGCACACGAACAGCAGATCGGCAGAGCCATCCGGATCGACGCAGGGCGTACCGGACAATATTGCCGGGTGGTCGACCACCGCTTCCTCGACCGGCTGAACCGCGAGAAGCCGACCACCATGCGCAAGCTGGAAGACATCTGGTACGAAGGCAACGGTTCCAGCTGGGAAAACCGGAATGCCCACTACAATTCAAGCCGGTACCATATGCTGAACCTCCATGCCACCTTTACAAAAGGAACCATAGAATTCCGCCTTTTCCAATTCGCAGACCCAGCGGACGGAAAGCGTAACGGACTGCATGCCGGTGAGATGAAAGCCTACATCCAGCTTTGCCTCGCAATGAGCCAGCTTGCCAAGATGGTCAGAACGGCAAGCCCGAAGCCCCAGCAGACCGACAACGACAAATACGCAATGCGGTGCTGGATGCTCCGGCTGGGATTCATTGGTGAGGAGTTCGCAACGGCAAGGGAAATCCTTCTGCGGAATATGGAGGGCAACGCAGCATGGCGCAACAAATAAGCGCCAGCTGTACGGGCACCTTTTGGGCGGGCAACCGCCCTTGAGGTGGTAGAAGGAGGTGCAGGTTTATGAAAAGCACGTTAAAAAATGAAAGCACACCGGGCGGCAGGACCTTTAAGGTGACCATCACCGAGACCTACCAGAGAACGGTGACCATTTATGAATCCGAAATGAAAGAGCCGACCGTGGAGGAAGCCCAGCGAGTGGCAGAGGACTGGTGGCAGGACAGCCAGATTGAGCTTGGGACAGATGATTTCCAGGGCGTGGAATTCACTGGCAGGGAGGACGGTGAGGCGGATGTTTGAATTGATCAGCCGAAGCCCATCCAGATATTATCTTGCCTACGGAAGCAACCTCGACATGGAGCGGATGGGAAAGAGATGCCCCTATGCTGTGGTGGTCGGCACGACCGAGATCAAGGGCTACCGGCTTCTGTTCAAAAAGAGCAAGACCGGCTGCTATGCCACCATTGAGCAGGACGCCAATGAAAGCGTACCGGCAGTGGTCTGGAAGCTCTCGGAATATGATGAGCTCCTGCTGGACCGGTACGAGGGCTGCCCAAGATACTACTACAAGAAACAGTTTCAGCTTCCGGTCTGGAACCTGAACGGGAACCGCATGAAAAAGGCAAAGCCCTGCATCGCTTATGTGATGCACGAGGACCGGCGGCTTGGCTGCCCGGATGCCGAGTATTTTGAACTGCTGCGCGGCGGATACAGCGACTGGGAATTTCCGCTGGACACACTGAAGCGTGGACTGGCAGCTAGTATCGGAAGGGCGGAAGCCATCCGGTATCTGAAGAAGCAGCAGATGATGTAAGAGTACACGATCAAAAGCAAAAAACATTGTGCAGTATATGATGCTCATCGGCCTTGATAAATCAGGGCAGAAGAGTGATATATACCATACCGCCAGACAAGAGCGGAGAAAACCGAAGGGAGAGATTCAAATGAAGAACAAGAAATATTACATCGCCTACGGCAGCAACCTGTCGGTGGAGCAGATGGCATACCGGTGTCCGGATGCAAAAATTGCAGGGCAGGCGGTGCTGGCAGGCTGGGAGCTTTTGTTCCGGGGCTGCGCCACCATCGCACCGAACCCGAAGAAGAACACGCCGGTTCTGGTGTGGGAGATTTCGGAAAGGGACGAAGGAAACCTCGACCTCTATGAGGGCTACCCGAACTACTACCGCAAGGAAGACCTGAACATCGAACTGCTCCGGGAAAAGGCAGAACCGGAGATGGTGACCGCAATGGTCTACATCATGGAGAACGACTTCGGACACCGCGCACCGAGCCGGTATTACTACAAAGTTCTGCATGACGGCTATAAGGCATTCCGCTTCCCGATGCACATCCTCGAAGGTGCGCTGAAGGAATGCATGGATAAGGATGCCGCCCAGCGGATGATCGAGGAGGTGCAGGCATGAATTTCGCAGATCAGAAAATGGTCAAGAAGTTGAGAAAGGAGTTCCCGGTCGGATGCCGGATCGTCCTCGATGAGATGGATGACAGGCAGGCACCGCCCATCGGAATGCAGGGAACCTGCAACGGGGTCGATGATGCCGGAAACATCTTGGTGAATTGGGACACCGGAAGCCATCTGAACATTGCCTACGGCGCGGACAGTTGCCACCGTGTGGCAACGGATGCCGAGGTCAAGGTGTCGCTCGACCACCTTGGTAAAACGCGACAGACCGGCCCACGTTGCCCCAGGTGCGGAGCAAAGCCTGACTGCTACGACCATCATCAGCAGGCACTCAGCCGAAGGGCGGACATCCAGATTTGCAACCGCTGCGGAACGGAGGAAGCATTAGAGGACATTGCATGGGGCGGACAGCAGAAGATGCATCTTGCAGACTGGGCAATCGTGAAAGGGGGATGGGCCGAATGAAAGTTCTTCTGATCAAACCGATGGAGCATCCGCAGGTGGTGGACATTGAAAACTCCCTGAAAGAGTTCTACCGCATCCTCGACTGCGACTGTATCACAGCCACCTACCCGTGGGAAGAACGAGCCGCCCTGGTCACCGATGACAACGGGCTATTCACTGAGAAGTCATTCAGCAGATACATCCCGGAACTGGAGCAGCCCATCAAGGGAAACTTCTTCATCTGCGGATTGGGCGAGGAAGATTTCGCAGAGCTGCCCCAGGATCTGATCCGGAAATTCAGGGAACGCTTCTGGGTGCCGGAGGCATTCGTCAGCATGTTCGGGCAGATGGCAGTCATCCAGATGGATGACGGAACGAAGCCGGAATAAGATACCACAATCAGAAAAATACCCTCTCGGCCAGAAAAGACCGGGAGGGCTTGGTTTAACAGGAGGAGCCTATGGGACACAGGAAGATGCCGGCTTATGGCGAGAGGGAACACGGCGGCAGATACATTCTGGGTGAATACGAATGGTCGAGAAACCACTGCAAGGCGGTGACCATCTGCAGATGGAAAAGGGACCTGAAAAAGAAAGCTAGAGCGCATAACCGCAGGGTGATGCATCAGGCAATGCAGGGCGAAGCCGATTAGACGGAAAATGGGGGCCTCAAAAGAATGGGAACCCCCTTCCAGTTTACTGTATATTACCTCTGGAAAGCAACGATAGCAAGGAGAACCGCCGCCATAATGTACACAAACATCTGGCAGCGGTTTTGTGTATCATACCAAACCAAAACGGGGGATACGAGGCAGAACCCCAGCTTCTGCTGGGGGAGCCTTTTGGGATTCCTTAGAAGAAATCCCTCATGCTCATGCCGACCTCGTTCAGTCGTTCTTCCATGCTGTGGTAGTGCCAATCTTCTTCCTCTTCTTTGTCCTCTTCCTCAAGCTCTTCTGGGAAGGGGTCGTGCCGCCATCCGGCTTTCTGGTATTCTTCTTCCCGGATGTCGTTGCGGTCGTAAATGTCCAGCTCGTATTCTTCTTCAAGCTCTGCGATGCGGTTTTCGATTGCGGTTTCAACTTCTGTAATGGTCTTTTTCATGGTTTTTGTCCTCCGTTTTTGGTTTGGTTTTCTTTGCTTTCGTTGTGTGTATAATGCCGCAGAAACACATATATAGCAAGTCAATCAGGGGTCATATATGTACCAAACATGAGGGGCGAGGATCGTTGATAATATGACGTTTTATGGCCTTGCTATCACAGGGCGGTGACGGTAATATACAGCTACAAAAAGCAAAGGAGGACAGCAAAATGGCTGATTGGAGAACATGGAAAAAAGGAAGAAAGACAACATGGCACTGGAACGAATTTGATGGAAGCGGAAGCCGGGAAGGAATCATCACCGAGGTTCATGAAGACCACGCGATCATGGAAGCAGACGGCATGCACCTTTGGATCGACGATGACACGGCAGAGATGTTCAGCTAAGAAAACGGGGAGGGAAGCCTCCCCGGATAAACACATAAATCTACCAGATCAGGGTGCAGATGATCGTGTACTTTAGCCGCTTGATAGTATCTGGCAGTGACGGTAATATACAGCTACCAAAACGAAAGGGGCAAAGAACATGGAACGCTACACTTACGAGATCACCTTTACACGGCTGGATGGACAGCCGGATGAAATCCAGCAGCACACCAGCGAGGAGCTGGCAAGAGAATGCTTCCGGCTTTTCGATGAGCCGGACAGCGCAGAGATGTACAGCAAAATCGAACTTAGCTGCCACGACTGGGAAACAGGCGCGGATGAGATTCTGGAAACGATGACATTTTGAGAGGAGAACAAAAATATGACCTACACAAAAATCAACCTTTACCTTGCGAACGGAATCCCGGAGGCACTCAGCAACCTCTGGTACGGAAGCGACAGCGCGGTGGTCGAGATCAGGGATGCCGTTGAGGATGCGAAGAACGGCAAGGACCTTCTGAACCGCATCCAGAAGATGAAGCTCCTGCGGAAATTCACCCTCGACAGGGAGAACGACAAGCGCATCCGCTTCAAGGGAACGGACTGCTGGGGCAACGTAAGCTACCTCGAAATCATCCGCTAAAGGCAAGATCGACAGGCGCAAGGGGCTGGAAATGACCAGCCTTTTGCTCGTGTCTGTCTTCCGAAAGCTGGCATGAAAAGCACATAAATATGACAATTACAGGATTGAATGATCGTGTAGTTTAGCCGCTTGATAGTGTTTCGAGGTGACGGTAATATACAGTCACCGAAAGGGGAAAACAACAAAAACGGAGGATACGACAATGACGAAGAACGAAGACCGCATCAATAAACTTTTCAAGGAACTGGTACCGGATACGGGCAAGGCAGACAGCCTCGCAGGGGAGCTGGTAAGGGCAATGAGCCGCATCGGATACCGCTTTTACAACGACGGCGACCAGCTGGGCATCGGCTACGGCAAGGAAACCTGCAACCCTGCAGGGCGGTTCCTTGGAGCCAAGGGCAACGACAAAATCGCAAAGCTGACTGCAGATGCCTGGGCAGTCTACAGTGAGGAAGCCTACGAAAAGGTTCTGGACATCCTTTGCGGAGCGGTTGCCGACTATGTTGAGCAGAACCCAGACCTTAGAAACCAGCCGACCGAAGATATGTGGGACTTCAAGGATGAGGAAGAAGACCAGGATGACAGCTGGGATGAAGAGGAAGATGACTGGGGCGAAGAGGAAGATTACGAGGACGAAGAAGACTACTAAGCCAGAGAAACACATGGGGCTTGCCGGTAACGGCAGCCCTTTTCTTCTGCTGTAATACGCACAGTTCCGGGCGGCTATCTTTGTGTAGTATAGCCGCTTGATAGTGTGTGACATAGACGGTAATATGCACATACCGAAACGGAAAACCAAGAAAAACGGAGGAAACCACCATGAAGAAGAACATTACCAAGGAAGAAGAAAAATCCCTGCTGGAGATCGCCAAGCGCTTGATGGCAGCGGTAGACAGTCGGGGCGACCTCGAAGCCCGTGACAATGACAGCGAGGACTTCATTGAGGTTCCGGTCTGGGGCATCCAGAAAGCAATGGAGGAAGCCTACCTGCTGGGACGGATGAACAGATAAACCGACAGCCCCCGACACAGCCCCACACAGGGGCTTGTGCCACGGGTGGCAAAACAATCCGAAGGAACCGACAACGCCCCAGACAGGGGCAGATGTGGCGGCGTGGAGGAAGGGAAAGCACACATGGAAGAACGGATGATGGATGTCATCGTGGAAATCTACAACCACATGGATGACAGCGATAAGGATGCCTTCACGCTGGAGGCTGCCGAGGATATGGTGGAAGACCAGATCAGGATGGATAAGGAAGCCGGACGGGAACCGCTGGCATATGACCCGCAGTTCTTCTACGATATCATTGTGGAACTCATGGAGCAGGACGCAGAGTGATGTACATTCTGCCTGGTATTCCGGGCAGAAGATCGTGTACTTTAGCCGCTTGCTATCCTTTGCACCTGACGGTAATATGCACATACCGAAAGGGGAAAGCCCCAAGGGAAAAACGAAAACACGGAGGATTTTACCATGAAAAAGCATTTGATCGACTTTCCAGAAAACAACATCAGCATCGAGAGTTTCTACGACCGACTCAGACCTTGCTACGACAGCATCATGCAGTTCGGTGACCGGGTTCTGGTTGCCCAGATGAACTGGAACGGCATGCTGGAGGGAGCGGTATACGGCTTTGTGGAAGACCCAGAGGAAGGCTGGTCACCGATTGAGTGCCGACTGGAACTTCTGAAGATTTCCGATGAGACCTACACGGATGCTGGACACGCAATCGAGTGGTGCATCAAGAACGCACACTGAAAAAGGGCAGAGCTCCTTCGGGAGCTTTTGCTCGTAGTGGCGTATTCTTCCGGCGTGGAAATACACATAAATCTGACAAAAAGAGGTGTGTATGATCGTGCAGCATAGCCGCTTGATAGTATCCGGCAGTGACGGTAATATACAGTCACAACGAAGGGAAAAGCCCTACGGAAAACAAAACACACGGAGGATACAGACCATGACGAACAAAGCAAAAACCTACCTTAAGAACATTCAGGGAGCCGACACCGAGAAGAAGCTGATCGGCATTGAGATCGCCTTCAAGCAGGACATGACCCTCAGCTGCAGCGACCTCGGAAGCCTTTGCAGGGTGGCAGAGGACAGGCGGTACAGCCTGCGGAACAACGAGGAAACGCTGAAGCTGAAGCAGATCCTTTTCTTCCGGACGAAAGCGGAGATGGATGCCTACCACGATATGAGCCGCAAGCCGGAAGACTGGACGGAAGCGGAGATCGAGCAGCAGAGAAGCCGCTTCTGCAGCGTCTGGCAGGTCATCGAGGAAGCGGAGCTGGTCGATGAATACGAGGCTTGGAAGGAAGCCAACCCCAACGCATAACAGCACCAAAAAGGTACACGCCCCGAAAAGGGGCTGTGCCTCGTATCCGATGTGTTTTATATAAAGTTTCCGAAATGGGAAACTATTTACTTAATATACGGAAAAGTTTCCCGTTTGGGAAAATATTATTACAAGGACTTCTTCGGAGGTCCTTTTTCTTTACCCATTTTTACAGAAGGGAGGGGAAGCCAATGGCTACCAGAGGCAGAAAACCAAAGCCGACCGCCATGAAGGAACTGGAAGGTAATCCGGGCAAGCATCCGCTGAATACCAGCGAACCGAAGCCTAACAAGAAAGCACCGGCCTGTCCAAAGTGGCTGGAGCCGGAAGCAAAGAAAGAATGGCGCAGACTTGCCAAACAGATGGAAGCCATCGGCATCCTGACCGAAGTAGATATGGCTGCCTTTGCCGGTTACTGTCAGGCGTATGCCCGATGGAAAGAGGCAGAGGAGTTCATCACCCAGCACGGCACCATCGTCAAGACCCCGTCCGGGTACTGGCAGCAGGTGCCGCAGGTGTCCATTGCCCAGACTTATCTGAAGATCATGAACAAGTTTGCAGAGCAGTTCGGTCTGACCCCGTCCTCCCGAAGCCGGATCATTGCTTCGGACGGTGGTCCTGCGGATGCAGCTGATGAGATGGAGAATCTGCTGGGAGGAGGTGGAAGCTGATGGCAGAGTGCAGACCGAAAAACTATCCGAAACTGAAGGACTATAAGCCCAGCCGGTTCATGCTTCCGACCTGCCACTACGATGCCGCAAAAGCAGATCGGGCAGTGACTTTTATTGAGAACCTCCGACACACCAAAGGTAAGTGGGCGGGCAAGCGGTTTTGGCTGCTTCCTTGGCAGGAGCAGATCATCCGGGATGTGTTCGGCATCGTGGACGAGAGGGAAAACCGTCAGTTCCGCACGGCTTATGTCGAAATCGGTAAGAAGAACGGCAAATCCGAGCTTGCCGCTGCGGTAGCCTTGTATCTACTTTTTGCCGATAATGAGCCGTCTGCCGAAGTCTATGGTGCTGCAGCTGACCGCCAGCAGGCATCCATCGTTTTTGATGTTGCCCATCAGATGGTGCAGATGACCCCGGCACTTTTGAAACGGTGCAAGATCATGGCAGCCACCAAGCGAATCGTGAACTACGGTAACGCAGGATTCTATCAAGTCCTGTCTGCCGAAGTCGGTACGAAGCACGGCTTGAACGTGTCGGGTCTGGTGCTGGATGAGGTACATGCCCAGCCAAACCGAAAACTCTACGATGTCCTAACCAAAGGTTCCGGTGATGCCCGTGAGCAGCCGTTGTTCTTCCTGATCACCACGGCCGGCACGGACAAGGAGAGCATCTGTTACGAGCTCCACATGAAGGCACTTGACCTGTTGGCTGGACGTAAGATCGACCACACTTTCTATCCCGTGGTTTACGGTTTGACCGATGAGGATGACTGGCACGATGAAGCCAACTGGTATAAAGCCAATCCCTCTCTCGGCCAGACCATCCAGATCCAGCGTGTCCGGGATGCGTACCAGGAAGCACTGGACAATCCGGCAGAGGAGAATGTGTTCAAGCAGCTCCGTCTGAATATGTGGGTGTCCTCGCTGACCCGGTTCATACCGGAACACATCTACAACCTCGGCAACCAGCCTATCGATATGGAAGCCCTCAAAGGCCGTGACTGTTATGGTGGACTGGACTTGTCCAGCACCGGAGATATCACGGCTTTTGTGCTGATGTTCCCACCCAGAACCCCGGAAGAGAAATACATCATGCTTCCATTCTTCTGGATACCGGAGGATACGATCCCCCAGCGTGTGCGCAGGGCATCCGTTCCGTATGATGTCTGGTATCAGCAGGGCTACCTGATGGCGACCGAGGGAAATGTCATCCACTACGGTTTCATTGAGAAGGTCATCGAGGAGCTGGGCAAGACCTATCACATTCGGGAGATTGCCTTTGACCGATGGGGAGCGGTGCAGATGACCCAGAACCTTGAGGGGATGGGCTTCACAGTCATTCCTTTCGGTCAGGGATTCAAAGATATGAGCCCGCCTACCAAGGAGTTTTATAAGCTCCTGATGGAAGGCAGAATCATCCACGGCGGCAACCCGGTTATGGCATGGATGGCGGGGAATGTGGTCGTGGATACCGACCCGGCTGGCAACATCAAGCCGACCAAGGCGAAGTCGCCGGAGAAGATCGATGGTATCGTCGCTGCGATCATGGCACTGGACCGCTGCATCCGAAATGAAGGTCAGCAGCAGGGAAGCGTCTACGACGAACGTGACATGATCGTTTTTTGATATGAAAAAGATGGAGGAAAACACAATGAAGTATCTGATGAGTGCAGAATGGTGGAAGGCAGCCGGCATCCGTGCTGCAAAGACGATGTTCCAAACCGGTGCGGCTCTGGTCGTGACACAGTTGCCCGGCGGCACGGTGGACTGGATGGCGGTCGGCAGTGCAGTGATCGTAGCAGGTGTTGCGTCCCTCGGTACCAGCCTTGCCGGTCTGCCGGAACTGGAGAAAGGGGATAAGGCCTAATGGGATTCTGGGAATGGATGGGGTTTGAGAACCCAAGGGATTCTCCCAAAACAGAACAGCCAAAAGAAGGTCTGCCGCAGGTCACGGATAACGTCCGAGATTCCGGGCAGACCTTTGTGTTTGGACGTTCCAATGCCGGGGAGCAGGTGGATGAGAAAGCCGCCATGCAGATCCCGACTGTGTATGCCTGTGTCCGTCTGCTGGCAGAGTCCATTGCGGCACTGCCGCTGCATCTCTACCGGGTGACAGACGATAATGGCAACAAGGAAAAGGCGAGGGATCATCCGCTGTACAAGATTCTGTATCGCCAGCCCAACCCGGAGATGACATCCTTTGTCTTCTGGGAGACACTGATGACTCACCTGCTCCTTTGGGGCAACGCCTACGCACAGATCGTCCGGGATGGTAAGAACACGGTGCTGGGGTTGTATCCTCTTTTACCGGAAAATGTCGAAGTCGACCGAGATGAAAGTGGCGAGCTCTACTATATCTACCATGCATACACGGATGAAGTTCCGGGAGAGCAGAATAAAGACCTCTACTTCCGCCGGGACGAGATCTTCCATGTGCCGGGGCTTGGGTTTAATGGTCTGATTGGTTTCTCACCGATCGCCATGATGAAGAACAGCCTCGGTACTTCCATTGCGGTGGACAAGTACGGTTCCTCTTTCTTTAAGAACGGCGCACAGCCAAGCGGTGTGCTGGAACATCCCGGCGTTGTAAAAGACCCGAACCGTATCCGGGATAGCTGGGAAGCAGCATATGGCGGTGCAGCCAATGCCCATCGCGTGGCTGTGCTGGAAGAGGGCATGGCCTACAAACCAATCTCTCTGCCACCGGAGGACAGTCAGTTCCTTGAAACGAAGCAGTTTTCTGTGACGGAGATCTGCCGCATCTTCCGTGTGCCTCCGCATCTGGTAGCCGATCTGTCCAGAGCCACATTCTCCAACATTGAATACCAGTCGCTGAACTTCGTGATGCACTCCCTGACCCCGTGGCTTG
>OMDL01001089.1_pt1 | contig 14906 bp, 19 predicted proteins | sample 1674081 | NCBI WGS metagenome assembly OMDL01 (sample SAMEA103958139, study PRJEB25191) | human gut metagenome | biome: human-associated habitat [ENVO:00009003]; feature: intestine environment [ENVO:2100002]; material: feces | place: Germany | collected 2013/2015
CCTCCGACCATGCCATGAACGCCATCGACGAAATGAGTGCGCTGAACCGGGATCTCAAGAAATTTTTCGATGCGAACGGCGCAGCCTACCCGGTGTGGCAGGCACTGGAAGCGGAAGCCGGGAGGTATCTGCAATGAAGTACACCGGAATGCCCTTTGGGATGTGGGTGCTGTTTGCCGGTTCCTTTCAAAAGCAGCTGACGGCAGTGCTGGGCTATGATGCAGCCACCGCAAGAGCTATCACGAAAAAGGCAAAGCCACAATACCGGCAGATCATTGCTGGTTTGCCGGAGTTTGAAAAGGCTGATCGTTTCAAAATGAATCTTGTCAACTGCGCCATGATTGGGGCATTCATTCTCTCCATGCCGCAGCGCCCGGAGGTGGACAGGCTGACGGATTACTATGCAAAAGCCATGATGACAGCGCCCATGCAGTGGTTCTGCCGTAAGAGCGGAAAAAGCAAGTTTACCGCAAAGGATATCGCCGCCATGAAGGCTACCGCTGCTCTGAAAGCCGCCGACCGCAACCCCTATTCGTGGAACATGGAGTTTTACGAATACCCGGATGGCAGCGGCTACGAGGGACGCTTTACCAAATGCGGCATCTGTGTGCTGATGAAGGAGCTGGGTCTGTACGACCTGACCCCCGCCCTGTGCCATCTGGACTACACCATGAGCGAAGCGGGCGGCGTGACAAATTTTGTGCGGCAGTACACCCTTGCCTCCGGCGGACCCTACTGCGACTGCGGATACAAAAAGAAGAATAAATAGGGGGAGCGCGCAATGCTTGTCAAGTCGATAACAGAGGAAGAAATTTACGGTATCGGTCATGCTTTCGGCTATTATGACTGCGGAGAGGAAACGGGAATGTCCGCTGCCTTTTCCGGGAAAGAAGCACAAAAGAAGCAAGGCATATAGTCAATTTTTGTTACAAATGCGGCTATTTTGTCAAAAGACTTGCGAAACCTACGATTTTGTGTTATTATTTCAATTCGAAAACGCAAAGACTGAAATATCAATAACACATCCTCTGCGCCGCATAAGTTCAGCAAGCGCTGATTTCTGCTGCGCAGCAAAAGCTTTATCCCACAGCATTTATGGCGTCGGTCCTTGTGGGCCGGCGCCTTTTCTATGGCAAAAAAGGAGGCTTTTCATGGCCTTATCCGTAAAAACAAGGGAACATATCCGCCGCTGGGCGGCGCTGGCGGGCCCCAAGTGGGGGGCACTGCTGGGTGGGGCGGCAGCGCTGGCAGCGGCCATCGCGTTTACCGGGGCGGCGCTGCACTTTACCACCGTCGCCGATACCCACGGCGATACCGTGCGCATTTTGACGGCAGCCACCGATCTGGCTGCCGTTCTGCAGCAGTCCGGCACGCCGCCGCTGGGCGAGCACGACGAAGCCGTCTGGTCCCAGACCGAGGACGGGGAGCGGCTGGACGTCCTGCGCGCCTACACGGTGCCGGTCACGGCGGACGGCGCAATGCAGGAACTGACCGTCACCGGCACGCACACAACGGCGGAGCTGCTTGAGAGCGCCGGGCTGACCTACACGGCGGACGACCTGCTGACCCCCGCAGCGGATGAAATCGTCCCCGAGGGCAGCGGCATCACGGTGCAGCGCGTTACCTACAACGAGTATACTGTCGATGAGGTCGTCCCCACCGAGATCGAGGAGATCCCGACGAGCCTGTTCTACCGCAAGCAGAGCAAGGTCATGACCCTGGAGGAGGGACACGATGGGCAGGACACCGTTGTCTACCGCGAGAAGTGGATCGACGGCGAGTGGGCCGAGACGAATGAGATCGAGCGTGTGAATGAGGCCGAGATGGTGCCCACCGTGCAGAAAATTTACGGCGAGCAGGCTCCCGTTTCCGGCTTTGTCGGGCCGGATGTGGTCGATGGCGTACCCGTCGAGGGCGTCGCCGCAACCTATACGGGGCAGCGTGCCACGGGCTATTCCGCCTCCGCCACGGCCAAGGGTGCCAGCGGACGCCGACTGACCTACGGCACAGTGGCCATCAATCCGGGCGTCATACCTTACGGCTCTCTGCTGTACATCACCAGCGACGATGGAAAGTTCGTTTATGGCTACGCCTACGCCGCCGACACCGGCACGGCTCTGGTGCAGGGAAAGGCTTTCATTGATCTGTACTACGAGACGTACGAGGAGTCGGTGGAGAACGCGGTTATCCCTGTCACGGTCTACGTGCTGGATGACGAGACTGCCGCCCGGTATAAAGAGCAGAACGACGCAATTTTAGAGGCGGATACGGTTGTAGGAAGATAAAAGCGCTGCCGCCCTCAATTTTCCCGCAAATGACTGTTTGCCTTATACGCGCGGGCCGGGCATGCCCGGCCCCTACAAAACTGAAAAAACAGGGGCGTGAATCCATAACGGTTCACGCCCCTGTTTTTATTTTAAAGTCTTACTTCGTGCCGAAGATACGGTCACCGGCGTCACCCAGACCGGGGACGATGTAGCCGTTATCGTTCAGCTTCTCGTCCAGTGCGCCGACATAGATGTCTACATCGGGGTGGGCCTCATGCAGAGCCTTCAGACCCTGAGGGGCAGCAACCAGACCGATGAACTTGATGTGCTTGGCACCGCGCTTCTTGATCTGGCCGATGGCGTCGCAGGCGCTGCCGCCGGTAGCCAGCATCGGGTCGAGGACAAAAACCTCGCGCTCGTTGATGTCGTTGGGCAGCTTGCAGTAGTACTCAACGGGCTCCAGCGTCTCCTCGTTGCGGTACATGCCGATGTGGCCGACCTTAGCGGCGGGGATCAGGTTCAGCATGCCGTCCACCATGCCGAGGCCGGCGCGCAGGATGGGGACCAGAGCCAGCTTACGGCCGGCCAGGACCTTGGTGCGGGCCAGAGCCACGGGGGTCTCGACCTCGACTTCCTCGGTGGGCAGGTCGCGGGTAGCCTCATAGCAGAGCAGCATCGCGATCTCGCTCACGAGGTCACGGAACTCCTTGGTGCCGGTGTTGCGGTCACGCAGCAGGCTGATTTTGTGCTGGATCAGGGGATGGTCAACAATTTCAACAACGCTCATGGTACGATCTCCTTGCATTTTAAAGATATTCAGCCTGCCGTGCAGGCAATGTGAAACTTAGTGGTTTTCCAGCGCCATCATCTTGTCGATGCGCATCTGGTGGCGTCCGCCCTCGAACTCGGCGTTCAGGAAGGCGTCCACGATCTGGCAGCCCAGACCCGCGCCCACGACGCGCCCGCCCAGGCAGAGGGCGTTGGCGTTGTTGTGGCGGCGGGTAAACTCGGCGCTGAAGGTATCGCTGCAGCAGCAGGCGCGGATGCCCTTCATCTTGTTGGCGCACATCGACATGCCTACGCCGGTGCCGCAGCACAGGATGACCAGTGCGCAGCTGCCGTCCTGCACGGCCTTGCAGCCCTTGGCGGCAAAGTCCGGGTAGTCCACGCTGGCGGTGGAATCGGTGCCAAAGTCGGTGTAGGCTACGCCCAGCTCGTCCAGATGGGCCTTGATGGCCTCCTTCAGCTCATAGCCGCCGTGGTCGGCAGCAAGTGCAATCGGTTTGTCAAACTTCATTTTGTTTCCCCTCTGTTTTTTCACGTTCCGCGCGCTCCCGCTCGGCCTGGCTCAAACGGTGGTAGTCAGGCAGCAGGGCGGCAGGCGGCACACACTCGCCGCGCTCCCACATGGCCCTGGCGGCCAGTGCCACGCCCGCACCGCGCAAAACCTGCATCGGCTGCGGCACGCAGACCACGCCCGGAACATTCTTATATATATTGTAGCACAAAGTTGCGCCGTCGCCAACAAAAAACAGAGGTTTTTTGCAGGTTTGGACAAAATTTTCCAGCGTTGTGACCGGTGCGGCAGTGTCCGGGGTCAGGCGGTCATGGGCCGCCAGGTCAAATGCGCCCCAGTAGACCTGCCCGCGGCGGGCGTCCTGCGCACCGATGACGGTGCCCTCGCCCGCCAGGCCGTAGGCCAGCGCGGCCATCGTGGAGACGCCCGCGCAGGGAATCTGGCGGGGCAGGGCCAGCCCCTTGACGACGGCCAGCCCGATGCGCAGCCCGGTAAAGCTGCCGGGGCCGTTCGTCACGCCCAGCACGTCGAGGTCGTCAACGGTCAGCCCGGCGGCCTTCAGTGCGGTGTCGATCATCGGCAGCAGCGTTTCGCTGTGGGTCAGGCCGTTGTTGCACTGGGCCTCATACAGCAGGACATCGTCCCGCAGCACCGCCACCGCCGCCGTCTTGCCCGCGGTATCTACAGCTAGGATATTCATTGGATCACCTGTTTAAAAATGTAATAGAGTATAGAGCCTTCCCCCTTGGGGCTGCGCCCGCAGGCGCGTGTCGGAGCGCAACCGCCGGAGAGGCGGCTTTTAGCGCGGAGACTGAAGGTGCCCGAGGCCCCGCCCGAGGGCGGATGAGGGGCGAGTGTACTGCGATTGCCCGTAAATGGGTTGCAATGGCAAGGTCCCGGCGGGGTGAGGGCACCCCGCCCTACATCCTGTTGAAAAGTAGTGCGTAGGGCGGCATGCCCTCATGCCGCCGCAACCGTGCGGCAGCCGCACAGCTCCCGGGTCGTCGAGGACGCCGACCCCTACAGCCGCAGAGGCTTTACCCAATCGTGATCTTCCGCGTCGTCTCGTCCACCCGTTCAATGTGGATGCGGAGGGGATTTTCCAAATCCAGCAGCTCCGCGCAGTTCTCGCTCCACTCGCAGGCGACAACGGCCCCCATGTCGAGGTAGTCGTAGAATCCGGCGGCGGCCAGGTCGCCCTCGGTGTGGATGCGGTATAAATCAAAATGCGCAAAGGGCCGCGGGCCGCGGTAATAGTTCACGATGGCAAACGTCGGGCTGGACACCGGGTCGGTGCAGCCCAGACCCTCGGCCAGCCCCTGGCAGAACGCGGTCTTGCCCGCGCCCAGACCGCCCGTGAACGCGATCAGCGCCCCGGCGGGCAGCGTTTTGGCAAGCTCACGGCCAACGGCGACGGTTTCCTCCCGCGAATGGGTCACAAATTCCTGCATAAGCAAGCTCCTTGTTTTGGGCCGCATAAGGCGCGGCCACACACGTATATATTATAGTACAGAAATCCGCATTTGTAAAATTTAATCTGTAACTTGGCAAAATTCGTCGAAATGCGCTATAATAAAGGCATCTATCAGGAAAGGAGCCTGCCCATGTATCCGCTCATCCGCCGGTATCTGCGCCGGGTCGATGTGGTCTATCTGCTGCTCTGCGCGGCGTGCTCGGCAATCAGCGTCGTGGTGCTGCTGTCCATCGGGCAGACGCAGCTTGGCAGCAACAACAAGGCATCGGTGCAGCTCATCGCCAGTCTGCTGGGGCTGATGCTGGCCGTCGTCTTTTCCACGGCGGATTACCATGCGTTGGCCCGGGCGTGGCCGCTGCACGGTGTTGTGGCGTGGGGGCTGGTGCTGCCGACGCTGTTTCTGCACAACGTCAACACCGGCCTGGTCACGATTGGCTATGACGCGGGTGGCACGTCCAACTATAGCTGGTACCGGGTGGGCGGCATGACCTTCCAGCCCGCCGAGCTGGCAAAAATCAGCTTTATTTTGACGCTGGCGCTGCATTTGAGCCAGGTGCGCGGGCAGGTGAACCGCCCCAAAAATCTGCTGCTGCTTTTTGTGCACATTGCGCTGCCTGCGGCGGCCATTCATGTGCAGGGTGACGACGGCACGGCGCTGGTGTTTCTGGGCATCGGGCTGGTCATGCTCTACGCGGGCGGGCTGTCCCACTGGCTGGTGGCGGGCGGCCTGACGGCGGGTGTGGTCGGCGGCGCGGCGCTGCTGACACTGCGGCCCGGCATTTTGAAGGGCTACCAGTTCAAGCGCATCCTGGCCGTGCTCACCCCCGATGACCCCGCGCTGGCGGACATTACCTACCAGCAGAACAAGGGGGCCATGGCCATTGGCACCGGCGGGCTGACGGGGCAGGGGCTGCTCTCCGGTGAGCACATCTTTGTGCCCAACGCCTGGAACGATTTTATTTTTGCGTATCTGGCAAACGTTTTAGGCTTTCTGGGCGCGGCAGCGGTGCTGTTGCTGCTGTTTGCGCTCTGCCTGCGCACACTGCGCACCGGTCTGCAATGCCCCGACGCGCTGGGCTGCAATATCTGCGTCGGCATCTTTGCGGCGCTGTTTTTGCAGTGTGTGATCAATATAGGCATGAATTTGCAGGTGCTGCCGGTCATCGGCGTGACGCTGCCGTTCTTCTCGGCAGGCGGGTCAAGCGTCGTTATGATGTATCTCTGCGTCGGCATTGTGCTCAGCGTCGGCATGAACACCCGCCGCAGCAAGCTGGAAATGCAGCAGATTTTATGAAAAAAGCGGGAACCGTGAGGTTCTCGCTTTTGCTTTCTTGGCCCCCTCTGCGAGGGGGCTCCGCCCGCAGGCGGTGGGGGAGAGAGCCTCGTCATTGGCAGAAGCCTTCCCCCTTTATTCTGCTGCTTTGGGGTCGGCCATAAACAGCCCGGGGATCAGGCAGAGCGACGACAGCCCCACGATGATGAACACGGTGCGGGACAGCCAGCTCATGCTGCCGCCCAGCAGCCACCCCACAGCGTTGAACCCCCAGATGCCGTAAATGCCCCAGTTGATGCCGCCGACAATGGAAAGCAGAAGCAAAACCTTTTTGAAACAAGACATGGATGGACCCTCCTTTGTAGGAGAGTATGTGCGGAGCGGATGGCGTTTATGCGCAGCCGCACCGTAGGGGCCGGGCATGCCCGGCCCGCAGCTTTCCAATAAGTACACGCTTATCCTTACAAACTGGAATTTCTATTTGTATTGCCATGTCATTACATAATCTTTTTCTCCGGTAGCCTCATCTAAGCCACTATGCTGAATCTCAAATCCTTCTCTCTTATAAAAAGATATTGCCCGTGCGTTCTTTTGGTATACGTTCAAGTGCAACTTATTCCTTTTATCCTTTGCATAATTCAGCAGAATTTTACCTATACCCTGCGATTGCATTTCACCAGAAACAAAAATGCCCTCAACATATTCATCATTTAACCCTATAAAACCCTGTATTTCTGTATCATACTCATACACATAAACCTCTGCTAGTAACAACGCTTCTTTTACTGATTTGAAATTGCTTTTCCAGTATTCGGCGGGGATAAAATTATGTGCCTTTATATTTGTATCCAACCATATATCTGCAACTTTATTTATATCATCCCTTTGAAATTCTATAAAGAAAGAATCCGATTGGCAGAATCCATGTTTATGACTGAAAACAAGAAATATATTGATATTGCTTTTGAATGTGGATTTAACAGTGTTTCTTCCTTTAACCGCTCCTTCAAAAAAGTAAAAGGTATTTCACCGCGAGAATTTAAAAATGCAATGATAAAATCCTTATAAATTCTTTTAATCACAAATATACCCTCTTTCATTAGACTATTATTTTGCTAATGAAAGAGGGTACTTCATTTTTAATAATCAATATAGGACTCTAATTTTTTCAAATCTTTATAGTCATTACTTCGCCAAAGGTCCTGGAATAGTAGATACTCCTCTGTGATTTCCATAAAAATCCACATTAAAGATAATATCCGATTCGTCTCTTTCCTCAAAACGCTGTTCCGGCTCAAAAGCTTTACCCAAAATGTCACTTGTTATAATACCATTAGAATAATCTCCGAGTATTTCGTAGATATTTGTTTCCAGCTCATAGAATCCATCTTTTTCCACAAGCTCTACTGTAACTTCCGTATCGGCATCTACAAACTTATCTGTTTCTTTTTTCCATGCTTTAGCACCCATAAGGTATGCATTACCATTTGCCCAGACTGGCAGATGATCAAAATGCGGCACCGCCAGCTTATCCATATCCGGTTTCTCTACATCCATGTCAAATCTAGCAATCCATTCATCATATGTCGGGTATTCATCCCACACATGATTGCCTACAACCTGATAATACGGAGATTCCTTTGATTCATTATTATCAACCGGATAATACTGTACAAATATATTGTTATAGAATCTATTATCACCATGAAGAATGGTCATCATCCCAGCAACTTCTGTCCTATGTCTGATGTGATATGGTGTGTAACGACGCTGACTTCTTCCATCCACTTCCCAATCTGTTCCGGCTCCAACCACTGTGGTGGAACCAAGAATAAGATTATGTACAACCGCCACACCTTCTGTTGCAAGACGGAGACCATATCTAGACAACAAAATATTATTATCAATCAAAGTCGGTCCATGACCTACTTCGATAAAGATATCCTGGCTTTCCATACCGCCTTCTAACTTAATAGAACCTTCCGGAACATCATTATCATGTAACAGATTTTGTGTAATTCGAGCTCCCTGCGCTTCCCAGTCAAGCCAAATACCCATGGTGTTATGATGAATATGATTTCTTCTGATCAACACATCAATTGCCGCATGAAGTTTAATTCCTGAGATTTCCGCACCCCCCAGCTCCATCATATTGTTAATATGATGAATATGATTATCTTCGATAGTTGAGAAAACACAGCCCATTCTTCCTACAATTCCGGTCTGCTGACAATCATGAATATTGCATCTTCTTACAGTATGAGAGCCAATCTCTTCCTTCAGCCAACCATGATACTGTCCGCGGCACACAGCATCTCTCTCCATCTGTGTAGGACTTTTTATATGCTTTCTTGTAAAATAATGGTCATTCTCATCATCGTAATATTTTCCAAGAGAAATACCGCAACATTTACTGTTTGTAATTTCACAGTCTTCGATTATCCAGCCATATGACCAGTGTGGGCTTATCATACCATCCTGGAACGCTGCCGGAGGTGCCCATGTAGTAGCTGCCTTTTCTACAAAGAAGCCACTTAAGGTAATGAAATCAACATGCTCTTTCTTTGGCATAAAACATTCTCTTCGCACATTAATCTCTACCTTTTCTTTTCGCGGATCTTTTCCTCTAAAATTAGCGTATATAACGGTTTCATCACCTTCCACATAGGCATACCATTTATAAACGCTCCACTCTTGTTCCCACGACGGCTTATATACTTCCGCTTTTTCACAAGCTTCTATAGAATCCACTTCGTACATTGCCTTGTCATTCAGATAAACACAGCCTGTATGTTTTTCATCCTTGGCAAAATACCAATCCCCATAAACCGGTGTTGTATATGGGTTATAATCATTAAACACGCCATTATTGATTCTGGTCACCCACACATCACCTTTATAAAGTTTCCAATCGTCAACTTCTTCCGCACCGGAAATAATTGCTTTTAAGGGTTCCACCGACCTATAAACAATAGGCGCTTCTTTTGTTCCACTGTTTACGGGATTTACATACTCTCTGTAAATACCCGGTTTTACTAAGACTTCATCTCCTGCAACCGCAATCTTTGCCGCTTCATTAATTCTTTTAAAAGGCCTAAATTCGGAACCGTTTCCATCACATCTTGCAGATGCATCTACGTAAATTTTCATCTTCTACCCCCCATAGTATTCTGATTATCCCTTGCAATAGCACTAATTAATCGCATCAGATTATCATATTTTACATTTTGTATATTTCAAAATCTATCCACATCTTCCAATAAACAAAAGCAAACTGTGCCAAAATACTTTTAATCTGTTCATAATCTTATGACCAACTTTTCCAAACCGTCGGTTCATATCCCACTGTGGCCTGCTTACCATTTCTGACAATCGGCGTCTTAATTACCTGCTGATTTGCAAGAAGTTTTTCTTCGCATTCATCCTATGAAATATATTTTACCACTGCCAGCGCATCTTTACAAACCTTTTGCTGGGAGTTCCGATGAATCTTTGTATTTTCGTATAATAATCATATAACTTATAAATAATAAAACAGCTGCGCTGGTCCAGGCACAAATTTCCGCATAAAAAATTCCGTCTTCACCGATCAGTTTTGGTAACAATAATGCAACACTGACACGCATCACAAATTCTGCAATGCCACTGGCGAGGGGAATCAGGGTATTACCCAGACCCTGAATCGCCGAACGATATACATACAGCAGATACAGTACCCATAGAAAAATTGCCATAATAAACAAATATTTATATGCAATGTCTAACACCTGTCGGATCTGTTCCGGTTCGCCGGATACAAACAGTGACAATATATTGCGTCCGAATAACACCATCACACCTGAGATCATAACAGAAGTAAGCAATGCCATATAAGTTCCGCTATGCACACCTTTCCGGATTCTCTGATATTTCTTTGCACCAAGATTCTGGCCTACATAGGTTGTAATTGCATATCCGTATGAAACGGCAGCCATCTCTAAAACTCCATATAATTTGTTTGATGCTGTAAATCCAGCCACAAACAGGAATCCAAATCCATTGACTACATACTGTACTGTAAGCCCCCCTACAGAGATGATCACATTCTGGATTGCAAGAGGAGTCGCCACTTCCAAAAGCCGCAGACTCATTGCCGGCTGTCTATAGAAGTCCTGTTTTTCCAGTCGGATATCCGGAATTTTCCGTAACACCATCAGACAGTACAGGGCTGAAAATCCCTGTGCGATGACTGTCGCCACTGCTGCTCCGGCTACACCCCAGCCAAAAACTGCCACAAATAACAGGTCCAGTCCCACATTGATCAACGCTGCTACGGTCATTGCTATCAGTGGAGATCTGCTGTTACCCAGTGCTCGAAGAATCGCTGCAAATATATTATAAGCCGCTATGATCGGAATTCCGGCAAAGATCAGCCGAAGATATAGCATTGTCAGGTCAATGACATTATCCGGTGTCTGTAAAAACAAAAGAACATGATAAACTGCCCCTTCACTTACCGCAAGTACAATCACAGAAAGCAGTGCTGTCATGATATAGCTTTTCGCCACCGCGCATTTCAGATTTTCTTTTTCCCTTGCTCCATAAAACTGAGCTACCAGAATAGAAAAACCCTGTGTGATACCTGTCATGATACCGAACACCAGCCATACCAGCCAGTCTCCGGCGCCTACTGCCGCCAGTGCTTCAACCCCTACCACCTGTCCGACGATCATGGTATCTGCCATCGTATAAAACTGCTGTAAGATATTTCCAAGCATCAGTGGTATGGCAAAAGTAATGATCAGTTTTCCAGGTGATCCAGTGGTCATATTTTTTTCATTTGTTCCCATAAGAATCTCCTTTTTCTTTTCATCCTTGTCCGATTATTTTACATAGGACTCTGCCAAAACGCAATCCATCACAGAACTCTTTGGTATATCGCCCCGGGTTTTTACGGATACCACCGGAAGTGTTCCTCCCTGGACACGTACCGTGCTGGTCACGATCCTGGTTGGATCGGTCACCTCTTTCCATAATCTGCTCCTCTTTTACAGGTATTTCCCGTAACTTTTTCCACTATCCCATCCTTTATTATGACCTGAAGCTGACATCCCATGGGGCAGCCAATACAGGTCAGTTTTCTCTCTTCCATGGTCTATTCCTCCTCTATACTGATGGTGATTATATCCTTTTTCCCGGCTTTTTTCAGCACTTCTTTCTCAAAGGGAAAGTTGGCAAACTGGAATTTGACTATCAACTGATAAACATTTCTTCATATGGCTACACCTCGTTCTTTGTTATTTCTTTTCATCAAGCAAAATAACACCTTGCGCCGGATTTTTATCAATTGCACCAACTATCTCATGTGGAACATATGGCTCTTCAAGATATGCAAGGTCTTCGGCAGTTAATTTAATGTCAAATGCTCCGGCTGAATCATCCAGATACTGCGTTTTGGTTGCCCCAATAATAGGCGATAGAATTCCCTTTGCCCACTGCCATGCAATGGCTATCTGGGACATTTTGCAGTTATACTTTTCGGCAAGCTCCGCTACACGTTTAACTATCTGCATGTCTTCCGCTTCAGTCTTATCATATTTTCCCATGGCAACCCTATCCGTGGTTCCACGAAGAGACTCTGATTTCCACTGTGGTCTTGCCAGATGTCCGGCTGCAAGAGGACTATACGGCATTAACGAAACTTTCATTTGCTTACAAATTGGTAGCAATTCTCTCTCATCCTCTCTGTAAAGCAAATTATAATGATTCTCCATCGCAGAAAATGGTGTCCATCCATTGTCTCTTGCGGCTAACTGCATATTATAAAACTGATATCCATACATGGCAGATGCACCAAGTGCCCTGACCTTTCCTGCTTTTACCAGATCGTGCAGTGCCTCCATAGTTTCTTCAATTGGTGTATCATAGTCAAATCTATGGATGATATATAAATCAAGATAGTCGGTTCCAAGACGTGACAGAGTTCCATCTATTTCCCTCATGATTGCCTGTCTTGATAAACGACCTTCATTAAAATATACCTTGGATGCAATCACAACCTGATTTCTCGCTACATTTTTCTTCAATGCTTTACCTAAATATTCCTCACTTGTTCCTGCTGAATATCCATTTGCTGTATCAAAAAAGTTATATCCCAAATCTAGTGCATGCTTGATAACATTCTCACTTTCAGCTTCATCCAACGTCCAGTCATGCATGGTTCCAGCTTTCCCAAAACTCATGCAGCCCACACATAATTTTGACACTTCTATATCTGTATTTCCGAGTTTACCGTATTCCATAGTGCTCTCCTTATCTTAATCCAGCGTACTCTTTCTCCGATACCGCCTCACACCACTCATTGGAACAATCCACTCCCGGCACCTCAATTGCCAGATGGGAAAACCATTCATCCGGAGCGGCCCCATGCCAATGCTTTACATCTACCGGAATGTTAATACAGTCACCCGGTTTCATTTCTACCGCATCCCTGCCTTCTTCCTGATAAAACCCTCGGCCGGCTACACATACTAAGATCTGCCCGCCACCGCTTTTTGCATGATGAATATGCCAATTATTCCTGCATCCGGGTTCAAATGTCACGTTGAAAATGCCAACCTGTTCTGTGGTTATCGGTGCAAGGTAGCTTTGTCCAACAAAATATTTTGCAAATGCATCATTTGGCTCTCCAATCGGAAATACCATCGATTTCGCATGTGCTCTCATACCTTCATCTTCATATGGAAGATCTCCTTCCTTCGGCTGCCATACTTCCTTTGCCAGATTAAAAACTGCCCAGCCCTTTGGCCAGCCCGTATAGAATGCCACATGAGTAATAATCGCTGCGATTTCCTTTTGTGTTACACCATGTTCTTTTGCATTCTGTAAATGATATATTAAAGATGAATCCGTTATCCCGGAAGACATCAACGCCACCACTGTTATAATGCTTCTGGTCTTAAGATCGATATCCTGGTTATTCCAGTTCTCACCAAAAAGAATATCATCATTAAAATGCGCAAATTCCAGCGAAAACTCTTTCAAAGCATTCCTTCCTGCTGTTTGTGTAATTCTTTTCATTTCATCCACCTTCCTTACGAAATACTTTTTATCCACTCTGCAATTTCCTGCTTTGTAGCCTTATTAAGTACTTTACCTTCTACTATCTCTGCATCAGGTGCAGATGGCTTAAGCTCACTTACCGTATTTCCAAATCCACTTCCACCGGAGGTTGCAAACAATACAATCTTTTTGCCGGAGAAATCATATTTCTCCAAAAATGTATTAATAATTGTTGGTGCTATATACCACCAGATTGGAAAGCCTAATATAATCTCATCGTACTTTTCAACCTGAGCATCTGGATTAGATATTTCCGGTCTGAACTTTTTGTCACTCATCTCCACACTGCTTCTGGATTTTTTATCCATCCAATTTAAATCTGCCTTTGAATATGGTTGTTTTGGCATGATTTCATATAAATCAGCTTCTGCTACTTGCGCAATTATTTCTGCTATTTTCCTAGTTGTTCCACTGGCACTAAAATATGCCACTAATTTTTTACCCATAGGTATTCCTCCTAACCTCGTTCCAATAAAAAATGTGTAAAGTATGTTACATTCATACCTTACACATTTATTATATTCTCATGATTCAATTATGTCCAATGCCTATATTAAAATGATTTTTATGCTTTAAAAGCATTGATTTCTTCTATAAATTTATTCATTGCCAATGAATATGGAATATTCCTTCTCCATGCGATTACCGTACTTGCTGTTATTTCAGGATACAACCTTCTCTGAATAAGCAAATCCTCTCTCCAATATTTTGTAGCACCTTCAATCGAAACTGGATATCCCAGTCCATGAATCGCCATAACCCCCGCATTTGTTCCAAGATTACTGATAAAAGATACATGGAGTTTATTGAAATCCTTACCAAACCAATTTGCGAACTCGCTCTGCACATTCTGTCTCCGTGGAAGAATGAGTGGTTTATCCAGAAGATCCTCTTTTGTAATATATTCTTTGTCCGCCAATGCATCATCTGGCTTCATACCAACAACCCAATGGTCACTTTCCATGATTCTGATATAATCGAGTCCTTCTGTATTGATCGGTTCCAGAAATAATCCAATGTCCACCAAACCCTGATTCATCATTTCATATACTGAATCTGCCGTTGCCGTGTGTAACACAATCTGCGCCATTGGGTATTTTTTCTTATATACCTTACAAATTTCCGCTAAAGTTTCAACAGCAGCAAACTCACCACACCCAATTGTAATAGTACCTTCTATTAGTTCTTCTTTCACCTTTAATTCATCCAGGATTTTTTCTTCCAGATCAATGATTTCCAAGGCTCTTCGTTTTAATAATATCCCCGCCTCTGTAAGTGTAATACTGCGACTCTCCCTTATAAAAAGAGCTGTGCCAAGTTCCTCCTCAAATGCAGCAAGCTGTCTTGATAGTGTTGGCTGTGTAATATTCAATTGTTCTGCGGCTTTCGTAAAGTTCTGTTCTTTTGCCACGGTCAAAAAATATCGAAGTATTCTAATATCCATATTTATATACACCTCTTTTATGAGAAAGAATAATATTTTCAGTAGAATAG
>OMDL01001098.1_pt1 | contig 14843 bp, 10 predicted proteins | sample 1674081 | NCBI WGS metagenome assembly OMDL01 (sample SAMEA103958139, study PRJEB25191) | human gut metagenome | biome: human-associated habitat [ENVO:00009003]; feature: intestine environment [ENVO:2100002]; material: feces | place: Germany | collected 2013/2015
CTGTACTTGCTGCGAATAGGTCATAATCATACTCTCCTTTTGACAAATGTCGCTTGGCGGGAACACGGCTGCGCCCTGCCGGCACAGCTCGTCCTCCCGTTTTGCATCGGCTGCGCGGGCCGCTCTCTCTTTCGGCCGCACAGCACTACCACGCATGATTTTATTATAGAGAATGCGCGCGCATTTTGCAAGACATTTCCGCCAAAAATCCGCAATTCTCTTTCTGGTCATTTACATCTAACCGTCAATTCGTCCGCTTTCTGCCGGGCATTTGTCATTTTTCTGTCAATTCTGTCAGCAGGTCCGGTCCATGCCCTGCTGTCCGCGCCCAGCAGACGGTTCCACCGGCCGCAAGGCCCGGATGCAGGCAAATCCGGCCCCGGCTGCTGCCACAGCCATCCAGTGCCGACCGGCTTCCAGCCCGAAGAAATTGGCTGCAAACGGAAAGGCAAGGCTGCCCACGCTCTGCCCCAGCGCCAGAAAGCCATAGTTGACCCCCGCATGGGCAAGGCCGAACAGGTCCGTATTTAAGGCGGGCTGCACCGCCGCGCCGCCGGAGTAAAAGCAGGTCAGCACACAGTAAGCCGCCAGCACCCACCACCCCTGCGCAAAGGCAAACCCGATGCTGCCCGCCGCCAGGGCCGCATACACCCCGTACAAAACTGGTTTGCGGCCCCAGTGGTCACTGGCAGCGGGGCAAAGCAACCGCCCTGCTGCGCTGGCCGCACTGCCCACTGCCACGCACAAGGGCGCCCACTGCTCCGGCAGGCCGCGGTCCGCTGCAATGGTCAGAATCTCCGGGCTGAACAGCAGCATGGGCGGGGCTGCCAGCGCCACCCCCGCAACACACAGGCGGTACTGCGTGGTGCGCACCATCTGGTGGGGCGGCAGGTCGTTTGCCGCTTTTGCGTTTGGCTGGCCGGCGGGCTGGGGTGGATTTTGCAGCACGGCGGCGGATGCCCCGCACACCGCCAGCACCACCACACCGAGCGCGGCAAAACAGACACGCATCCCCCAGCGGTTTTCCACAAAACCAACAAAAACGGTTAAAAACGCACCGGAAAGCCCCATAGCCGCACCGCTGACCCCCGTTGCCAGCCCTTTGCGGCTGGCATACCACTTTTGGGCGCAGGCCAGCACCGCCGGGGCCAAAAAGGCGCTGCCTACCCCCGCCGGGATGCTGTACACCAAAAAGAACAACGCCGCATTGCCCTGCGGCACCAGCGCTGCCCCCATGCTGCCGCCGCCCAGCAGCGCGGTACCCCACAGGGCCGCATAGCGCGGGCCGTGCTGATCCTGCACAAAACCGCCGATGGCGCAGCCGATGCCATACCCTGCCACCAGAATGGCAAAGCTGAGCATGGCCTGCCCGCGGGAAAAGCCGTACTGCGCCATGACCGGCTTTTGGAACACGCCCCACGCCGCCGGAATGCCGGTCAGCAGCTGCACGGCGGCACCGGCGGCCAGAATTTTGGGGTTGCCGTTTTGTTTTGGCATGGTGTTCTTCCTCCTTATCCTTCCAGTTCCACACAGTTTGATACAGCTTCAGTATGCCCCGTTTTTGTTGACAAAAAACGCCGGGACAGATATGATAAAGAGGTATATCTTTTGATCTTTCCGCGGGCCGCTGCCCGCGCAGATAATAGGGAGGAACAACCATGAAAACACAGCCGTTGAAGGGCATGCGCGACCTTTTGCCGCGCGAACAGGCATTGCGTGATTACATTCAGGGCCAAATTTTGGATACTTACCGTGCCGCCGGGTTCCAGCGCATTTCCACCCCCATCCTGGAGGATATGGAAAACCTGGACAAATCCGATGGCGGCGACAACCTGAACCTGATCTTCAAGGTTCTCAAGCGCGGCGAAAAGCTGGCCGCTGCCCTGTGCTCCGGCGATGAAAAGCAGCTTTCCGATATGGGCCTGCGCTATGACCTGACCCTGCCGCTTTCCCGTTACTACGCTGCCAACCGCAACGAGCTGCCCAACCCCTTCAAGGTGATCCAGACCGACCGCGTTTACCGTGCCGAGCGCCCGCAGAAGGGCCGCCTGCGCGAGTTTGTGCAGTGTGATATCGACATTCTGGGCGATTCTTCCCCCAATGCCGAGGTGGAGCTGATCGATGTGACCACTCGCGCTCTGCTGCGCATCGGTTTCAAAGATTTCACTGTCAACATCAACGACCGCCGCATCCTGCGCGCCATGCTGGAAAAGATGGGCTTTGCCGCTGACCAGCTGGATTCCGTCTGCATCAGCTTTGACAAGATGGACAAGATTGGCGCCGAGGGCGTGAAGAACGAGCTGACCGAGAAGGGCTTTGCCGCCGAGGCCGTGCAGGCGCTGGACGACTTCCTGCGCGCGGGCGATTTCAGCCTGGACACCGTCGCCGCCAGGGTCGACGACGAGGCGCTGACCGCCGACCTGCGCTATGTCATCGCCGCCAGCGAGAAGGTCGCGAACGGGCGCTACGGCATTGCCTACGCCCCCAGCCTCGTGCGCGGACAGGGTTACTACACCGGCATGGTGTTTGAGGTCACCTGCCCGCAGTTCAGCGGGGCCGTGGCCGGCGGCGGACGCTACGACAACATGGTCGGCAAGTTCATCGGCCAGCAGGTGCCCGCCGTGGGCTTCTCCATCGGGTTCGAGCGTGTCTGCGGCATTTTGCTGGAGCAGGGCTACCAGATCCCCGGCGCGAAGCCGAAGATGGCGCTGCTCTACCTGAAGGACGCCGACTTTGCCGCCGTGCTGGCCAAGGCCGAATCCTTACGCGCCGACTACGACGTGACCGTGCTGCCCCAGGCGAAGAAGCTGGGCAAGCAGTTCGGCACGCTGGAGGCCGCGGGCTACAACGCCGTTGCCTTTGCAGACAACGACGACGTGAAGCTGCTTGGGCAGAAGGCCGAATAATTGACGTAAAATTTGTGGGATGTGCCGAAAGTACGGTACATCCCACTTTTTTGTATTTGCTTTGTAACACACAGGGCGCGTTTTCCGTGTTATATTGGTGAAAAGAGAAATACAGGATGCCTTTCCCCCCCTGGGGGGAAGGTGGCCGAGGCCCCGTCCGAGGCCGGATGAGGGGCGAGCTTACCGCTATTGCCCGCAAACGGCTTAGTGTCGCAGGGTCCACCCTCATCAGTCAGTGGTCGGGGCCACTGACAGCTTCCCCCAAGGGGGAAGCCTTTACAAAGGAAAGGAGCATCCACATGAAAAAACGCATCGTCCGTATCACCGCTGCCCTGTGCGCCGCCGCACTGCTGGCGGGCTGCGGCAGCATCAGCAGCAAAGATGGCGGTTACTACACCACCGAGGCCGCCGCGCAGGAAAGCTACAATTACGACAGCGCCGCGGGCAGTGTGGACAGCGGCCTTGTGCCGGAGAACGCCGCCGAGGCCGCCACCGACGAGACCGCACAGAAGATCATCTACAACGCCAGTCTGTCGATGGAGTCCACCGACTTTGACACGACCCGCGAGGCCCTGATGACCGCCGTCGAGGCCAACGGCGCATGGCTGGAATCCACAAGCCTGTACGGCACCGAGAAGGACCATGACCGTACCGCCGACTACACCGTGCGTGTGCCGGTGGGCAGCTACCGCGCGTTTCTGGCCGCCGTGGGCGACGCGGGCAGCGTGCTCAACATCAGCGAGAGCGCCGAGAACATCACGAGCAGCTACATAGACGTGCAGGCGCGGCTGTCCGCGCTGGAGGCCCAGCGCGACCGCCTGAACGCGCTGGCTAATCAGGCCGAGACGACGGCGGATCTATTGGAGATCGAGAGCCAGCTCTCCGACGTGCAGTACCAGCTGGAAAACTACACCCGCCAGCTGCGCAGCATGGACCAGCAGGTCAGTTACTCCACCGTGGACATCTACCTGCGGGAGGTCGCCACCCTGACCCCCACCGGCGTGACCTTCGGTGAGCGGATCGCCGACGCCTTCGGCGGCGGCTGGGATGCCTTTGTCGGGTTCCTGCAGGGTCTGGTCATCGCGCTGGTCTACCTGTGGCCGGTGCTGCTGATCGCAGTGGTCGTGGTGTTCATCCTGCGCAAGGTCTGGAAAAAGCGGCCCAAGAAGGAAAAGCTGCCCAAGCCCGCGCAGACGCCCCCGCCCGCCGAGTACCCGGTGAAGCCGGGCGACGAGCCGAAGCCGAAATATTGATAGAAAACACAAAACCTGCCCAGCCGCGTGATATGCGGTTGGGCAGGTTTTTATCTTTGTGTGCGGTAGGGGCGAGGCATGCCTCGCCCTGCACCTACCCGCAAAAGGGAATCCTGCGGGCAGGTTGCGGGCCGGACATATCCGGCCCCTACAACGCTATTGCTTCCGACTTAGTCCTTCAGCTCACGGAGGGGTCAAGACCCCTCCCTACAAAGCATCCGTATATGGCAGTTTGTAGGGAGCGGTCTTGACCGCTCCGGCTGCTTTACGGTGGCTGCATGATAACGGGAAAGTCTTAGTCCTTCAGCGTCAGCGCGATGCTCAGATCCTTGAGCTGCTGCTCATCGACGACGTCGGGGGCACCGCTCATCGGCTCACCGGCGTTCTGCACCTTCGGGAAGGCGATGACGTCGCGGATGGAATCCTTCTTGAGCATCAGCATGACCATGCGGTCCAGGCCGTAGGCCATACCGCCGTGCGGCGGCGCACCGAACTTGTAGGCATCCATCAGGAAGCCGAAGCTCTCGCGGGCCTTCTCCTCGGTAAAGCCGAGGGCGTGGAACATGCGGTCCTGCAATGCGGGATCATTGATACGCATCGAGCCGCCGCCCATCTCGACACCGTTCAGTACGATGTCGTAGGCCACGGCATGGCAGGCACCTGGGTCGCTCTCGACCTTGTCCAGGTCCTCGGCCTTGGGCAGGGTGAACGGGTGGTGCATGGCCATCCAGCGGCCCTCCTGCTCACTGTACTCAAACAGCGGGAAGTCCACGACCCACAGGAAGTTGAACTTGTCGGGGTCGATCAGGCCGTGCTTGCGGGCGATGTCCAGACGTACCTGACCCAGTGCGGTGCAGGCCTTGACCCAGTCGGTGTCGCTGACCAACAGCAGCACGTCGCCGGTCTCGGCGTTCAGCGCGGCGTACAGGGCGGCCTTCTCGGCGTCTGTCAGGAACTTTTCAAAGCTGGAGGACGTGCCGTCGGCGGTCAGGCGGCTGTAGGCCAGACCCTTGGCGCCGTAGGTCTTGGCGACCTCGCCGAGCTTGTCGATGTTCTTGCGGGAGAGCTTGTCGGCCAGACCCTTGGCGTTGATGGCGCGGATCGTGCCGCCGGCCTCCAGCACAGCGGCGAAGGGCTTGAACTCGGTGCCCCTGAACACCTCGGTCACGTCCTGAATCTCAAGGCCAAAGCGGGTGTCGGGCTTGTCGGAGCCGAAACGGCCCATGGCCTCGTCCCACGGCATACGGTAGAACGGGGTCTCGACGTCGACGTTCAGCATTTCCTTCCACAGGCGCTTGATGAGGCCCTCGTTCAGGGTCATGATGTCGTCCTCGGAGACAAAGCTCATCTCCTCGTCCACCTGGGTGAACTCGGGCTGGCGGTCTGCGCGCAGGTCCTCGTCGCGGTAGCAGTGGGCCAGCTGGAAGTAGCGGTCAAAGCCGGACAGCATCAAAATCTGCTTGTAGAGCTGCGGGCTCTGGGGCAGCGCGTAGAAGTGGCCCGGCTGCACACGGCTGGGAACGAGATAATCGCGCGCGCCCTCGGGCGTGGACTTGATGAGGGTGGGCGTCTCGATCTCGGTGAAATGGTTCTCGCAGAAATAGTTGCGGATGATCTGCATGATCTTGCTGCGCAGCACGATGGGCTCATGCATGGACGGGCGGCGCAGGTCCAGATAGCGGTAGCGCAGGCGCAGGTCGTCGTTGACGTTGATCTCGTCGCGCAGCTCAAACGGCGTGGTCTGGGCCTCGCTCAGGATGCTCAGCTCGCTGACGTAGAGCTCTACGTCGCCGGTTGCGATCTTATCGGTCTTGGCGGCGCGCTCACGCAGCTTGCCGCGGCAGATAACAACGTACTCGCTTTTCAGGCTCTCGGCCTTGGCGAAAACGTCCTTCGGCGTATCCTCATCGAACACCAGCTGCAAAATGCCGGTGGTATCGCGCAGGTCGGCAAAGATGATGCCGCCCTTGTCGCGGGCGCGGGCGATGGAGCCGCAGACGGTCATTTCCTGACCGGCCATGGCAAGCGTGACTTCGCCGCAATAGTTTGTGCGGCGCAGACTGCCCAAAGTTTCCATATTTCCTGTCCCCTTTACGGTTTTATCTTTTACTAAAGTATTATTATAACGCGCCGCTGTGCATTTGGCAAGAGGGCGGCGGGCAAACGCGTGCGGATTTTGCCGGATTTCCGGCTAATTTGTTTTGCAAAGCGTATTGACAATTTTCATTTTGCCTGCTATAATAGTAAAGCTGTGAGCACCACAGTGTATACGTGCCTGTAGCTCAGTTGGTAGAGCATCTGACTTTTAATCAGAGGGCCCAGGATTCGAGTTCCTGCAGGCGCACCAAGACCGGTTGAAACCGCAAGGTTTCAACCGGTTTTTGCGTTGCTGCGGGCGTAGGGGCCGGCCCTGCCGTGTATGGCGGGCGGCTGCTTACGGGCAGGCCGCGGGCCGCATATATGCGGCCCCTACATGGCAGCAATGGCTTTTTCGAAATATCTCCGCAAACAACCGAAGCCCCTCAGGCCTTGCTCCGCGCGGCCAGCTCCCCACTTCGTGGGGCGCCTTTTTTCGGACGGCTTTGCCGTCCGCGAAAGCCTCCCCTTACAGGGGAGATGGCCGAGCCTGCGAGGCCGGAGGGGCTCTGCCCGCAAAAAAGGCATGTACGACCTATCCAATCGTACATGCCTTTTTATTTTTTATTCATTTCCACAGCAGGAACAGCACGGCCAGCAGCACACCTAAACCCACCAGATACACCCCGGCAATGGCCAGGGTAGCCTTCAGCACACCCATGACGGCCCAAAATTTTTCTTTGGGCGTCCAGTCGGGGGCCTGCTCCCAGGGGCGGTCATTCGCCGGCTCCGGGGGCGGGGCGTCCGCCTTGCGGCGGTGGGGGGGCAGCGTCGGCGCAGGGCCGATGCCGCTCATATCGGCGATGGTGCGGCCATCGTCCTCGAAGTCGTCGCGCTTCCTCATTTTTCGTACAGATGGCAGACCACGTAATGGCCCGGCTCGACCTCACGCTGCTTCGGCGCTTCGGTCTTGCAGCGCTCCGTGGCATAGGGGCAGCGGGTGTGGAACTTGCAGCCGGACGGCGGGTTGGCCGGGGACGGGATGGAGCCCTGCAGCACCACGCGCTCGCGCTTGACAGTCGGGTCCGGGATGGGAATGGCCGAGAACAGCGCCTTGGTGTAGGGGTGCAGCGGGTGGGCAAAAATGTCGTCGGTCTCGCCGTACTCCACCAGATTGCCCAGGTACATAACGCCGACAGTGTCGGAGATATGCTCGACGACGGACAGATCGTGGGAGATGAAAAGATACGTCAGGTTGCGCTTTTCCTGCAAGGATTTCAGCAGGTTGATGATCTGCGCCTGAATGGAGACGTCCAGCGCGGAGACCGGCTCATCGCAGACGACGAATTCGGGGTTCAGGGCCAGCGCACGGGCAATGCAGATACGCTGGCGCTGGCCGCCGGAGAACTCGTGCGGGTAGCGGGTCTTGTGGTAGGGCTGCAGGCCGCAGTCGTCCATGACCTGGTCAATATAGTCGTTGAACTCGTTCTTCGGCACAAGGTTGTGCTCGCGCACGGCCTCGCCGATGATCTCGCCGACGGGCAGACGCGGGGACAGGCTGGAGAACGGGTCCTGGAAGATGATCTGCATCTTGGTGCGCAGCTCACGCATCTCGGCGGGGGTCATGTCGTAGACCTCCTTGCCGTTGAACAGCACCTGGCCGCCGGTCTTTTCGCCGCCCAGGCGCAGGATCGTGCGGCCCGTGGTGGACTTGCCGCAGCCGGACTCACCGACAAGGCCCATCGTGCAGCCGCGGCGCAGGTTGAACGTCACGCCGTCCACGGCCTTGACGTGGCCCACGGTCTGGGACAGCAGGCCGCCCTTGATGGGGAAATATTTCTTGAGGTGGTTGACCATCAGGATATACTGAGGGTCATAGGTGACGGGGGTGTAATCGTTTTCAATCAGGTGCTTACCCTTGTTTGCCATGCGTCACTCACCCGCCTTTCTGTTTTCTTCATAGTAGCGGTAGCAGCTGACCTTGTGCGTCGGGGACAGGCTGATCTCGCAGGGGTACTCGCCGCTGCAGCAGGGCAGCTGCAGCTCGCAGCGGTCCTTGAAGTAGCAGTAGTTCGGCATATCAACGGGGTTGGGGACCTTGCCGGGGATGGAGTACAGGCGGTCCACTTTTTTGCCGACAACGGGCTTGGACGCCATCAGGCCGATGGTGTAGGGGTGGCTCGGGTGGGCAAAGATCTCCTCGACAGTGCCCTTCTCGACGACACGGCCCGCGTACATGACGACGACATAGTCGGCCATCTCGGCAATGACGCCCAGGTCATGCGTGATGAGCATGATGGACGAATTGATGCGGTCCTTCAGGCTGCGCAGCAGGTCGAGGATCTGTGCCTGGATCGTCACGTCCAGCGCGGTGGTCGGCTCGTCGGCAATGATGATCTTCGGGTTGCAGGCCAGCGCCATGGCGATCATGACGCGCTGGCGCATGCCACCGGACAGCTCATGGGGGTACATCGCGTAGACGCCCTCGCTGTTGGCGATGCCGACCATCTCGAGCATCTCGATGGTGCGCTTCTTGATGTCCTCCTTCGTCTTGCCCTCGCCCTCGTGCAGGGCGATGACCTCGTCGATCTGGGCACCGATGCGGAACACCGGGTTCAGGCTCGTCATGGGCTCCTGGAAGATCATCGAGATATAGTTGCCGCGCAGGCCCTGCATCTTGTCCGCCGGGGTCTTGGCAATGTCGTAGGCCTTGTCATTGCCGAGGTTCAGCCGGATGGCACCCTCGACGATCTGGCCCTGGGGGCGCTGCAAAAGCTGCATCAGGGACAGGCTGGTGACGGACTTGCCGCAGCCGGACTCGCCGACGACGCCGACGGTCTTGCCGATGGGCACTTCAAACGAGACGCCGTCGACGCTCTTGACGACGCCGGTGTCGGTGAAGAAGTAGGTGTGCAGGTTATCGAACTCCACCGCGTTGGCGGGGTCCTTCATCTGGGTGGTGTACTCGGACTCGGGCACGTTGCGGCGCTTGCGGCGCTTTTCGTACTGGTCCGTGATGCGGCGGTTTTCCTTGGAGATACGCCGCGACTCTTTGGCGGAAAGGTATCCGTCCTGATTTTTAGCCATCGTGTGTTTCTCCTTCCAATCAGCGTTTCATCTTGGGGTCAAACGCATCGCGCAGACCGTCGCCCACAAAGTTGAAGCCCAGAACGGTGAGCAGCAGGCAGACACCGGCAGGGATCCAGATGAACAGGTAGTTCGTCATGACGTAGGCGTTGTTGACGTCGTTGATGATGTTGCCCCAGGAGGCAAACGGGTACTTGACGCCCAGACCCAGGAAGGACAGCGTGGCTTCGGTCAGGATGGTGGAGCCGAGGCCCATCGTGCAGGTGACGATCAGCTGCGGGATGACGTTGGGGATCAGATGGCGGAAGATGCGGTGCCAGACCTTGATGCCGCAGGCCTCGGTGGCCAGCATGAACTCCTGCTCGCGCAGGGAGAGGATCTGGCCGCGGACCAGACGGGCAATGCTCGGCCAGCCGAGGAAGCCCAGGATCAGCATCAGGTACATCATGCGCTTCCAGGAATCGACGCGCATCGCGTCCATGGCCGCACCGATGATGATGATGACGGGCATCGAGGGGATGCAGTAGAAAACATCGACAATACGCATAATAATGTTATCGATCCAGCCGCCGAAGTAGCCGGAGATGCCGCCCATCAGGATGCCGAGGGACGCTTCAATGACAACAACGATGAAGCCGATGATCAGCGAGACACGTCCGCCGTACATCAGGCGGGTCAGCATGTCCATACCGTTCGTGTCGGTGCCGAGCCAGTGCTCTTTGCTGGGGGCGGCGTAGCGGTCATAAACGTAGGTCTCGGTCATCTGCTTGACGCTCCAGACCTTGGCAGAGGCGTCGTAGACAATGTCATACTCGGCCTCGTTGCCCTCGGCGTCTGTGTAATTGAACTTGGCGGCGTTGTCGTCGATGGCCTCCTCGAGGCGGTCCTTGAAGTCACGGGTGACGACGACGCTGGAATCGGCGGCGGAGACGACGAAGCGGCTGACGTAGCCCAGCTCCTCACCGCCTGCGAGGATGTTGCCGTCCGCGTCGAGGGTGTAGTCCACGCCGTCGGCGGCGAACTCCTTCTCCCCTGCCGTCATGGCGGTCAGGGCAGCCAGCTTGACGTCAAAGCTGAACTTCGGCGCACCGTCGGCCTCGTTCACGAGGTCGCGGCTGGCGTAGCCCATGATGTCCCTGCCCTGATAGACAACGTAAAAGTCGTCGCTCTGGATGTCGACGGTGTAGTCAACATCCTTATAGTTGAATTCCGTATTGCCCTTCTTGACGGCCTCCAGTGCCTTGCTCTGGGCGATGGAGCCGAAGTTCTGCCCATCGGCCACAACAAAGCGCATCGTATCGTTGCGGGTAACGCCGACAAACTCCTTGGACATCTGGGTGTAGGTGAAGAACTGCTCGTCCTGGCCGTAGGGGCTGACAAGGCCGCCGACGAAGGAGAACAGGAACATGGCCACCAGAATGGACAGGCCGACGACAGCCAGACGGTTGCGGAAGAACCGCTTGGCGACGAGCGCGCCCGGGGACAAAACCTTGACGCGGCGGTCATCGTTCAGGGAGTACTGCTCCTGCTTCGGGTTCTGGTTCTGCGTATTTTCGCTCATGGGTGTGCAGTCTCCTTTCTTAAGAAATGCGCACGCGCGGGTCGACCACGCCGTACAGAATATCGGTCAGCAGGTTGCTGGCCAGCGTCAGCACCGCCATGAAGGACAGGTAGAACATCGTGAACGGGATGTCGCCCGCGACCATGGACTGGTAGGAGATGTAGCCGATGCCCGGGATGGAGAACAGTGTCTCGGTGATGAGGGCGCCGCTGAACAGGCCGGGCAGGCTGCCGCCGATGATCGTGACCAGCGGGATCAGCGTGTTGCGGAAGGCGTGCTTATAGATGACCGTGCGCTCCGACAGGCCCTTGGCGCGGGCCGTGCGGATGTAGTCAGCGTTCAGGACCTCGAGCATGTTCGTGCGGGTATAGCGCATGTAACCGCCGATGGAGACAATGACCAGCGTGACGATGGGCAGGACCAGATGGTTGGCCTTGTCCAGGAACTGGCCCATCGAATCCAGCTGGGCGTAATCGCGTCCAACGAGGCCGTACAGGTCGAACCAGCCGAGCTTGACCGAGAAGAACAGCTTGAGCAGCGTGGCAAAGAAGAAGGTGGGCAGCGAAATACCGACCAGCGCCACAGAGGTGATGACATAGTCCGCGCGGCTGTACTGCTTGGTAGCAGCCAGCACGCCGAGGGGCACGGCGATCACGATGGACAGCACAAAGGAGATGCCGCCCATGATGACAGACAGGCCGATGACCTCGGTGAATTTCTGGGTGGCAGGCACGTTCCACTTCCAACTGTCGCCGAAGTTGCCGACAACGGCTTTGCTCAGCCAGGTGAAGAAGCCGGGGACGATGTCCAGGTCAAGGCCGTAGGAAGCGTTGAGCTGGGCAAGCCATTCCTCATAGGGCTTGGCGCCGGGGGCCTGAGCCAGCTGCATTGCCATTGTCTCTGCAAAGGAGCTGGGCAGGCTGCGGATCAGCGCATAGATAATGAACATGACACAGAACAGGATCAGTACCGACTGCGCGACACGCTTGATGATGTAGTTTCGCAAGAGTTTTCGTTCCTTCCTTGCACGGTTAAACCGCGTTTATTTTGCAGGGAAATGCCGTAATGTGGGCATCCCCATCCCACGCAGGGACGACGCCTTGCGTGGGAGTGGGACGACCATATTAGTGGTATAGGGGAAGAATGGCGATTACCGCCGGGCAGAGGGCCGGGCATGCCCGGCCCCTACAGGGCAGCGCATTCGTAGGGGCGCATTCTATATGCGCCCGCACAGGCTGCCCGCTCCCCCCCTTCCTCGGTTCGTCCAATACAGCAAGCAACCGCCCTTGGCGGGCGGTCACCTGCTTTCACAACGGTAAGTTGAACTTAGTTCAGCTCGAGGTTGTTCAGCTCAGACTTGTAGGTCCAGTACGGGGTCTGATCCTTCGCGATGGTGTCGATGTTGACACGCTCGGTGGAGAAGATCGTAGCCTCGCTGCGCTGGTATACGGGCAGCTCGACGCCCCAATCCAGGATGATCTCCATGGCCTCTTTGTACATGGCCTTGCGGGCCTCCTGGTCGGTGGTCGCGCGGGCAGCCATGATCAGCTCGTCCAGGTCAGTGTCGTTGATGGCGTAGTAGTTGGTAGCGCCCTGGCTGTGGTACAGCTGGTACATATCGGGGTCATTGGTGGACTGCCAGGCAGCGACCCAGCCCTCGGCAGCGCCGGACTGATAGGAAGCGAACAGGTCAGAAGCGTTGGCCATATCGTTGACAGTCAGGGTGAAGCCGATGGTCTTGAGAGCGGCGGCAGCGTTGGTCAGGGTCTGGAAGGAGGGGTGATCACCGTTGCCGGAAGCACCGATGTTGATCTGATACTCCATCTTGGCACCGGCGGGAGCGGCAGTGATCTGGCCGTTCGCGACGGTGTAACCGGCAGCCTCGAAGTAGCCCAGGGCAGCCTGCAGAGCGGCGGCGTACTTGTCCTCGCTCTTCATGTCGGAGGTGTAGATCTCGTTGCCGTCCACGTCGGTGGAGTAGGCGATCTGGTAGCCGTCGTCGGTGACGGACGGGGCAGCCCAGGAGGTGTTGGAGATCGGGTAGTTGATGACGGAAGCGGTCTCGCCGTAGTAGGAGTCGATGCCCTCATCGCGGTAAGCGGCGATGACGGTCATGATGGCCTTGCGCAGGTCCTTGGAGGCCTGGGAGGAGGGGTCGCCGCCGACGTTGACGTTCTTGGCGCTCAGGGCGATGTAGCCGTAGCCGCGGTAGTCCTTCAGGCGGGTGGTGATGACGGGGCCGTCCTCACCCTCGACGCCGTTGATGTCGGCGATCTGGTCAGCAACCTCCAGAGAGTAGGAAGGATCGGAGATGTCGATGGTGCCGGCCTGAACGCCGGTGATCTTATCGGCCTCCTGGGTCTCCTTCATGTTGACGTGGGCGACCTTGGGTGCGCCGTCATAGTAGGAGGGGTTGGCATCCAGATAGACAACGCCGTCGCTGTACTTGGAGAAGGTGAACATACCGGCACCCATGGGAGCGCTGGTCTTGGCGCGGACGCTGCTCAGGTCACCCTTGGCAAAGCCGAAGGAGTTGTTGTCGTAGTCGTACAGGCTCTCATCGCCGTAGTAGTGCAGCGGGGCGATGGGCATCTGCAGCTGGTAGATCATGGTGGTGGACAGCTCGGTGGTGGTCAGCGTCATGCTGTAGTCACCAGTCTTGACGATACCGGCCACAGAAGCAACGGCGTCACCGACGTTGACACCGGTGGTGGAGTAGGCGTAGACGTCCTCGGGGATCAGGTCAGACAGGGCGGTACCGGCAGTCTCGGCCTCCATGGCAGAGAAGTTCCAGTCGTAGTTCGCGCCGATCAGCTCGAACATATCCTTCGCGGTTGCGCCTGCGGGCAGCTCGCCAAGGTTCCAGGCGGCGGCGGCACCGGCAGCATCGTTAGCGTCGGCGGCAGCGCCGCTCTCAACGCACTTGTCGATGATCTCCTGGGCAAACTTCACACCGCCGTCGTTGACAGCGTCCCAGAAAGCCTTCTGCTGCTCGGCAGTGAATTTCGTGTTGTCGGTGTTGTCCTCGCCGGCCTCAGCGATCAGCTTGGACAGCGTGGTCATGGAGCTGCGGTACTCGTCCAGACCAACGATGGGGGTAGAGTACATGGTTACAGAACCATCATACGTAGGATCGAGGAAAACATACATCGAGAAGATGACGTCGTCGATGGTGACAGGCTCACCGTCGGAGAACTTCAGGTCCTCGCGCAGCTTGATGTCATAGGTAACGGTGCCGTCGGCGTTCTCGGTGACAACGCAGTCGGCAGGACCGTGGTAGGTGTAGTCAGTGCCGTTGTACTCGCGGGTCTCGCCCTCGATGCCGTTCAGGACCATCTCACCCTTACGGTCAGCGCCCAGCAGGGCGATCTGGGTCAGGTCGATGACATCCTGGTCAGCGGCAGAAGCAGCAAAGAAGGGGCTGAACTTGCTCTCAAAGCCGGTCTCGGCCAGAACGAGCGTACCGTCGGAAGCGGCAGTGGTGGATGCCTCGGCAGTGGCCGTGCTGTTGCTCTCACTGGACGCAGTCGCAGCGGAAGAAGCAGCACCGCCGCAGCCTGCCAGCATGCCGACGCTGAGAGCGGCAGCAGATGCCAGTGCAATGGCTTGCTTTGTGTTTTTCATGTGGTAAAACCTCCTATAAATTTGCCCTCACCCACAAATCAATGTTGTGCTCCCCAAGAGCGCAACACGAGAAAGGGGGAACCCCCCTCTCCGCACCCTGTATCTCTTTACAGTGTACACTTGTCGATAATGGCTTAGCTTATAAGATACCTTAAAATTGACAAAAAGTCAACCATAAATCACACTTTTGCTATTTTTTGTACCTTTTACCAAATTTGAGAGAAAAATTTTGGAAGGACCTAAAGCCTTCCCCGGGGGGTGCAGCGTGTCGAAAAAGCCTATTTCCGGGATGTTTGTAGGGATGGGTCTTGACCCATCCGCACATCTGGCCGCGCG
>OMDL01001132.1_pt1 | contig 14497 bp, 10 predicted proteins | sample 1674081 | NCBI WGS metagenome assembly OMDL01 (sample SAMEA103958139, study PRJEB25191) | human gut metagenome | biome: human-associated habitat [ENVO:00009003]; feature: intestine environment [ENVO:2100002]; material: feces | place: Germany | collected 2013/2015
AAAGAAAGCGTGAGACATATCTTAAAGTATATGGATATGGATTGATGATTTAGAAGAAAATATATTATTACCTATGATTATTCCTTTAGAAACCATTAAAGCATAGGAAGATGTGCAGTAGAAGAATCACAGACGAACACAGACTTACGTATAATATGGACATGAATCAAAATCTGATAATATATTCCGCAAGTTCCATTATGAAGATTAGCACCTGAAACATGGTGCTTTTTTCTTTACACAAAAATTACATGGTTTAGGAGAATATTATATCGGTGGATAAAAATGTTATTATCTACTAGGAAAAATATGAACATAAATGATGGGGCAAAATAGTGTATCGTCCAACTAGGTGATACATTTGCATCTGACAGCAAGATGGTCGCAGAATATAGAGCAGAACCTATAAGAAGATATTATTTCTATTGCTTATAGGCAGAAATATTAGGATTTCTGCTCATAAAGCGCAGATTTCATTGTAAATACCTATAAATGATGGAAAACCACATTATCTATAGGCAATCTTTAGCTTTCTGGCAAGGATAATGTCTGATTCGAGAGAAGAATGTATAGAAAATACCTATAAGCTGTCAGAATATACGACTACCTATAGGTATCATGACAAAAAAATCATACAAGACATTTCTTCATCAATAATAATATGCCTATAAATCTTGAAATATAGATATTCTTATAGGAAATGTTTAACAACATTATAGTGGATTTATCCAATATATGCTACTAAATCAGAGCCAGCACCTATACAGCTATCATCTTGAACGTTATTCAGTAACAGATTTCTTGGAAGAACAGCAAGTCTTAACCCGACATATGTCAATACGGATTTAATATCATATGTTTCAGTTGGCATTGCGTGTGCAATAATATTGCAACTCATATATATAAAGCTGAAGCGCAGAGCATAAGAAAACACCTCTTAATCAGCAATATACATTCTGATTAAGAGGTGTTTTTCTTCGTCCATTATTAGTAAGTATACTCATGGCGAGGGCGATAATAAAATGCCTGAAGCTGACTGTTACGGTTATAGGTAACTGTATAACAATCGGCTGGTGCATCAGCATAAGTCTCAGGATTAACTCTGATAGTTATTGTCTGTCTGTGAGACTGTCCACTGTTACCGTGTTCTGCACTGGTATTATCCTGTCCTACCCCTTTGAGATTACTGATAGTCTGGACTGGGTACACTTTTGAATTGCGAATAACTCCATTTGCTGCAATAATCCCTCCTTGGACCTTATTTCAAAATGTTACTTCTACATTATATATCGGTCAAACGTGTTATATTATTACATTGAATTTCTTTATAAAAATGTATGATAGAGGAAGATAATATGCATGATGATGGAGATGTTTATATGGGAGAATACAAGCCCCCTTTTGCTATAAAACTCATGAAATGTGATGGATATATTAAAATGGGCTCATAAAATGTGATTACAGCGGGGAAATTCCCTCATAGTACTATAACAGAATAAAGATATATACGAAATGCCCCATTCCGGACTAATCCGGAGTGGGGCTTATCTTTACGCATAAGCAGTTAATGCTTAATTAATCAATTTCTTTTTTCTTAATTCTGTCAAGATAATCTTTAGTTTCTTTAGCAACCACACCGTTTAAAGCAACGAGTGCAATAAGGTTAGGAATAGCCATCAGACCGTTAAATATATCTGCAATTGTCCATACAGCAGATACTGTCATATAAGGACCAATGAATACGCAGAGGATATATATCCATCTGTATGCCTTGATGCATTTCTTCTTACCATTAGTAAGGTATTCAAGGCAGCGCTCAGAATAATAATCCCAGCCAAGAATAGTTGTAAATGCAAAGAATACGAGGCATAACATAAGAATAAATGAAGCAACTCCATCAGGGAATGGAAGTCCTAACTGGAATGCTTTAGTTGTTACTGCAACACCTTCAAGTCCCATATCGTAAGCTCCTGTAAGAACAATTGCAATACCTGTAATTGAACAGATGATAATAGTATCAATAAAAGTAGCTGTCATAGATACAAGACCCTGACGTACAGGTTCATTGGTACGAGCAGCGGCAGCGGCAATAGGTGCACTACCAAGACCGGCCTCATTAGAGAAGATACCTCTTGCAATACCCTTCTGCATAGCTACAACCATGGCACCAAGGGCACCACCAGCAGCGGCCTTAAGACCAAATGCACTCTGCACAATTGTAAGGATGGCAGCAGGAACATCTGTAATATTAAATAAAATAATAAGAATACCTGCTAAAAAATATGTTGCAGCCATGAAAGGAACAATAACCTGAGCAACTTTAGAAATTCTCTGGATTCCACCAATAAGAACAAGAGCAACACAGAATGTAAGGATAAGACAGCTTATAACTACAGTCCATGAATATGTTCTTCCAAATAATGAAACAGTCCATGCGTTGTTAGAATCAAAGAAATTATTAACAGCAGAAGAGATTCCATTCACCTGTGTAAATGTACCAATTCCTAAAAGACCAACGCCTATACCAAAGAAAGCAAATATCTTGGCAAGCCATTTCCACTTAGGTCCCATACCATGTTCAATGTAGTTAAAAGGACCACCAACAACATGACCGTCTTCGTCAACCTGTCTGAACTTAACTGCTAAGAGACACTCTGCGTACTTGGTAGCAGTACCAACTAAGGCAGCAAGCCACATCCAGAATAATGCACCAGGACCGCCTGAGACAATAGCAGTAGCAACACCTACGATATTACCTGTACCGATTGTTGCTGAAAGTGCTGTACATAGTGCTGCGAAACTGCTCACTTCACCATGCTTTCCATCAGTTTCGTCTTTGAAAATGTACTTAAAAGCACGTCCAAGATTAGTAAACTGAACACCCTTAAGTCTGATAGTAAGAAACAGACCAACTGAAAGTATAAGGACAATGAGTGGAATTCCCCAGACATATGCGTCAATAGTAACGAGAATAGTATTGATTTTACTAAACATATTATGTATTCTCCCTTTTTATAAAAAATTAAGATAAATTTTATCATAAAACAACATTTTTTTCAATTGAATACTGTTATTTCCTAATATAATAAATAATTTTGTTAAATGTTGCTTATTGACAAACTCTGTCAATTTATATATTATTGTTGAAAAAGAAGGCGTTTTGCAGATAAAGCAAGACGCTTTTTTCCTTATTATTAAGGTAATATCCGGAAGATATAATCGGGAGAGACTGTGTAAAAATGCAGCGCCGAAGGTGACAGCGAAAACTCTCAGGCAAAAGGACCGGTTATGGACGGAACTCTGGAGAGCTGTAATTATCAGCACCGAAGAAGCAATTTCTAAGCATAGAGATGAGAAATATTGAGGCTGATTTGCTTGGGGAGAATCTTTCAGGTTTTTAACAGAGGCATAGGTGTATTAAAGTGCGCCTGTAGCCTCTTGTTTTTATGTAAAGATATATTAGGAAGGGAATCTTCTTAAGAATCTTGATAAGGCAGGATTGCAAGGCACGAAAAGGCTAAAGCAAAGGAGAGAAACATTATGAAGACAGACATTGAAATTGCACAGGAAGCAGTAATGGAGCCAATTAAGAATGTTGCAGCCAGATGCGGCATAAGCGAGGATGATCTTGAATTATACGGAAAGTATAAGGCTAAGATATCAGATGAGTATATCAACAGTGTCAAAGACAATGAAGATGGGAAGTTAATTCTTGTTACAGCCATAAATCCAACTCCGGCAGGAGAGGGAAAGACAACAATTACTGTAGGGCTTGGAGAAGCATTTGGAAAGCTTGGCAAGAAGGCAGTTATAGCACTTCGTGAGCCATCACTTGGTCCATGTTTCGGTATCAAAGGTGGAGCAGCAGGTGGTGGATATGCACAGGTTGTTCCTATGGAAGAATTGAATCTGCATTTTACAGGCGATTTCCATGCAATCACATCAGCTAACAACTTATGTGCGGCACTTCTTGATAACCATATACAGCAGGGCAACGAACTTGGAATTGACCCAAGATGTGTTACATGGAAAAGATGTATGGATATGAACGACCGTGTTCTTAGAAATATAGTTGTTGGTCTTGGTTCTAAGGTTGACGGAACTGTAAGAGAAGATCATTTTGTTATCACAGTTGCGTCAGAGATTATGGCAGTATTATGTCTTGCAACAGATATGAAGGATTTAAAGGAAAGACTCGGCAAGATGGTAGTTGCTTACAATTATCAGGGACAGCCTGTTACAGCATCAGATATCAAGGCAGTAGGTTCAATGGCAGCTTTGTTAAAGGATGCATTAAAGCCTAACCTTATCCAGACACTTGAGCATACTCCAGCATTAGTACATGGTGGACCATTTGCTAATATCGCACATGGCTGTAATTCAGTAAGAGCAACTAAGACTGCACTCAAGATGGCAGATTATGTAATCACAGAGGCAGGATTTGGAGCAGATTTAGGTGCAGAGAAATTCTTTGATATAAAGTGCCGTAAGTCAGGCTTAAAGCCAGATGCAGTTGTATTAGTAGCAACAGTAAGAGCACTTAAGTACAACGGTGGAGTACCTAAGACAGAATTATCAGCAGAGAATCTTGACGCATTAAAGAAGGGAATCGTAAACCTTGAAAAGCATATTGAGAATCTTCAGAAATATGGTGTGCCTGTAGTTGTTACACTTAATGCGTTTGTATCAGATACACAGGCAGAATTAGATTATATACAGAAGTTCTGTGAAGATAAAGGCTGTGAATTCGCCCTTGCCAAAGTATGGGAAAAGGGTGGAGAAGGCGGAATTGAGCTTGCAGAAAAGGTTCTTAAGACACTTGAGACAAAGAAGAGCAATTTCCACTGTCTGTATGAGACAGACCAGCCGGTTAAAGCAAAGATTGAGACAATTGCCAAAGAAATATATGGAGCAGGAAGTGTTAATTATTCGGCAGCAGCTAATAAGCAGATTGAACAGCTTGAACAGTTAGGATTTGGTAATCTTCCAATCTGTATGGCTAAGACACAGTATTCGCTTTCAGACGATCCAACATTACTTGGCCGTCCGGAAGGATTTGAGATGAATGTAAGAGAAGCATATGTATCAGCCGGTGCAGGCTTCATAGTAGTGCTTACAGGTTCAGTAATGACAATGCCAGGACTTTCAAAATCACCAGCGGCATATAATATAGATGTTAATGATGATGGGGTAATAACTGGGTTATTCTAGAAAAGTGACTCCCGGGAGTGGGAGACAGGTGGTTGTGGGGTGTGGAATCCCTCCGGTAAACTGCACTGCATAATAATAAGCATTGAGTGTTTAGGTAATTATACCATCCGCTAACGATGTCTACGCACATCCATGTGCGAGACATCTCACACGCCATCCGTGGCGTGTGTACGCTTTGGTTTACTTATGACTCAATGCTTTTATTATGTGCACAGTTTACAGTCGGAATACCGCACCCCACAAACCACCTGTCTCCAAACTTCCGGGAGTTTTTCTACATAGGAGATGAAAATATCTCTCCCGCCCCAACCCTGCCAAAGGCGGGGAGGGGCGGAGCAGTTGTCCGGTAAAGAAAAGCCCAGCCGTGTATATTAGTAAAATCAAAACCGTATGAAGACGCCGGCACTTGGTAAGCTGGGAAAGCTGCCACAAAGTGGTAGCAAATCCCAGCGAACCTAGTACCGCTGCGTCGGAATCCGAGCGGAAGCGTGTTTTGATTTTACTAATATACACGGCTGGGCGTGCTTTAGGGGAGCAACTTCCTACAGCATAACCCCCGACTTCTCCTTACTTCTCTCAATCATATGATTCAGCTTCTCAAATGGTTTCTGTAAGAACAATCCGATAATCAGCGAAACAACTATATATATTGAAAGAAAAGCGAGATTCTTAATGTAATCATATCTGTACATTCCTGCTATACATTCTCTTAATGCATCCATTGAATATGGGAAGAGCAGGAATCGGTATATTATCTGGTAGGCGTTAGGAAGTACTTCTATAGGGAATGTACCGCCTGAGCCGGCAACCTGTATAACGAGCAGGACAATTCCAAGTGCTTCACCGATATTTCCAAATGCAACAGTAAGGCTGTACATAAAGAAGGTGAATACGAAGCTTGAGAATGCACATGCAACCCAGTAAAGGAATGGGTGGTAACACTGGATTCCTATGTAGAGAAGATTTCCAAGTGTTATAAGCAGTGCCTGAAGCTGTCCTACTGCAAAGAATATAAAATACCTTCCGAAGAATTTTTCATATCTCTTTGCATCTGCTGGAATGTCCGGAGCAGGATGCACAGGTGTGTGCATAATAGCAACAAGTATAAGTCCACCAAACCACAGTGCAAGTATTGTGTAGAATGGTGAAGCGCTTGTTCCATAGCTTTTAACAGCATATACCTGCTCTGTTGTTATATTTACAGGTGCAGAGAGAAAATCTCCCAAAGTATTGGCATCTGCATTTAACATCTCTGATAATAAACCATATGTATCCTGTTCAGTGATTGTGTTTAATGTATTAATTGCGTTATCAAGCTTTGTCTCAAGGTCACTGAGAAGCTCTTTAGTCTGAGTGAGTGAGCCCGATGTAAGCTTAATTGCAGCAGACAGGTCTGCAACATCCATGTTCATGTCAGAATAAAGCTCTGTTAATGAACTCATAATGCTTTGAATCTGGGACATCTGGTTTGAAAGAGCAGATGATAATTCATTTAAAGATTCAGCGGAATTACCATTTACAAGTGCCTGTAAGGTTATTAACTGCTGCTGCTGTAACTGTAATTGTGTATAAACTTGCGGTGCAGCACTGTTTGAACTGCTGCTTATTGATGATGTAAGGTCAGTAATTGCAAGCATTGAGTTAAGAATTACATCGTATGTTGAAAGTGTAGTCCTTGCGGATGTAAGTCTGTTAATAACTGCATCCATAAGAGAACCGGTTTCTTTATCTGCATCTTTGATAACTGAGTCGCCAGTTCCGGCAATCGTAGATACGATTGTATCTATAAATGTCTGGTTTACCTGCTGCTGAACTGCTGTTTTAGCCTTGTCTGTTATCTTAGGTGCAATAGCGTTTGCTTTCTGGTTACAGTAATATTTTAACTGAGGATGTTCCATGGAATCACTTAAGAAGCTTATAAGATTCTTGGAAAAATTCTCTGGAACAACGAGGGCTGCATAATACTGACCGCTGTATACGCCTTCGATTGCTTCATCAGACGAAGTGACAAACTGCCAACCGATAGTGTTATTAGTTTTAAGTGCATCAATTATGTTGTCACCGACATTAAGCTCCGTTCCTTCAAGAGAAGTACCTTTGTCAACAGATACAACGGCAACTTTAATCCTGCTTGTGGAAGCCTGTCCATATGGATCCCAGTTTGACAGGATATTAAACCATGAATACAATGCAGGAATAACGGTAAGACCGATAATTACGCATAGTGCAATTACATTTGTTTTTATGTGGCGAAGGTCAGCCCGTATAATCTTAAATATATTTTTCATAACTGTACCTCACTTAAAAATGCTTTGATACTGTCTGTAAGAGAAGTATCAGCCTGTTTTTCCTTAATCTCAATATTGAGCTCATTGAGCTTTCTTGCGAGCTTGTCATCAATATAATCAATAACTATAAGATAAGCACAGAATATAAAAAGTGAGATTACCCAAAGAAGCAGATAAACAACCTTAGCTGTATCCATGGTAAACATAAGCACCATGAATACTAAAGGAATTATCATCATACATCTTAAGCAGACCTTTTTCTTGTGCTGGTTCTTAGCGTGCATATTTTCTGCAAATGCTGTGATTTCCGCAATAACAACATCTATATTAAAATCATCATTTTGCATAAATTCATTTCTCCTTTACATAAAATGTGTTTCTTTCATACGGCGTTCGAAGAACTCGCGTACTTCAAGAAGTGACTTTCTGATTCCAAGTCCCAGAATAAGGGAAATAACAGCATAAGCGCATAATTTCACAAGAAATACAGCGTAATCACACTGATATAATCCGCTTATTGCCTCCCTCATGGCATTGATTGCATAAGGGAATGGGAAGTAAAGGTACACATTCTGGAAGAATTCAGGAAGAAGTTCTATTGGATAAGTTCCGCCTGAACCGGCAATCTGTAACACAATCATAACTACAGCAATAGCTTTTCCCAAATCACCAAATGTAAGAACAAGTGTATATATAAATAATGTAAATACAAAGCTTGTTATAGCGGCTGCAAGCCACAGCATGAATGGGTGGGTGCAGTCAATTTTTAAAATGTACAAATCACCAAGAACAACTACAAGAGCCTGAAGCTGTCCCATTGCAAGGAAGAGTAATGCACGGCCTATATATTTCTGATGTTCTGTGGCATCCTTGAATTCATCATCCTCATAGTCAACCTTTACTTTCATAAGGGCAACTAAAACAATTCCTCCAACCCAGAGAGCAAGTGTTGTATAGAAAGGTGTAACACTTGTTCCATAGTTAGTCTGCATATAGACGTAGATTTCTTCTACCTGTACAGGTTCTGACAGGAATGACGCTATTGACTGTGCGTCTGAGTTGATGAAATCCATTATCAGTTTATATGTAGAAGATGAACTTATATCTCCTACTGAACCAGATATGGTATCAAGTCTTTTGTTGAGAGAATCAAGTAATGTTTTTGTGCTTTCTAGAGTTGTATTAATATTTACTGATATATCACTTACTCCAAGAAGCATCTGCGAGATTCCATTAATATTGTCTCCGGCACTGCTTATATTAGCGGCCAGACTGCTTACGGCATTCTTAATGGAAGCCTTAAGAAGGTTAACATTAGTTCTTATTACAGTCTGCATAATTGTCTGGCTCTTCTGGAGCTCTGTGCGGCACTGTTCAACAACAGACTTGATTAACTGATATTTTGCCTGAAGTGTTTCAGGTGAATCAGTAAGAATATCGGCACACTGCTGAACAAGGTTGTATGCGATATTCTCCATAGCGTTAACAGAAGCTAGAGCTGACTTTAGGGCGGTGATAACTGCCGGGTCAATGCCATCTACTTTGCTGAGGGAATCAATAGCATCTTCAATAGCCTTATTCTGGTCTATAAGTTCCTTTAACTGTTTGTTGGCTTTACTAAGCTCAACGCCAGCCTGTCCGATATCAGTTATTGAAAGCTGTACAGCTTTATCAAGAGAATCAAGTGCGCTGTCAGTTAATTCATTCATAGCTTTAAGCTGCGCATCAATCTGGTTTGCAATATCATCTGTGACATTATCAAGAGATTTATTAGCAATATCAGCAACATCAGTTGTTCCGGTAAGAACATCTTTAATCTGTGGAAGAACCTCCTGAAGTTTTGCAAGATTATCTGCCAGGTCTGAATTACTCTTAATAAACATGTCAATCATGGTATCGTAAGAATTAATATTGGCAGATACACTCTGTAAATCCTTAACTGTCTTTTCAATAATTGAAGGATCATTTTCAGCTATTTCGTTAAGTCCCTGCATAATAGTCTTAACACACACATCAATGAATTCGGAATTGATAGTGTTCTGAAGAGTGCTTTTTCCTGTATCTGTAATCTTGGAAGCAACAGCATTTTTCTTGGAATTCTCATAATATGTAACTGTTGGTGGATTAAGACCATTGTCAAGGAAGTCATACAGGCTTCGTGAAAAGTCCTCACCAACAACGATAACGGCATAGTACTTCCCAGCATTCAGTTTATTCATGGCTTCATCTTTAGTTTCCGGAAAACGCCAGCCTAATTTATCATTCGAATGAAGCTGTTCAACAATCTGTTCTCCCATATTGATAGTGGAATCATCAGATTCAGAGTAGCCTTCATCTTCAGAAACAATAGCAATCTGGACAGACGCAGTGTTTGCGTAAGGATCCCAGTTGGAATATATGTTAAACCATGCGTAAAGCGATGGAATAAGGCACAGACCAAGCGCAATGGCTAAAGCCAGAATATTCCTGCTAAGACCTTTCAAATCTTTTTTGAAAATCTTAAATATCATAACATTCCTCAATTCTTTAATTATCGTTTAAAACTTATATGTATTTTACTTAAGAAACTGGGGAAAATCAATACAGAGAGGATAAATCAGACATATTTAATAAATTAAGAAAGGATACGGATTTATGAACATATTGTATTGTGGTGATAAACCAATGCAGAAGGGGATTCTTTTATCTTCAATGTCTCTTATTAAAAATGTGGATGAACCGTTAAATATATATATTCTCACGGTTGATTACAGGGAAAAAGGTATTAATTACAAGCCAGTCGATAAAGCATTTGCAAAATATCTGAAAGAAAAATTGAATAAATCGGACATTAAAGTAAATATCTTTCTTGTTGATGTTACAAGATATTTTGTTGAGGAGCTGCCGGAGGCAAATATGCAGAGCAGATTTACTGCGTGCTGTATGCTGCGCCTTTTTGCTGATAAGACAGATATTAAGGATAGAGTTCTTTATCTGGATACTGATGTGTTGTGCAGAAAAGATTTTAGGGATTTTTATTATCAGAATATGGATGGCATAGAGATTGCGGGAGTTTCTGATTATTATGGCAGATGGCTTTTCGGTGATGGTTACATTAATTCCGGAGTAATGCTTATGAATATGAGGATGATAAGACAGAACGGGCTTCTGGAAAAATGTCGTGAACAGTGCATAAGAAAGGAAATGTTTATGCCTGACCAGACGGCTGTTAATACATTTGCAACAAGAGTTAATCTGTGCGGACGAAAGTTTAATGACCAGAGGAGGCTGCATGACAACACTGTTTTTCAGCATTTTACAACTACCTTCCGGGTGTTTCCGGTGATAAGGACTGTTTCAGTCAAGCCGTGGGAGATTGATAAAATGCATAATATACTTGGGCTTCATGAATATGATGAGCTTCTGGATTCTTATAACAGGGAGCATGAAGAGTACATGGCAGTTTCACGTATTCCTGTGTTTTTCTCGATTAATGAACAGTACGCACCATATCTGGCAGTGTGCCTTAAATCGCTGGCTGTACATGTGGCTTGTGATGAGCGTTACCGCATAATCGTTATGTGCGATAATGTGAAGAATATTACGATGATTCAGCTTCGTAATGTGATAAAGGATTATGAAAACATAGATATTGAATTCGTTGATATAAGAAAGAAAATGTACGAATATTCTGAAAGCTTTGGACAGACAGTTACTGACAGGCAGGAAAACAGGCTTTATTCAGGCGAGTTTACACTGACGATATATTTCAGGTTATTTATTGCAGAGCTTTTTCCAGAGCTTAATAAAGCTGTGTATATTGACTCTGATACCGTAATAAATGATGACATTGCAAAGCTTTATTCAGTTGATATGGGAGATGCAATGTTTGGTGCAGTAAGAGATACATTTGCAGGAAAGAATACAATACTGGCTCATTACATTGAAAATGTAGTGGGAATAGAGCGGAATGAATATGTCAATTCAGGAGTGCTTCTTATGAACCTTGATAAGATAAGACAGGCTCATCTGGCAGACAGATTCTTAAAGCTTATGGCTGAATATCACTTTGACAGTGTTGCACCTGACCAGGATTATATTAATGCTATGTGTGCAAAAGAAATATATTTTCTTGATAAGGAATGGAATGTTATGCCTAACAAGGGCGGGGAGTATATAGCAAGACCGAAGCTGATACATTATAACCTGTTTGACAAGCCGTGGCATTACAGCGAGATTCCGTATGAGGAGTATTTCTGGCAGTATGCAGCGGAGTCGGGATTTTATCCGTTGCTGATTAAACAGCGCAAGCAGTATGGGGATAATGAAAAGAAAGCTGACCGTGAGAATTTAAAGAAGCTTCTTGCAAGGGCTGAGAATATTGCGGACGGTGATGGGGTTAAGTTTTCTGATGTTGTGGGAAGCAGATTTGTTGTGGATAGTGGTTTCGTGGAGGATAGCAGTGATGCTGCAAAATAAATTATGTCGGAGGAGATATGATTGGTGATAGGGAGCAGGTCTATGAAAATATTAGGACGGCTGTAAGCCTTAATCAGTTGAATTCAAAGGTTGAGCCGGGAGACCCTAAGCTGTTACGCGAAGATAAAGAAGCATTACTAAGACATTATATTGATTACCGCACAGCATATGGTTTTTGTGTGAAGAAATATATTGCAGAAGCTATATTTCATGCCGGGACTTCTGCGGTGGGGCTTATAACACAAGTTGACGGACTTGAGAATCTTTCTGGAATCAGAGGTCCTGCGATTGTAACATGCAATCATTTCAGCCCGTTAGACCCTGCAATTGTCAGGTTTGCAATGAGAAAAGCTGGATTCAGAAGAATAAGTATTGTTAATCAAGATTCTAACCTTGCAATGAAAGGTTTTGTCGGGTATATGCAAAAATATGCCGACACAATGCCCGTAAGCAGCCTGAAATGGTTTATGGAGACTGAGTTTCCTAATCAGATTGAGAATGCATTTGATAAAAACAAACTTGTGCTTATATATCCTGAGCAGGAAATGTGGTTTAATTATCGGAAGCCCCGCCCATGCAAAAGAGGTGCATATCTGTATGCGGTAAAGTTTAATGTGCCGGTGATTTCGCTGTTTGTTGAACAGCAGGTTAAAAGTACACATTTGCACACATTCAGGGTACATGTCCTGCCAGTAATATATCCGGACAGACAGCTTGATGAAAGAACAGCAAGTTTAAGAATGCAGCACACAGACTATGAGCAGAAATGTGCTGCATATGTCATGGCATATGGAAAGAAGCTGACTTACGATTTTGAAGAGGGCGATATTGTAGGAAGATAAAAGCATTTGACGCGGAAAGAATTGAAGTGTATATATATTTGAAGAAATTACAAAGAATGAGAGGAAAATGTATATGAAGATACATTCAGTGGCAGTACTTGGAGCAGGAGCAGTCGGCTCTTATGTTATATGGGGACTTTCAGAAAAGAAGGATATAAGTTTAAGCGTTATTGCAAAGGGCGAAAGAGCGGAAAGACTTAAGGCAGAAGGCTGTCTGATTAATGGAAAGACATATTACCCGGAGGTATTGACCCCAGAGGAAGCAAAAGGTGTTGACCTTCTTGTTGTATCATTAAAATACGGCGCACTTGCAGGTGCATTAGATGATATTAGGGAAGCCGTCGGTGAGAATACAATTGTCATGAGTCTTATGAATGGTGTTGACAGTGAAGAGATAATATCTACCAAGATAGATAAATCACATATCATTTATTCACTTATAAAGGTGGCGTCACACCGCGAAGGTAAGGAATATGTGTTCAATCCTCAGACTACAATAGGCATTATATATGGAGAGGAAACTGCACCATTTGAGAGTGAGAGAGTTGCGGCAATAAGAGATTTATTTTATGGAACAGGACTTAATTACAGAGTGACTGAATATATCAAAGAAGAGATATGGAGCAAGTATAGACTTAATATCTGTAACAATCTTCCACAGGCTATTATTGGAGCAGGTGTTGGCTGTTATACTGACAGTGAGCATATGAAAGCAATCAGCAAAGGATTACGTAAGGAGGTTGAAGCAGTAGCTCTTGCCAAAGGCATTGATATGAGCAGGTGTGCAGATAACTCAAGCCGAGGAAGCGCTGTTCCGCCAACAGCAAGATATTCAACACTGCAAGATATTGACGCTGGCAGACACACAGAGATAGATATGTTCTCTGGCGCAATGATGCGCATGGGGAAAGAACTTGGAATTGATACACCATATAATGAATATACATATCACATCATCAAGGCACTTGAAGAGAAGAATGATGGCATGTTTGATTATGATGAGAATAGTGAGGCTGTGACTTATTCTAAGTAGTGGCAGACGGATTTAGCAGGCATGTGGGGTACAAGACAGAAAATATAAGATATTAATCATGGCGCAGCCTTTTTAAGGGCTGCGCTTATTGCTTCTATAAAGACGGAATATGTATATCTGTTGGCTGAATCATAGGTTATGTTGGTTGTGCCGGCTTCCATGACTTTAGCAGCAACTTCATCAAATGAAGTTGTGAGCTTAGGGTACATAGTTGTGATTGATTCAGAAAGATTAACAAGCTCAATGCTGTTAATGTTAGAGGAATCAACTGTGACCTGGATATCAACGGGGTTGCCGTCTAACAGAATAGAGGCGGTATATACTCCGGGGCAGAATTTAGGAGCGTCGGCATTATCAAGGGGTGTCTCAATATTAGAAGAAGCAGAAGCATTTACAGTGCTGCTCTTAGGTTTAGTAGTATTCCTGGAATTATCAGAACTATTGCTGCCAAGACGGATAACAGCGAATATAATAAAAGCTATTATAATAGCAGCGATAACCGCTCCAATAAGGAGCTTTTTAAATGGAATAACAACAATTTTAGTCTGACTCATCACAAAGAAACCTGCCCTTCATATTCATTATTACAAAATATATGGTATGGAGTGGGAGATTATGATTAAAATGTGGTATATTAAATACAAATGTATTGGATAGTGTAAAAT
>OMDL01001203.1_pt1 | contig 13900 bp, 8 predicted proteins | sample 1674081 | NCBI WGS metagenome assembly OMDL01 (sample SAMEA103958139, study PRJEB25191) | human gut metagenome | biome: human-associated habitat [ENVO:00009003]; feature: intestine environment [ENVO:2100002]; material: feces | place: Germany | collected 2013/2015
TGTATACATCATAATCCCATCCCAGAAAATCTCCTTCCACGCGCCAGCCGTTATAATCAATCTCGTATCTGGGTTTGAAAAAAGAAAACTGTTTGCGGATCTCGCCTTTCACCTGCCCGCCGATTTCGATTTCAAATGCCGGAAGCAGGGTAAACAGCCGCTGCCTGATCACACCCAGTTCACGATCATTTCTGTCATATATGTGTAACTGGTGTCCCAGGGAGAAAAATTCCGCCTTTACAAAGTATTTTGCATTTTCGTTCTCATCATAGACATCATAAGAATCTGTCCAGGAAAATACTCGTTGTTTGATCAGTAAACGCATTATACGATCCTCTTAAATTTCTTCTCCAGGTCAGTCTCCGTCATAGTAATGATGGTGGGTCTGCCGTGGGGACAATTATAGGGGTTATCCAGTGTCAGAAGTTCATCGATCAGCTGTTCCGCCTCCTGAAGGCTTAATCGGTTGTTACCTTTAACAGCTGCCTTACAGGACATGGATGCGATCTTCTCCTCGATGACCTGGAAGCTGCCGCGGCCTCCGGTCTCCTGGGACAGTTCATCAAGCACCGCTAAAAACAGTTCTCTCTCACTGCATCCATAGAGATCTACCGGGACACTGCGCAGGGCATATTCGTTGCCGCCAAAGGCTTCGATCTCGAATCCGAGCTGTGTAAAAGCATCCTCATAAGTATGAAGAATACTTTCCTCCTGCCCCGTCAGGCTGACAATGATGGGAGGCATCAGGCGCTGGGAAACCACGCTCTTTTCGTGGAACTGTTTCATCAGGCGCTCGTATTTCACCTTCTCATGGGCGGCATGCTGGTCAATGATGAACAGCTTATCCTCGAACTGGATCAGCCAGTAGGTATCGAAGACCTGTCCGATGATACGGTAGCGGCTGCGGTTCTGCACAGATAACAGTTTCTCTTCAAACAGATTCATCTGCTGTACAGCCTTCACCATCACCTCAGCGGTCTCCGGGCAGATAACAGGCTCTGATGAAGTCTCATCCCTTGGCTCCAGCGGTGCAGCCTCTACGAAAAAATCGTCCTCTTTCGATTCCGGTGTTGCCACAGGTGCAATAGATTGTACCTCTGTCTGCTCACTTACCGGTTCCGGTTTACGGAGACTCGTCTGTATACCTGCATGTGTCTCCTGCCAGATCGGCTTCTGTATAAATTCCCTCCGGTCTTTCGGTACCGCCTCATATTTGGCAGCCTCCATGACACGGTAGCTTTCTTCTCTTTTTTTCTCGAACACCTCCGGCGTGTGCTCCTTCCAGGAAGCTTTTCTGTCTTCCTGCTCCTTTTTCTGAATGGATTTTTCATCCTCTAAGGAAGCATCCGGGATCATTTCCCGGTTCCGCAGGGTTGTTGCTATTTTCTCGCTCAGCATTCTGGCAAATGCCATGCCGTCGGAGAACCGCACATCCATTTTGGAGGGATGTACGTTCACATCCACGGTCTCCGTATCCATCGTAATATGCAGCACGCATAACGGGAATTTATGCTGCATCAGATACTGCTTATAACCTTCTTCAATGGCTTTGGCGATCACACCGCTGCGGATAAAACGACCGTTGATAAAATAGATCTCAAAATTGCGGTTGGAACGCACCAGTACCGGTTTGCCCAGATACCCCTCAATCTTAATACCGTTTTCTTCCATCTGGATCGGTACCAGCTCCGCGGCGATCTCTCTGCCGTAGATCCGGTAGATGACTTCCCGCAGGTCACCATTTCCGGAGGTATGGAATCTGGTCTGATTCCCCAGTACGAATTTGAAAGAGATATCCGGTCTGGACAGTGCCAGATGTTCCATCAGATCCGTAATATAACTACCCTCCGTGGCAGGCTGTTTTAAAAATTTCCGGCGTACCGGCGTGTTGAAGAACAGATTCCTCATGAGGAATGTGGTACCGTCCGGCGCGCCTATCTCATCGATGGACTGTTCCTTTGCCCCCTCTAACACCATGCGGGTTCCGGTGAGGTTCTCTTTTCTCTTGGTGATGATCTCCACACGGGATACCGCAGCGATACTGGACAGAGCCTCACCGCGGAAGCCAAGGCTTGCAATATGGTTCAGATCATCCGCATCTTCGATTTTGCTGGTGGCATGCCGCAGAAACGCTGTGGGCAGCTGTTCCCGTTCAATGCCGCAACCGTTATCCGTCACACGGATGAACTCAATACCGCCTTCTTTTGCCTCTACCGTAATCGCCGTGGAACCGGCATCTATGGCATTTTCCACCAGCTCCTTCACCACGCTGGCAGGTCGTTCTACCACCTCACCGGCAGCGATCCTGTCGATCGTCCGGGAGTCCAGTACATGTATTCCCATATATCTACCTATGCCTTTCCCTTATATCTAACCGTTCCAGCGGTTCTTCAGCTTATTCTGTAACCGGTACAGAGTGTTCAGTGCATCTAATGGGGTCAGCGTCGTCACCTCGATCTCCATCAGTTCCTTCAGAATATCCTCATCCGTCACAGTGTCGAACAGAGACATCTGTGCCAGATCCACCTCATCGTATTTGGGCTGTTTTTTTGCCTTACCATCGTTTTTATTATCGATAGCAATGCTCTGCACCTTTTCCGTAATATCATTGTCCGACAGTTGTTCCACGATCTCCTTGGCACGGTCGATGACCATGTCCGGCACACCTGCCAGCTTCGCTACCTGGATGCCGTAGCTCTTGTCCGCACCTCCTTTTACGATCTTACGCAAGAACACGATATCGTCGCCACATTCTTTCACAGCAATGCAATAGTTGTTCACATTGTTCATTTTGCCTTCCAGCTCGGTCAGCTCATGGTAATGGGTAGCGAATAGTGTCTTGGCTCCTAAAAGTTTGCGGTTGCTGATATGTTCGATCACTGCCCAGGCAATGCTCAATCCGTCAAAAGTGGAAGTACCTCTTCCGATCTCGTCTAAGATCAGAAGGCTCTTGGATGTGGCATTTCGTAAGATATTCGCCACTTCATTCATCTCCACCATAAAAGTGGACTGACCGCTGGCCAGATCATCCGAAGCTCCCACGCGGGTAAAGATCCGGTCTACAATACCGATATTAGCGGTTCTGGCCGGCACGAAGCACCCGATCTGCGCCATCAGTACGATCAGTGCCGTCTGACGCATGTAAGTGGACTTACCCGCCATATTGGGACCGGTAATGACACTGATACAGTGGCTTCCATTATCCAGATAAGTGTCATTGGCAATAAACATATCATTGGTGATCATCTGTTCCACCACAGGGTGTCTTCCGTCCTTGATGTCAATAACACCCTTTTCATTTAACTTCGGACGTACATAATGATTTCGTTCCGAAACCAACGACAAAGACGCATACACATCCAGCTTTGCGATCGCTTTTGCGGTGTTCTGGATGCGGACCAGTTCCTGTGCAATGGTATCCCGGATTCTGCAGAAGACATCGTATTCCAGTGTCTGTAACTTGTCCTCCGCATTTAAAATAGTGTCTTCCAGTTCCTTTAACCGCGGTGTGGTATATCGTTCCGCATTTGCCAGGGTCTGCTTGCGGATATAGTCCTCCGGCACCAGATTCTTATAGGAATTGGTCACTTCAAAATAATAGCCGAATACTTTGTTATATTTGATCTTCAGATTCTTGATTCCGGTACGCTCTCTGTCCTCTTCCTCCAACTGGGCAAGCCATTGTTTTCCGTCATGCTTGGCGCTGCGCAGTCTGTCTATGGTTTCATCAAACTGATCCTTGATCATCCCGCCTTCCCGGATGGACAGGGGCGGTTCGTCAATGATCGCTTCATCGATCAGCTGATAAATATCCTCCAGTCCATCAATCTGCTCCCGGATTTTAGTCAGTTCTTCTTTTTCAAAGGCAGACAGCACTGTCTTAATCGGCGGCAGCATCTGCAGGGAATTCCGAAATGCGATCAGATCTCTGGGATTTGCCGTCTTATAAGTCACCTTACTGAGCAGTCGTTCCAGATCGTAGATGGGATTTAAGTATTCCCGGATCTCATCCCTGGAGATGGAATCCTGATTCAGCTCCTGAATGGCATCCAGACGCTTCTCCATCTCATCCTTTTCGATCAACGGCTGTTCGATGTAATTGCGCAGAAGTCTGGCGCCCATGGCGGTCTTCGTCTTATCTAACACCCACAGAAGAGAGCCTCTCTTCTGCTTCTCTCTGAGAGTCTCCGTCAGTTCTAGATTTCTTCTGGTGGAGCTGTCAAGTAACATATATTTGCTGGTAAGATAGGGATAAATATGGGTAAAATGCTCCAGATCTGTCTTCTGGGTATCATACAGATACTGTAACAGTGCTCCCGCCGCTAAAAGTCCCGTAGGGAATTCTTCGACACCAAGTCCGATCAGCGTATTTACCTTAAAATGTTTCATCAGGATCCGTCTGCAGCCGTCATCATCGAACATATGGGATTCCAACGCATTGACGGAGATATGTAAGCGGGACTTTAAATCATTCACATCAAAGCCACTGACTAAAAATGCCTCGTTACAGATGATCTCCGAAGGTTCGTACTTCATCAGTTCATCATTTAATTTTTTCAGATCTTCGACTTCGGTCACATAATAATCACCGGTAGTTACATCTGCCGCAGAGATACCGATGCCATCCGGAGTATAGGCAATGCTCAGCAGATAATTATTTTTGCCGGCTTCCAGAGATTGTACGTTTAAGTTGGTACCGGGTGTCACCACACGGATCACTTCCCTCTTCACCAATCCCTTGGCAAGCTTCGGATCCTCCACCTGTTCGCAGATAGCCACTTTATAACCGCGGCTTACCAGTTTGGACAGATAGCCTTCCACGGCATGGTAAGGAATGCCGCACATGGGCGCACGTTCCTCCAGTCCACAGCTTTTTCCCGTCAGTGTGATCTCCAGTTCCTTGGAAGCCACCAGCGCATCGTCGAAAAACATTTCATAGAAATCTCCCAGACGATAAAAAAGGATGCAGTCCTTATACTGCTCCTTGGTCTCCATATATTTTTGCATCATTGGTGTCAATTCAGCCATGATTTTCTCCTGTTCTGTAAAAGAATACACGACAAAGCGGACACGCAAAAGCTTGCGTATCCGCATCTATCTTAGCACAAAATATTGAGGTTGTAAATTAAAGAACCACTATGAAAAATGATAGTTTTTCACACTTACTGCAGCTTTGATGCGCGTTCCAGTGCATCATCAATATGGGCACAGACATTTTCTCTGCCCACCTTATCTAAGAAGCCGCTCTTCTCCATGACATGCATGGGCTGTTCCCCTACATGAGACAGAATGATCTGGATGTTTTTCTTTTTACAGTCTGCATATAACTGCTCCAGATTGTGCATGGCTGTGGCGTCGATGGCGCTTACGCTGCGCATACGCAGTACCAGGCAGTTCATTTTCTCATCTAATGTGATCTTCAGGATTTTGTCCGCTGCGCCGAAGAATAAGGGGCCACTCACTTCATAGACCATGGTATTGTGAGGTACGACTCTTAAGGACAGGCTGTCCGCATCATCCTCATCATCCACATATTTCCAGCCTTCCACTTCCGTCACATCGCTCATACGCTTCATGAACAGAATGGCTGCCAGTAAAATACCTACCTCTATCGCTACTACCAGATCAAATACGACAGTCAGTACAAATGTGGTCACCAGAACGATAATGTCACTCTTGGGTGCGGTCTTGCACAGACCTATGAATTTACGCCAGTCGCACATATTGTAAGCCACCATGAACAGAATGGCTGCAATGGTGGGCATGGGGATCAGTGCCGCATAAGGCATCAGTACTACCAGGATCAACAAAAGTGTCACGGAATGCACCATACCGGCAATGGGGGTACGTCCGCCGTTTTTCACATTGGCAGCAGTTCTCGCAATGGCTCCGGTGGCGGGGATCCCACCGAACAATGCGGAAGTAATGTTGCCGGCGCCCTGGGCGATCAGTTCCATATTGGAACGATGTCTGCTGTTCACCATACTGTCCGCTACCACGCAGGAAAGCAATGACTCAATGGCAGCCAGGATCGCGATGGTAAAAGCATCCGGCAGGACGTTCTGTACCGTCTTCAGGCTGAAGGCGGGCAGAGAAATTGACGGAAGCTTATTGGAAATCTCATACAGATCTCCGATCGTATTTACATTCATGTTAAGTAGTGCAACCATGGCACTTCCCACCAGTACTGCGATCAGAGAAGGGGGAATCTTCTTGCAAAAGCCCGGCAGATACTGCCACAGGATCAGGATCAGGAGACTGATCACACCTACAAGCAGTGCCTGCACATTTGTGGTGGAGATGAACTGAAATACTGCTTTCAGTTTATCCATGGTCTCGATCAGCGGCTCTTCGCTGACAATGGTCAGTCCCAGGAAGTCCTTGATCTGTCCGATAAAGATCGTCACAGCAATACCGGAAGTAAAACCGGTGGTGATCGTATAGGGGATAAACTTGATCAGATTACCAAGTCGTAAAAATCCCATCAGGATCAGGATCACACCCGCTAACAATGTCGCGATGATCAGACCGTCCATGCCGTTCTTGGCTACAATTCCTGCAACAATGGTGGCAAATGCCGCAGTAGGACCTGCGATCTGTACGCGGCTGCCACCCAGAAAAGAGATCACAAAGCCTGCGGTGATTGCTGTATAGATACCCTTTTCCGGTGTTACCCCGGAAGCCAGTGCCAGTGCAATGGATAAGGGCAGAGCAATGATCGCCACAATGATACCTGCGATCACATCTTTTACAAACTGTTCTTTCGTGTAGCTTTTCATCACTGAGAAAAGCTTCGGTTTCAATTTTTCCATAACATTCTCCTCAATATAATCTCCTCAGTAAAAAGACCCGTGTGAAATTATAAAATTTTTATAAAATCACACGGGTCTTATCATAGCTCTATTTTTTAAGCTTTGCAAGACTTTTTATTATTTTAAACCTATTCTACAATACGGTTTTTACCGTTATTTTTGGCAATATATAATTTCCGGTCCACAGAAGTAAACAATAGATCCAGCTGTTTATCAGCCTCATAACGTTCCATTCCACCGCTGATGGTAATATCCGTCTGTCTGGTGTTCTGGGAATATCTCCTTAAGCCTTCCTGGATATTCCGGAATGAATGTAACACCTGTTCCCGATCATCCTGTTCAAACACCAGCATAAACTCCTCGCCGCCGAACCGGGCTGCGATTCCTTTTCCCATCATTTCTTCCAGCATCAGTCTGCCGGCTTCCCGCAGTACATCATCACCGTATCCATGCCCATAGGTATCATTGACTGCCTTGAAATCATCTACATCCATCAATACGATCCAGAAGCTCTTCTCCGGCTTGCATATCCATTCATTCACCTGATTTACAAGATAGCGCCGATTATACAGCCTGGTCAGAGGATCATGGTTCGCTGCAAAGTTCAGATCCTCACTCAGACTCAGCAATTGCTTTCGTTGTTCCTCGTAACTTCTGAGCAATTCAAATATCATGGCAAATACAGATACTCCCACAATAACAAAGGATCCGAGCGTAGTTCCGATCTTACCCGCTTCCTCCATACTTCTCCATACGGAAGGCCGTTCAAAGCTGTTCATCATGATCACCAGATATTCCAGCAACGTGACCGCAAAAGAAACGATCACCACATTTCTCGGGAAAAATATCGCCAGTCCAACGACCCCCAGGACCAGATATACGATAGAGGCATCCCCGTAGCAATAATACAAATAAGGAAATTCAAACCATACAAGTATTAATATGATCAAGACCGCCGGTATTTGCACCTTTTTCGTAGTCCATCCGATAATGCCGATGGTCACGATCATCAGCAGGCATATGCCGCAGAGTATGGTCGGCAGTTTCGTACCGTGAATACAGAAATTACAGATTGTTCCGATCATATTTGCAGTGCACGCCGTTATCGTCAGTATCTGATACATTTTCCAGGACATGTCCTGTTCCAGTTCTATTCTCTTTTTCTTCTCTTGTTCTTCCATTTCTATTCCCTTTTACAATTTATTCATCAGAGTCATGACTAAACCATATGGCCCATATAATAAAATCCATGACATTCATCCAGTGAAACATTCACAAGCTTCCCCACCAACGATGCATCTCCCGGAAAATGTACCAGCGTATTATTTGACATTCTTCCGGTCACTAAGGAACTGTCATTTTCATTGATCTCTTCTACCAGCACATCGCAGATCTGTCCCTGATACCTGGATACCTGTTCTCTGGCTGTCTCCTGCACGGTCTTAAGCACCCGGTCAAACTGCTCCTTTACCAGTTCCTCCGGCACCTGTTCCATGGCTGCCGCCGGTGTTCCGGTTCGTTTGGAATAGATAAAGGTAAAGGCATTGTCATATTTTACGCGACGGATCACATCGATGGTCTCGTCTACGTCTTCCTTCGTCTCTCCGGGGAATCCTACGATAATATCCGTAGTGATCGCCATATCCGGAATCTCCTTACGGATCTTCTCCGCCAGCTCCAGATACTGCTCCTTGGTATAACGACGGTTCATTGCTGTTAATATCTTCGTGGAACCGGACTGCAAAGGAAGATGGAGATGTCGGCAGATCTTCTTGGAATGCTTCATCACCTCGATCAGCTCATCTGACAGATCCTTGGGATGGGAAGTCATGAAACGGATCCGCTCCAATCCTTCGATTCTTTCTACTTCCTGCAAAAGCTGTGCAAAGGTAATGGGCTCTTCCAGGTTTTTACCGTAGGAATTTACATTTTGTCCCAGCAGCATGATCTCCACAACGCCATCTGCCACCAGTCCCTCGATCTCCCGGATGATATCCTTCGGATTACGGCTTCGCTCTCTGCCGCGGACATAGGGGACAATACAATAGCTGCAGAAATTATTGCAGCCGAACATAATATTGATACCTGATTTGAAAGAATACTTTCTCTCCACCGGCAGATCTTCCACGATCTTGTCCGTATCCTTCCAGATATCAATGACCATTTCCTCATTTTCAAACAGGGAGCATAACAGCTCTGCGAATTTGAAAATATTATGAGTTCCGAAGATCAGATCCACGAAGCGGTAACTGTTTTTAATCTTCTCGATCACGGTGGGTTCCTGCATCATACAGCCGCACAGTGCGATCTTCATATGAGGATTTTTCCTTTTATAGCCGTTTAATACTCCCAGTCTTCCATAGACACGCTGGTTGGCGTTATCTCTCACCGTACAGGTATTATAGATCACAAAGTCCGCATTCTCATCTTCAATGATCTCATAGCCGACTTTTTCCAGGATTCCCACCAGTTTTTCCGAATCCCTGGCATTCATCTGACACCCGAAAGTAGTCACACAGCAGGTAGGCCTTCTGCCCAGTTCTTCTCCAAGCTTTGCCACATGACCGGAGGCTTTCTCCATAAAATAATACTGTCTGTCGGTTTCGTTCATTTGTGTTACATTTGTCATATAAAAAATATTGCCTTTCTAACATATCTGTATCTATTATCTGTCTGCGTATTTTGCTGCAATGGCGATCAATAGTCCGGTCGTTTTTTCCATGGACTGTACACAGGCATACTCATATCTGCCGTGATAATTTTCTCCGCCGGTGCACAGGTTCGGGCAGGGCAGTCCCATGAAGGACAGTCTGGCGCCATCGGTACCGCCGCGGATGGGAGATACTTTGGGCTCGATTCCCAGCTCTTCCATGGCAGCTTTCGCATTATCGATCAGGTGCATATGCTGCTCCATGATCTCCCGCATGTTATAGTAAGAATCTTTCATATCCACTATAGCGGTGCCTTCCCCATACTTCCGGTTCAGGAAATCCGCACAGGACAAAAACAGCTCTTTTTTCTGTTCAAACAGCTGTCTGTTATGATCACGGATAATATAGTCCGCAGTAACTTCCTCCACATTGCCGCATATAGCATCCAGATGGAAGAAGCCCTCATAGCCTTCGGTATACATTGGATTCTGCTCTACCGGCAGCAGCTTCTGGAACTCCTGCGCGATCAGAATGGCATTTTTCATTTTGCCTTTGGCGGAACCGGGATGCACACTTCTGCCATATACATGAAGCTTTGCCCCGGCGGCATTAAAATTCTCATATTCCAGTTCGCCCAGTGCACCACCGTCTACGGTATACGCATAATCTGCACCAAACAGTTTCACATCAAAATGATCCGCTCCGGCACCGACTTCCTCATCCGGGGTGAAACCAATGCGGATCTTGCCGTGCTTTTTCTCAGGATGATTTAACAAGTCTTCCGCCATGGTCATGATCTCAGCAACACCTGCTTTGTCATCTGCGCCAAGCAGCGTTGTTCCGTCTGTCACGATCAGATCTTTTCCCACATAATTTAACAGCTCCGGGAAATCCGCTGTCTTCATAACGATGTTCTCTGCTGCATTCAGTACGATATCTTTTCCGTCATAATGCTCTACGATCCGGGGCTTCACATTGGTATCCGTCACCGCAGGCGATGTATCCATATGGGCGATAAATCCAAGTACCGGTGCATTCTCGTAGCCTGCGGATGCAGGAACGGTAGCATAGACATAGCAGTGCTCCTTATCATAAGTGATCTCTGTGGCGCCCATAGCTTCCAGTTCACTGACAAGCAGACCTGCCAGGTCATGCTGCTTCATGGTGCTGGGGGTCGTGGTGCTCTCTTCACTGGACTGGGTATCGATCTTCACATATCGCAAAAAATTCTCTATCGTCTTAGTCATAATCTCACTCCTAACGTTTCAACACAAATACAACTTATCCGGGCATGTTCTTCTCTCAAATTCGAATAGCCATATTTTATTTATCATATCATGGTGGCCGCATCGCTTCAATATTTAATTTTATTTAAAAGGTAATTTCGGCGTGATCGTTCAGAGCTTATAGGTTCTTATTTCCCGGCAGATTCCCTGCGACAGCATCACTACCGCCAGTAGATTCGGCACCGCCATCAGACCGTTACAGATATCCGAGAAATCCCATACCGCTTCCAGCGAACAGACCGCCCCAAAAAAGGCAAACATTCCATAGCACAGACGATACCACCCTGTCCGGCGACTATTTCCAGCCAGATATTCAAAGGCTTTCTCTCCCTGATATTCCCAGGCAATAATTGTAGCAAACGCAAACAATGCGATAGATAGTGCAAGCATCCATTCCCCCGCCCTGCCAAATGTGGCGGAAAATACAGCGATCATAAGCGCTGTTCCGTTCAAAAGCTCCCCCTGCGCATCCCTCTGCCCCAGCATACCGCTGGATGCTATGGCAAGCCCTGTCAGGGAACAGATCACAATGGTATCGATAAAAACTCCCGTCATGCTGATATAGCCTTGCCGCACCGCATCCGGTGTATCTGCACAAGCCGCACTGATTCCGGCTGCTCCGAGTCCCGCTTCGTTGGAAAATACTCCACGGGAGACACCATAGCGCATGGCCTGCCTGCCGGAACATAAGAATCCAATGCTCCCTCCTGCCATAGCTTCCGGGCAGAAAGCACCGCATAAAATCTGCAGAATTCCTGACGGTAGATTATGGAAATGCGTAAAGATCACCATGCCTGTTCCGAAAAGATAAAATACTGCCATACAAGGCACCAGATATTCCGTGACCCTTGCTATTTTATCGATTCCTCCAAGGATCACCAGAATCGTAAAGATACCAATCACCAGTCCTGTCACTGTCCGGTCGACTCCAAAAGTCACTGCCAGTGCCTCCGCAATAGAATTCCCCTGCGTCATATTCCCCATGCCAAAGGAGGCTAGTACTGCGAATATCGCAAACAGTACCGCAAGGATCCGCCCCATACGTCTATACGGAAATGCATTTTGAAGAACATACATGGGACCACCCACCGGTTTTCCTTTGTGATCTCTTACACGATATCTGACACACAGCGTACTTTCCACCAGTTTGGTCGACAGCCCGATGATCCCGGACAAAAGCATCCAGAACAATGCTCCCGGTCCTCCCAGCACCATGGCAGTAGCCACGCCTACGATATTTCCCGTGCCTATCGTTGCCGCCAGTTCCGTAGTCAGTGCTGAAAAAGAAGAAACCCCTTCCCCATCTGTGCCTTTCCGGCTCTTAGGATGGAACACCAGCCCAAGTGCCGCCAACAGATTTCTCAGAGGAAGAAAGAACAGACTTATCATCAGATAGCAGCCACAGCCTAATAATAAAAAAATAAGCCAGGGTCCCCATACGATCCGGTCTGTCTGCTGTAAAAAGCCTGTTACCTCTGTGATCATAAAAAGTCTGTCTCCCTGACTTATTTTTCTAAACTATATTCTTTATTTTTCTATTTTATACATTGATATCACTGTCCGGCTGCTTTTCCGGATTCCTGTATTTCCGGAATGTATTTACTGGATATCCGGCAGAAAACCCGGGATCTTTTCTGCGATCTCACGAATCCCGAACAAATATCCGATGTCTTTCTCCAGTTGTCCTTCGGAAGCATTGAGCAGTGTTGCGGTCAGATGCAGCTTATGCTCTCCGTATTCCAGATCACACGTATACTCACCGTTGTCGTTTTCCATGGTCGTCTGGGACTTCGCTTCTATTTCAGCTTCTTTATCCCACATGATCTGTGCATTGGTATCATAAGGCATCTCTCCTTCGATTTCAATATAGGTCCCGGAATTATAATCATGCAGATAGGACTGCATATAATCAGTGATAAAATAAAAAGGCGCATCTGCACCGATATCATCCCAGGTGACAGGTTCTGTCTCATCTTCCAGCACAACCTTCATGGCATAGAGTGTTCCGGTCTCAGAATCCACGACACACTCTATACTGACTCCCGTAACCTCCTCTTCCTTCATGCGCATACAGATGTCATAGGCCATGATCGCGACTCCATCCGACAGCTTTTCATCATACAAAATATATCGTTTGATGGAAATATGATCTGTATCCATATTTTTAAAAAAATAATCCTCCGGGATCACACCCATATCCTGAAAAGTGTAATTCCATTCCGTATTTAAAATATATTCATCGATCAGACCATATATTTCACCATCTGTTGCAGCTTCATAATCTTGTTCAGAGATATAGTACTGTTTTCCCGCAGCGATACCGTCTGCCAGATTTTGAAGTCTGCGCATGGTGTCTGTCTCATACTCTTCCTTCCAGACGGTATAATCCGTTCCTGTATTTGATATGCTGACTGACCTGGTCAGCCTGCTCTTATCCTGCAATTGTAGCAACCCTTCCGGTCCTGCGAATGCAAATACGATCAGCACGAGCAGTCCACCCATACATAGTAGGAAATTGCGCCGGTTCTTATTCTCCTGTTTTTTCATCTTCCGCCTTTTGCTCCCCTGTTGCTTTTATTTTTTACCACCTGCATTTCTCCGGGAAAATATAACCGCATTACCGTGCCTTCTCCAAGCTTGCTGTCAATCTTCAGTTCCCCCTGATGCAGGGTAATGATCTTCTGACAGAGAGCCATTCCGATACCGGCTCCGCCCTCCTTGCGGGATCTGGACTTATCCACCATATAAAAAGCCTCCGTGATCCTCGCGATCTCTTCCTGCGGGATCCCCCTGCCGTTGTCTACAACCTTGATCTCATAGCCCTGTGTGAGCTTACTTCCCTTCATCAGGATAAATCCGCCTTCTTCCACAGCCTTTACAGCATTATCCAGCAGATTATATAACAGTGACAAAAGCAGATCCCTGTCACCTAAAATCACCCCCTTTTCCAGATTGATCTTTCCCCGGATCCCTTTGCGTTCAAAGGGGATCCGCATCGTATCCCGAATATTTTCCTCCAGTTCTTTCGTCTGAATCTTCTTGAATTCCAATTCCTGTCTGTCCATTCCCACCAGCTCCAGCAATTTGTGAGACAGACTTTCCAGACGTTTTCCCTGACTGAAAATATAATAGGTGGCTTCGCCCCGCTCCT
>OMDL01001222.1_pt1 | contig 13818 bp, 8 predicted proteins | sample 1674081 | NCBI WGS metagenome assembly OMDL01 (sample SAMEA103958139, study PRJEB25191) | human gut metagenome | biome: human-associated habitat [ENVO:00009003]; feature: intestine environment [ENVO:2100002]; material: feces | place: Germany | collected 2013/2015
CCGTCGGGAAGCGCGTCCCAGACGATCGGGGAGAAGGGATCCGGCTTAAAGCCGATCCGCACGCCGCTGGGCACCTTGTCCAGTTTCACCACGGCATCGTAATCCCGATAGCTGCGGGGATACGCCACCGCGGCCTTTTTTGTGACCTTGACCAAATCAAACAGCTTATGAGCCGGCGCACAGCCCAGCTTCGCCTGCCGCACTCTCTGCTCGGCGTCGCTGTCCGTGCCAACGTGTTTGAAAATGATCAGCGGAGAAACCACCGCCATCTCGCCCTTGCTGGCGGAGCGGTCATGCTCGTACATATTCAAAATAGACTCAAAGAGGACATTCAGATCCTCTTCGTCAAAGCCCGTTTCCTCTGCCAGATTCGCGCTGACAAAGCCGCGAACCTCATACAGGCCGAAGGGGATGATCTGCTTGCGGCCCATGGTGCGGAGCTTATCCTCCGGCTGCACCTCCTCCCATGCTATGTAATCTTCTACATTAGCATCCTCTTTTACCTTGTCGGCAACGGCCATGCGGGTAATGGAAATATCCAGTGGAAGAACCGGATCCAAGCTTTTTCCATAAGTAATCTGCACAGGTCCGCGCACCTGCCCAGCGTTGGGCCCGGTAGACATAACTGCGCCAAAGGTGCGCACATCGTAGAACAACTCACAAGCCTTCTGTCTACCGGCGTAAACAGCCTCCTTCGCCTTAGCGCAATCTGCAACGCCAGCCGCACGCTTTGCCTGCGCAATATGGCGGTTGATATTGGTAGCTTGCTGGATAATGATCCCCATGCCCGGCTCGTCCCGGTGGGCCAGCTCCACATAGTTGCGAATCCGACGTTTGGTCGCAGCATCCGTGATAAACCCCTGCATCGTCTGGGGGTCAATCCGGGGCATATTCCCCATGTCAGGATCTCCGTTGGGATTGCCATTGGTACACGCAACATAATACATAAATTCATATCGGTTCTGAATAGCCATGGTATATCCTCCTCTTATTGACAGGCTGTTTCTGCCCTTTCCCTGGCAGCGTCTGTGTGTTCTTTCTTTTCCTTATTGAGCTTTGCACCCATCTGGTAGTAGCCTAGGGCAAAGTAAGACTGCTGTTCCAGATTTAACGTTGCAGGAATCGAACTACCCAAGGCAACAGATATCTGCTGCAGCTTTTCCCGATACTGGCTGGCAAGCCACTTATTTTCCATCTTTTCTAGATGATGATTTGACCGGCTGCTGAGCTGGCCGATTACCAGCGCAGGCATCTGAATTGCAGAAGCATAGTATCGCTCCACAATTCCGGTATTCACATCCGGCATTGCCGCTTTCTGGATTGCCGCGTAGACTGCCATCAAGCCGCCGCAATGATAGGCAGCATTGGAATAGTTCAGATTATATTCCTCCAAAATCAATTCCTCCTGTTGCTTCATTCGTTTTTTTCGAAGCAGCCAAGCCTTCAGCCATTGGCAGGCCAAGCCGTTTGGAAGGCTGCTTTGTGTGGTTTGCGATCCGCTGTCGTCATTTGAAAGCAGTTCGGAACGTATATACGCCAGGGCCTTTGAAGCGACTGCGTCCGGCAGGATTCCATCCGTCAGAATCGCCTGAATAATTGCAGGGGTAATCCCGGACAGTTCCTTCGACAGCCGTTCAAAGGGTCTGCTGTCGCCCTTCTGGAATTTCAGGAGGCGAAGCAGCCGCGCAGTCAGCTTCACCGGCCTGATATTTCCGGTCCCACTTGAATTGGTCAGCGCCAGGTCTGCATACCATTGCTCCAGGCTGTGGCAAAGATCTGCGTAGTTGCCCCGGTCAAACTTCCGGATCATAATGCGGCTGTTGGCTCCGGACAGAAGCAGAATATAGTAGGACACATTCTCCAGTCCGGAGACAGGCTGTCCAGAGTATACACTTTTGGGGGCCTGATCAGCCTTGCTTCGTGCTGTCAGCTCATTGACGGCGGGCACGTCTTCACTACTTTCCGGCAGATCATAGCCAAAATCAATGGCATACAGGGGGTCCTCCTCCTGTGGAATCTCATGATCAAACCAGTGGACGAATTTCATACCCGCAAGAATGGGGGCATCCTTCAGCAGATCATCCAGTGCCGCCTTTACCACACAGAATGCTTCCTCCGAAACCGGGGCATTGGCGGCTTTCTTCTGGTTGTAAGAGCAAAACGCAGACTTGTCAAAGCAAATAAGCGCATCTCCGCTTGCATGCCCGCCCACAACCCGCAAGCCCTGTATAGGCGTGGTCGTTACCATAGGAACCGTAGGCTTTCCGGTAATCAGGCACCGCGCTGATGGAGTCTCATCTCCCTTTAAGAACTGTTGCCGATAGGATTGCCACCAGGCGCAAACCTTCTCAGATTTCAAAATTGATTGGCCGTTCACCCGGAAGGAAATTCGGTCCCCCGGTTTGATTTTTGCCTGATCCAATTCTGCCCGAATCGCCGCTGCAACTTCGGGCGTTTCCAAAGCATGAACACAGATTTTCAGCAGAGGCTCCTCCTCTGATGCGCTGCGGAGTGCTTCCAGAAAGAATGTGCTCTTGCTTCCTCCCTGCTCCGGAATCACAACGGAGCGTTTTTCTGCAAGGACATTGCTCTTGTCCTTTCCATTCGCCAAACTGCCAATATCTGGGCAGGGAACAGGTTGGTCATCTCCCAGATAGACATTCACATGGCTGCCGCTTTCAGACAGAGAAATATATGCTTTGATGGTTTTTCCAACAAATCCCGGCGGCAACGCCAGCTGGTGCTGGATACCATAGTCATACAGCGCTTTTAGCATAAGCTGCCTCCCTTTAGCACCTCGGGGCTATCGTAGGGGGGGACTAAAATCACACCATTTATCATCTGTGCGTGGAATAGAGACATCTGAAGGTTGACTTTTTTTGTAACCTCCACGTCTTCCGGTGCAAACAAATCGTAAACCATCAATCCCGCATCCAAAGACTGACGAATAGGTTGCCGAATTCCATCGCTCTCCTCAAAATAGCAAACACATTCCCGAATTCCCAGTGCAGGTTGAAAAAAGCATTTTCCACCGCGAATACGTCGCAGGGCCTGCTCATAAAGTTGGGTCTCCCGCCCCACAAAGTCAGGGCGAGGTATGATGGATGCTGAAATTCGGTAACGAACATCCTGCAATGCCACGGTTTGCCGCTGTGTTCGTTCTTCCTCAGTAGAAATCGGGACCGTACTAACCGTGCATTTGACTTCGTTGCGCTTGAAGCTGATATAGCGGATAGGATTCAAAACCTCAATGCGATTGATTTGCCACCTGAACTCTTTCGGTTTTGCATAGATAGCAGAGAGGATTCCCCTGGCTGCAGACGGTGTTGGAAACGGATAGGTAAGCCGTTCAACTTTCGCATAAGGTGCAGAGAAACAGGCCAGATCTCCCCAGACTTCAATCGTTATCTCCCTCAAAAAATTTCACCTCCAAGATTTTGCCCACCCCAATCCGTTCTGTGGAAAGGGGCACGCAAATAACACTGTACTTATTTCTACTCCTCAGCCGGAATCGTTGTTATCTTATTTCGGCTGTCAAGTATAGTGTACACTAAGCATTGTGCTTTGTCAACTACTTTCCATTCTTTTTATCAAATATAAAATAGCACGCCAATTGTCCAATAAATCGGACAATTGGCGTGCCATTTTCAAAATACAGTGTGAAATTTTTCTTCCTCCGGAAAGCACAGTCCTAATTGAGAAGAATAAAAATCTTCATACTGCGCGCGCAGCAGATAAATATTGCTGCCTGAAGCTGCATCGTTAAAGTGGCTTCTTCTCTGGCAGGCAAACGGAATTTCCTCTGCATAATTTCCCAAGTTCTTCGCAAAGCAGGTCACTGTAATAGGTGCCATCTCCCTCAAAAGTACCCCGGTAATCCCCTGCTCCCGCGCCTGGCTCACAATGCTTGAATACCTTTTCTGTTCGCCGACATAGGGCACAATAACCCTAGCTCCAGTGTCCGCAACTAACTTATAGTTCCTTTCTGTCTGCTCAAACGAGCGGGAAGAAATTGCATTTTCCAGCTCCGGTTTATCCGAGGTTCCCTCAAATATCCGGCGGTAGTATTCTCGGATTACATGGGGATCATGAATAGGAAAAGGCGGCTCCATCTCCTGCACCGTAACGGCGGCATTGCTGTACCAGGGATCCGGATACGGCATCCTGCTATCCTCCGGACGAAAGATAATCACCTGCCCCGCAGAATCATAGCCGTTTCGGTTGCAACGCCCGGCCGCCTGAATAATGGCCTCCAATGGAGCTAACGCACGGTACATCGTTCTGAAATCCAGGTCCACCCCGGCCTCAATACACTGGGTAGCAACAACCCGACAGGGCAGCTTCTGCTTTAGACGATGACGAATGATTTCAATCCGGTTGCTCCTGTGAGCCGGGCACAAGTCCGTGGTAAGGAAGAAAACCGTGTTTTCAGGGCATTGTTGAAGTAAGCTTGCGGCAATTTTCCGCGCATGGCGCCGAAGATTGACAATAACACAGACACTGTCCAGTTTCGCCATTTCTTCTGCAACCGTTTCCAAAGGAATCTCTTCTTCCAGCCTCCACTCCACATCCACACGCTGCAAATCTCGAAACATTCTTTCATTGTCAGGCAGTATTTCACGCGGTGTCCAATTCAAGTTTTTCAGGGTACCAAAATTCGGCTGCGTCGCCGTAGAAAACACCATCGTAGTGTGATACCGACTGCACAATTCGTTTGCTGCTCGCAGTGTGGCAGATGCTAGGTTTGCGGGTAGACTCTGGGCTTCATCAAACAAGACGACGCTGTTTGCGATGTTGTGCAGCTTCCGGCAGGCAGTTGGGCGGTTCGCAAATAGGGACTCAAAAAACCGAACCGAGGTTGTGATAATAACCGGTGCGCTCCATCTGGCAGCCAGTTCTCTGGCTGCCTCCGGCAAATCGCTTTGGCTATGGTCTACCAACACATTGGATATCATTTTCGCATAGGTTTCCGCACTCTGCTCCGCTAGCGTCAGAAATGGAAGCACCACGATAATTCGCCTTTTTCCGTATTTTAGGCAATGCTTCAGAGCAAAATGCAGCATTGCCAAAGTTTTCCCGGTTCCGGTGGGTGCCGTTAATGTATACAAGCCCTCAGCTCCATCCCCCATCTTTCCACATTGCTCAAATACCTGATCTCGGTACAGATTCAGAGTAGGGTCAGCAGTTGAATGATATCTGATGTCGTCCCTGTAGGCATACAGCTTTTTCAAGAGCATCTCAGGATCAAAGGCATCGTCCTGCGCGCGATCCAGGTATGTATCATCATCGTTCATCGCAGAAGCCGTATAATCCGCATCTACCAGACAGGAAAACAGCATTCTGGTATAAAGCATAGATTCCAATTCCGCTGGCGGTATAGCCGGAAGCTGTTTTGGAGGCCGAAAATCCGGAAAATCCTTTTGAAAAGCAACAAGTGCTTCCAACAATTGCTCACGGCTTTCAATAGATGGTGTCTTGCCTTCATTTCCATGAACAGTTGCATTCTTTTGAACAACTGCGTGAAGATTATTTTTGACTGTGTCATATGCTGTCAGGCCATCGTGATGCCCATTCACAGCCTCTATCACAGGACGGCATCTACTTTTTCCTTTATAACAGCATTCCAAAAAGAGCGCCCCGCCCATAGCATGGTCGATTCCTGTTCTGAGCCCCTTCATGACCTCCTGAAATGCAATAGAATATTTTCCAAAGTCATGTACTTGCCCCGCTAAGGCTGCAGCATCCCCCAGTTCCAACGGTTCCCCATATTCTTGGGCCAAATCTGCAACCTTTTGTAAGTGCTCTTTTACCGTTTCCCGGTGTCCTTGCCGGTTTGAGGATTTTGCATAATATACCATAACTCAGCCCCCGCCACAGCGGCTGGATGGCAATAGGGCTAAATATCAGCCTATTCCTCCATGAACCGCATCAATATTTTTTCAAATTTCCTCAATGCTGTCTCAAGTTCGTATCTGTTCCAATCTATTATAATTTTACCATAGTCCCCTTTCCTTGTCCATTAAAATTCCCCACCCGCAGCTTGTGATTTTCCCCTATCCTTCACAATTTTCTCTTTTCCTGCAAATACTTCTAAATACACATCCGCGCCTCAAAAGAGAAACAGCGCCGCCCGGTGGCAAATTTGGCCACTGAGCGGCGCTATTTTGTGCTCGGGGAGGAGTATCCAGGCCTCAGGAACGCGGCAGGCTTGCCGGTTCCGGACTGGTCTGTTTTTCTGCTGTCTTTATCTTTTTGTGCACCTGTACGGCAAGGGGAATGGCCAGCACCAGTGACAGCACGTCCGCAACGGACTGGACGCCGGCGAGGCCGTCCGCTCCCCAGAGCTTTCCCATGGGGATGACAATGGGAATGAAGCAGGTGCCCTGCCGGGCGGTGGAGAGCAGCAGCGCGCCCTTAGCTTCACCCAGGCTGACGCAGAGCATATTCACCACGACCACCCAGGCGTGAATGGGCAGGGCAAGGCATTGCAGGCGCAGGCAGAGGGTTGCAATTTGCAGCATATGGGGGTCCTGTCCCGCAAACAGCCGGATGATTCCCGGGGCCAGCACATACAATGCCGCCCCCATGACGACGCTGCCCAGCGTCGCCACCCAGGAGGAAAAGCGGTAGCTCTCCGAAACCCGGTCATACCGCTTGGCACCCCAGTTAAAGCCCGCCACCGGCTGGAAGCCGTTGCCGAAGCCCAGGATGATGCCAAAGGGGAACATCATAATCTTGTTGCACACGCCGATGCCCGCCAGAACGGAATCGGAGATCTGTCCCGCAATCTTATTGAGCATAATGGCCGATACAACTGCCAGACCGGAACGGAACATGGAGGAGGAGCCCACGCCGATGATCTCCTTCATGATGTCCATGCTCATATGGAAATTCCGGATGGACAGGTGCAGCAGACTTTTCCGCTTTAAGTAGGGCGTAATCAGAATGGCAAAGCTCACCAGCTTGCAGATGGCAGTGGCCAGAGACGCACCCGCCACGCCCATGCCCAGACCCGTAATGAAAATAGGGTCTAAGATGCAGTTCAGGATGCCGCCGATGCCCATGCCCATCATGGACAGGAAGGCGTTGCCCTCCGAGCGCAGGCACTGGTTCATAACGAAGTTCGCCGCCATAAAGGGCGCTGCCAGCAGCACATAGGTGGCGTACTCAATGGCGAAGCGCTCACAGGTATCGGTTGCTCCCAGCAGCCGGACCATAGGCGTCATGAAGATGCTGCCAAAAATCGTCAGAGTCAGGCCGATGCCCGCCGCCAGGAAAAAGGCGGTGGACAGGACCTGGCTCGCTTTTTTGTCGTCTCCCTTGCCCAGAAGCCGGGCAATATAGCTGTTGGCGCCCATGGCCAGCATAGAGCCGCACATGAGGATCACCTGATCCAGAGAGGAATTCACGCTGACAGCCGCCGTGGCATTGGTTCCCAGGGCGGTTACGAAATAGGTATCCGCCAGAGAATAGATGGAGTTGATCAAAAACGCCACAATGGTCGGAATGGCCATCTGGGGGATAATTTTTCGAATGGGCTCATTGAGCATCATGGTGCGGCGCTGCTCCTGACTCTGGTTTCTCATACTCTTATTCTTCTGCATATCTCTTTTCTCCTATTCCCATAACAAACTTTCTCCGGATACTGCGTATCATTGCACCCATTTGCTCATTTCCTGTTCCGCGCAAAAACGAAAGGAAATTGCTGTAAAAATGCTGAGAATCAGCAGAACCAGATAGTTAAAGTTAAACAGCTTTGTTTCCTCTTTCATTGCACATCTTTTTTTCAGCTGCGCCGCTCCCGGACTTTCTGCTTCCCGGAGCGGCACGGTAGTCTTTTATCCTTAGAAAGGATTTCCGCAGTCCTGGGTGCCAATGCCGAAGAAATCCAGAGCCTTTTGGATTCCCTGGTCCCAGAAGCGCCACTCATGCTTCAGCCCGGGAATGGAGAAATAGTCCGCCTTCAGGCCCAGCCGGTCTGCCTTCTCCCGGAATGCCAGGAAGTCCTTATACAGCATGTCGTCCTCGCCGCAGCCAAACAGCAGCCTGGGCAGCTCCGTGCCCTGCTTCACGGCATCCTCCAGCACCTTCCAGGTGTTCTGGTAGGAATTCAGGAAGTCCTCCTCGCTGTCAAAATTCGCGGCAGACTTTTGCATGCGCGCCCACATCATGCCGCCCTCTGCCTTCATGGCCCGCAAATCGCTGGGCACTGCCGAAAGGACGCAGGCGCCTGCAAACTTCTCAGGATGGTTCAGCGCGAGCACGCAGGTGCCCCGGCCGCCCATGGAAAGCCCCGCCACAAAATTGTCCTCCCGCTTGTCCGAGGCAGGGAACCAATTGTAGATCAGCGGCATGAGCTCCTCAAAGATGTAGTCGTACATCTGGAATCCCATGCCGAAGCTGGGCCAGTTGGCATAGTTGGAATTCATTGCCGACGGCATCACCACGATCAGATCCCGCTCGCAGGCGTAGAGCTCAATCATGGATTTGCGAATCCAGTCGGAATAATCTCCGAAGGTTCCGTGCAGCAGCCACAGGACCTTGTATTTTTTCCCGCTGCCGTAAAATTCCTGGGGGGTTAAATTTCTGGGTTTGTCCGGCAAAATCACACCAACGGTATGGTTGTTGCCAAGATACTGACTTTCAAATTCAAATGTAACAAGCGCCATATCTATATCTCCTCCGCATTTGGGGTTATTTCAAAATTCGACAAAGGTTGACAATTTTGCAAGGGAATAGTATAATTTGTATAAATTACAGAAATGAGTCGTGTCCTTTCTAGTCAATTTCGTATCATAGGAGGTTCCGTACCCATGGTGTGGCTATCTTCCCGCCGGAAGCATTGGGAATCTGCGCCCCCCGGGCTTCGCCTGGCAGGCGGGCTCTGCGCTGCACTTGCCATCGCGGTCCTCGTCCTAGCCTTTTTTCTGACTTCAGGAGCCAGGCAGGCCCGTATCTCCGCCGCCGCTCACTATGAACGGTCTCAGGCTGTTTCCGCTTCCGTTTCCACCTATACGCACAGCTGCAATCTTCTTGCAGCAAGCCGCAATGTGCGCGCGCTTTCCGAGTTGTCCAGCGCCGGTACATCCACGGCACAGACTTGGGCGAATCAGGCCATGCAGGATGTCTGGAATGTAAATACGCTTCTGCCCGCAGACAGCTCCGTTGCCGCATTCTTCCCGATGCTGCACCTTTTTGTTTCCAAGAGTCAATTCAAATTCTCTATGGATTTGAACAGACTTTTCGAAAACATCTATCCCGGCCTGTCCTATGAGGATCTGGCCTCCCAGGATACCGGTGCATGGCACAGCTATTGTGCCGAGGGCTATTGCTACGTTGTCCGCAGCATTCCGTGCAGCATTGGCACTGGGGTCTATATCGTTGCCAAATTCCCGGTTGAGACGCTGCTCCCTGCCTCCGGAAGAAGCATCGTTGTAATCGGCGACGGCAGCAGCTGCCTTTATGCCAGCAAAGCTGCCTTTTCTGAATCGCTTTACCCCAACCTTCTGTCTCCGGATCGGGACCGGCAGATTACCGTCCGCGGTACGCAGTTCAATATCATCCGCAACGAATTTTCCGGCCTTTCTCTGCGCTTTTTCACGCTTGTTCCCACGCTGACCGCCGGTGTTCTTGCCATTCGCGCAGCGGGCTGCCTTCTGTTCCTGTGCCTGTTGGCTGCGCCGGAGCTTGCGCTGCACCTCTTTGAAAAGTGGAAGGCCGCTCCAGAAAAGGTCCTTGCGCTTACCCCGCAGGGCGCCCAGCGGGGGATTCCCGACAACCACTACGCCCTCAGCGGGCTTACGAAAACACTACTGGATATGCCCAAGGAACGGGATTATCGCATCAGTCAGCAGTGCTACAGGCTTTTGGGCTTCGCTCAGGAAGAGGTCTGTGCTGTCATAGGCTTCTCCCTCCTGGAGGATCAGGAGCGGCTGTTCGACGCCCCTGCCCCAGGCAGCGGCATCCAGCGCCCCATCACCCCGTACTTTATTCTGAATAATATTCTTCAGGATTTGCTGTTCGACAGGCACAAGGGTGTTCTGTGCTACTGCGATGGAAAGTATGTTGCCTTTTCCGGCCTGCTCCCCAGCGAAACCGAGGCCGACTTTCAGGCAATTGCCCAGCAGGCCCTTTCCGGTGCAAAAAACTTTCTGTCTTTGACTTTTGTTTCCGCTGCACCGATCATGTGTCACGGCTATAAGCAGTTCAATGAATCCCTTACCCGGTCCGTTCAGGAGCTGGACTATGCCCGGCTTTGGTGGCGCACAGAAAGCGTTCCGGATATGCAGAAGCAGAGCAGCTCCGATTTCTACAATCGTCTGGGCCTGCTCAACAGCTGCATTCTGGAAAACAACTACGCAAAGGCGGAAGAAACCTTCCACTATATGCTGCAAAACTGTATTCCCGCATCCCGCAGTCAGGTCCGGGACGCCGCGTCGAAGCTGGTCATCCTTCTGGATACCCTGGTCTCTCTGTCCGGCTATCCCCGGGACCAGCTGCCAGCAAATGCCGTACCGCCCAAAACCGTTGCGGCCTGCCAGGAGGCCGGAGACGCGATCTTCTGCTTCCTCCGGAAAGCCCAGGGAAGCGCCGGAGCAAACCCTGCCAAGGATCGCATTCGTGCCATCTCCGAGTATGTGCAGGAGAACTATTCCGATCCGGAGCTCAGCGTTGGCACAATTGCGGCCCGCTTTGGCATGAACGCCGCCTACCTCAGCCGCGCCTTTAAGGACAGCACCGGCACGAATCTGCTGGAATTCATCCACAGAACGCGCATCGCCGCTTCAAAAAAGCTGCTGCCGGAGCACCCCATCAAGGAGGTCAGCACTTTGGTCGGCTTTGCGGATGCCCAGAGCTTCGTCCGGACCTTCCGCAAGTACGAGACCATCTCTCCGGCAGAGTTCCGGCGGAACTGCACCCTCTCCGGAGATTCCCTGCCGAAGTGAGGGGCCAATGCGGCAACCGTCTAAAAGTCTTTATTTCCTCACTCCCTGCCGATACAATCGGCAGGGAGTTTTTTGTGCATCAATACATCCAGGATTTTTCCTGTTTGCCGTCCTTTTTGCCGCCCATCAGGATCTCATCCAGGCTCTTGGGCGGGCAGGCCTCGTCCATTTTCCGCAGCAGAGGCAGGTCGTGATTGCTGCGGCACTGGCTCTGCCGGTCAAAGACCATGGTCTCGTGGTTTTCCCCGGCGGGCTCCCACTTGGCCATACCCGCATGGTTCGGGTCACCGCTATAGGCGAAGCTGACCCATGCGCCTGCCATTTCGTCCTGCAGCCGCTCGGTAACCCCAGGAATATTGCAGCAGGCAACCCTATCACAATTGTGGAAGACAAAGGGGATATCCGCGCAGTGCCAGGCAGGCACACCGTCCATGATGTCAAAATTCAGCGCAAACAGATACTGATACGTAGGTGCTGAGGAAGCCGCCGCCTTCAATTCCACAAAGCGGGCAGCGCCCTGGCGGGTAGTGGTGTCCAGTCTGTCCAGGTTGATCAGGGCCTTTCCGGGATAGACCTCCCGGAACTGAGTAATCAGGCTGTCGGACGCGTCGCCGAAATGGGCGCGGACAATCCGCTCCTGCTCTTCGGGCGTCGCCGCGTACTGCTCAGGCTTTGCCATGGCGGTAAACTCTGCCAGAACCGTTCCAACCATGGTCGGCACCGTCTTGGCATATTCCGAGAACCCGACCTTGAACGGGTCACCCAGGAACCAATCGTTTGCCACAGGACCCCAGCGCATATTGGGCATGCCCTGCCCCTCGGAGGCCCGGAAGAAGGCACGGTTCAGAATCTCGTAGGGAACAGTTTCCAGCTCCTCCACGCGGTCCAGCGGAATCTCCAGAATTTCCAGCATTTTTTCAATCAGCTGCCGGTGATCCGCATTTGTCGCCCGGTCCTGGCGGCAGCCGCCGCTCATCATAATGGCCCGATGGAACAGGCCCTGGGCCGCAGGGATGTTCATCAGCGTCTTCACTTTTCCACCGCCGCCGGACTGGCCGAAGATGGTCACATTGCCAGGGTCTCCGCCAAAGGCTGCAATGTTATCCCGAACCCATTCCAGGGAGGCCACAATGTCGGCCATGCCGGCATTGACGGAATTGGCGTACTTCTCGCCGAAGCTGGACATATCCAAAAAGCCCAGAATGTTCAGCCGGTGATTCACCGTGACCACAACCACATCGCCATAAGCGGCCAGCGCATCTCCCTCATAGGCCACCTGCTCAATGGAAGAGCCGTCCGAGAAGCCGCCGCCATGGAACCAGACCATAACAGGGCGCTTGCGGCCGTCCAGTCCCGGCGTCCACACGTTCAGGAACTGGCAGTGCTCATTGGCCGGCCAGAACCGATGGGGGATAAACAGCTCGCTGGAGGGCGCCGGGTTCGCGTGGACCGGGCAGATATAGCCATAATTCGTGGCATCCTTTACCCCATCCCAGCTGTCAACCGCATGGGGCGGCTGGAAGCGGTCTGCATCTGCATAGGGAATGCCGTGGAAGGTATAAATGCCATCCAGCAGGAAGCCTCTGAGCTTGCCAGCCTTGGTCTGGACCACAGGGCTTTCCAGTGTGTTCGAAAATTGACGTGCCATAGGTGCTGCTCCTTTCTCAGTACATCCAGTCCCGTTTCTTCTCGCCGCTGGCATTGGGTTTGCGCATGGGGGGATCCATGTACTCCACCTTGCCGATGGCGTTCTGAATCTGGGCGATCAACTCCGTATCGAAGTCCTTCCGGCATTCCGTTGCCTCACTGAAGACCATGGTCGTCTCCGCCTCGCCGAAAGGCTCCCACTTGGGCAGGCCCGCATGGTTGGGATTGCCGCTGTAGGCAAACCGGACCCATGCACCGGCCATCTGCTCCTCCAGCGTTTCGGTAACGCCGGGGATATTGCAGCAGGGTACCCGGTGGCTATTGTGGAATACGAAGGGAATATCCGAGCAATGCCATGCGTAAACGCCGCCCATCAGCTGGAATTGCAGCGCAAAGTCATACAAATAGGTAGGTGCCGAGGACTGGGCCGCCTTCTTTCTGGCGAACTCCACAGACGCGGGGCGGAATTTATCGTCGAAAGAGGACAGCAGGCCCAGACCGGCGCCGGGGAAGGTCTTGTGGAACGCAGTGAATACCGCATCCGCATGGGTGCCGAACTTCTCCCGCAGCTTTGCCTCCAGCGCCTCTGCCGTCAGTTCATTGTCCTGCAGGGCGGTGCGGATGGACAGCTCCGCCACGGTGCTGCCCACCATGGTCGGAATGGTCTTGCCGTGGTCGCACAGGGGATTCAGCAGAGGCAGGCCCTTGTAATAGTCATTGGCCACAGGGCCCCAATTGACACGCAGCCCCATTTCATCGCAAACCGCCTGGAATGCGCGGTCCAGAAAATAATAGGGCACCTTCTCCAGTTCCCCGGGCTGCTGGGGGTCGATATGGAGCTTTTCCATCATTGCCAGAGCAATTTCCCGGAAGGGAGCCGGCTTTTCATCCTTGGCAGGCAGAACGCCGCTCATAATGATGGCCTTGTGGAAGAGCCCCGCCGCCGCAGGGGTTTGCAGCAGGGTCTGCACCTTGCCGCCACCGCCGGACTGTCCGAAAATGGTCACGTTGCCGGGGTCTCCGCCGAAAGCGGAAATATTGTCATGCACCCACTGCAAAGAGGCCACCAGGTCCGCAATGCCTGCATTGCCGGAATTGGCGTACTTCTCTCCGAAGGAGGACATATCAAAATAGCCCAGGATATTCAGCCGGTGATTGACTGTGACAACCACTACATCGCCGTAGGCTGCCAGTGCATCGCCCTCGTAGGCGACCTGTTCAATAG
>OMDL01001226.1_pt1 | contig 13788 bp, 9 predicted proteins | sample 1674081 | NCBI WGS metagenome assembly OMDL01 (sample SAMEA103958139, study PRJEB25191) | human gut metagenome | biome: human-associated habitat [ENVO:00009003]; feature: intestine environment [ENVO:2100002]; material: feces | place: Germany | collected 2013/2015
CAAGGTGATCGTCGTGGATAAAAACGTGCGGGATGTCCTGTTTCACGGTCAAAGTCCCGTCGGACAGCACCTCCTGGTCAACGGAACATCGTACAGCATCATCGGTGTTTTCGAGATGGACCAGTTCGGCTCCTACACATTCACCTTCATCCCGCTGACGACCGCCCAACTGCTCTTCAACCACAGCGATCCGAGCGTAGGACAGACCTATCTTTCGGTGAAAGACATCGACACCGATCAGAAGATGGCCGAATTCGAACAACGGCTCCGCAATCGTCTGGCTGCCGAACATACCTTCGCGCCCGACGACGAAAGCGCCGTCTGGATCTACAACCGCATGGAAGGTTACAAGAACATGATGCTCGTCTTCGGCGGCATCAACCTCTTCATCTGGATCATCGGTCTGGGGACGCTGCTCGCAGGCATCGTGGGCGTGAGCAACATCATGCTGGTAACGGTGCAGGAGCGCACCTTCGAATTCGGCATTCGCAAGGCTCTCGGAGCCAAACCCTCGTCGATCATCCGGCTGATCCTGACCGAATCGGTGATGATTACCGCCGCATTCGGCTATATCGGGATGGTGCTCGGCGTATTCGCCATGGAAGGAGTGAACAAGCTCATGACACAAACTCCGCCCGGTGAGGAGAACACGTTCAACATCTTCGTCAATCCGACGTTGAACCTCTCGGTAGCGGTAAGCGCGACGATCGTTCTGGTGCTGGCCGGACTTATCGCAGGTTACATCCCCTCCCGCCGGGCCGCCCGACTGAAGACCGTCGATGCCCTTCGACACAACAAATAACCGACACGAAAACCGCAGCGGCCGGGACAAAAGATAAAAGGAGCCGCAACAACTGGAAGCGAGAAACGGAAGAAAACGCAACGGCCGGGGACGACAAGCCGGGAAAAAGATAAGGAAACGCCCGCAACGCCGGTAAGGAACCACCCCGGCGTCAGAAGGACGACCAAAGTTCCCTCCCGAGGAGGGGATTCAGGGAAGGATAAAATTGGAACACGCGGCTCTGCCGCGAAACTACAACCAAAAGGAACGAAAAGAGCAACGAAAAACCGGGAACAAGACAAGGAGGCAGCCGAACTCCGAAGGACGGCCAAAGTCCCCTCCCGAGGAAGGGATTTAGAGGTAGGTAAAATCAATACGCGCGTTGTCGCGCAACTACGACCGACAGAAAAGAAGATACGAAAAAGATAACAGCAAGATAAGGAACCAGACTATGACAGGATTTTTCGATACGGATCGCTGGAACGAAATCTGGCAGACGATCTCCCGCAACCGCAGGCGCAGCATCATGACGGCGCTGGGTGTCTTCTGGGGTATCTTCATGCTGATCGTCCTGCTGGGTGCCGGCACGGGGCTGGGCCGCATGTTCCGCGCCCAACTGGGCGGTACGGCCACCAACGCCATTTTCATCATGTCCGACCGCACCTCCGTCCCATACGAAGGTATGCCTACGGGCCGTAGCTGGGAACTGGACTGGGACGACCTGGAAGCGCTCCGGAAACTGCCCCGCATCGAATACATCTCGGCCATTTGCTGGGGCAACCAACGCAACATGAGCCACCAAGACCACAAAGGCGAATTCGGACTGATGGGCTACTCGCCCGACATGCAGCAGATCGCCCCCCAACAGATTCTCATGGGGCGCTACCTGAACGAAGTCGATGAACTGCGCCAGCGCAAAGTCTGCGTAATCGGACTTCAGGTCTGGCGCGACCTCTTCCCCGGCGGAGAAGATCCCACAGGCAAAACGATCCAGATCGGCAGTTCCTACTTCACGGTCGTCGGCGTTACCAAACCCCTGGGAGGCATGATGGCCTTCAGCGACCCGGAGCGAACCGTCGTCATCCCGGCACTGCTCGTACAGCAAATGTACGGACTGGGACGGACGATCGACATGCTGGCACTCACCGGATATGCGGACGAACCGACCCAAGAGGTGATCCAGGAGTGCCGGCAAAGCATCGCCGCACGACACCTGATCGCTCCCGACGACAAGAAGGCGATCTATTTTCAGGATACCTCCGAGGTCTTCGGCAAGATCATGGGGCTCTTCCGAGGCATCTCCCTGCTTACGTGGATCGTAGGTCTGGGCACGCTGCTCGCGGGCATCGTGGGCATCAGCAACATCATGCTGGTACTGGTACGCGAACGCACGCAGGAGATCGGCATCCGCCGCGCCATCGGCGCTTCGCCCCTGACGATCCTTTCGCAAATCCTCTCCGAGAGCTTCATCCTCACTTTCATCGCGGGCATCTTCGGTTTCGGTGCGGGCGTAGGCGTCCTCTCCATCGCCGACAGTTTCTACGCGCGAGCTGCCCAGATGAACCAACACCTGCCCGATATTTCGTGGCAGATCTCCTTCGGTATGGGGATGCTCGCGCTGGGTATCCTCGTTCTAGGCAGCCTGCTGGCGGGCATCATCCCCGCGACCCGGGCACTGCGAATCAAAGCCGTGGACGCGATCCGCGAAGAATAAACCCCGAAACTCGCAACAAACGCAAAAAACCGACATAATATGAAAAAGTTTCTGAAGATTTTCCTGGGCATCCTGTTCCTCGCACTGCTCGTCGGCACGTTCGTCTTCCTCTGGAACAAAACCCGCCCCGTAAAGGTGGTTTACACCCTCGCAACCCCCGTGCATGACACGATCCGTCAGTACGTCATCGCCTCAGGCAAGGTCGAACCCCGCGACGAGGTGCTCATCAAGCCCCAGATCTCGGGTATCATTTCCGAGGTGCTCTGCAAGGCCGGCGACCGTGTAAAACAGGGCGACGTCATCGCTACGGTGAAGGTCATTCCCGAAATGGGAACCCTCAATGCCGCCGAATCCCGCGTGACGGTAGCCCGGCTCTCGCTCGACCAGACCCGCAAGGAGTTCGAACGCACCGAAGCCCTCTATGCCAAAGGCGTGGTATCGCAGGAGGAGTTCGAGAAGGGGCAGACCACCCTGCGCCAGGCCGAAGAGGAGTTCCAGAATGCCGAAGACAACCTGGAAATCGTCAAAACCGGTATTACCAACCGATACAAAGATTTAAGCAACACCCAGATACGCTCCACCATCACGGGTATGATCCTCGACGTACCGATCAAGGTCGGCAACTCGGTGATCCAGGCCAATACCTTCAACGACGGCACCACGATAGCCACGGTCGCCGACATGGGCGACATGCTCTTCCGGGGCAATGTCGATGAAACCGACATCGGCCGCCTGCACGCCGGCATGCCCGTCGTGCTGACCATCGGTGCCATGCAGGGTACCGTCCTCCAAGCCACGCTGGAGTACATTTCGCCCAAAGCCGCCGATGTGAACGGTATCATCATGTTCGAGGTGAAGGCCGCCGCCAAGATCCCGGAATCGGTCTTCGTCCGTGCAGGTTACAGCGCCAATGCCAGCATCGTGACCGACAGCCGCGAAGGTGTTCTCACACTGCCCGAAAGCACCATCCAGTTCGAAGAGGGCAAGCCCTGCGTCTATATCCTCACCAGTCCTGAGGAGAGCCCCGAACAGACCTTCGAGAAACGGGACGTAACGCTCGGTTTGTCGGACGGCGTGAACATCGAAATCGTATCCGGCGTCACCGAAACGGACAAAGTCCGCAACCTCCAACAACAGTCCATCTAAATCCCTGCCACCATGAAATTCGGAACTCTTTTCATCGCACTGCTGCTCGCGGGCAGCACGGCGCAGGCCCAAATTCCAACTCCGACACCCGAAGCAGACCCTTGGAGCCTGGACGACTGCATCCGATACGCCCACGAACATAACATACAGATCCAGCAACAGGCGCTGCAAGTCGAACAGCGCTCCGTCGAACTCAACACCTCGCGCCACAGCCGCCTGCCCGACCTCGGTGCCAACCTCGGTACGAACTTCAGCTTCGGACGAAGCCTCATCAGCAACAACACCTACGCCGACAACAACCAGGTGTTGGGTTCGCTCGGCGTTTCGGCCTCGCTGCCGCTCTTCATGGGCGGACGCATCAACCACGAAATCGCAGCAGGCAAGCTGAGCCTGAAAGCCGCTGTCCAGGACCTGGACCGGATCCGAGAAGACGTATCGGTCAATATTATGTCGTATTACCTCGACGTGCTGGTCGCAAAGGAGTTGGTTAATGTTGCAGAGCAAGCGCTCGCCTTGAGCACACAACAGGTGGAACGCAGCCGGGAGCAGGTACGAACGGGCAAAGTCGCCGAGTCGGTGCTTTACGAAAACGAAGCCCTGCTGGCCGACGAATACAAACTAACCCAAAGCCGCAACGACCTCTCACTCTCCCTGCTGGCCCTGAGCCAGGCCCTGAACCGGACGAGTGCCGAAGGATTCGACATAGTCGCCCCGACTTTCGACAGCCTCACCGTGGAGTCGATGCGTCACCTGCGTAACCCGGCCGAAGTGCTCTCCTACGCCCTGGACAACCGTCCCCGCATACAGGCCGAGCGCTTCCGCCTCGAGCAGGCTCTCCGGGCGGTGCGGATGTCCCGTGCGGCTTACTACCCCCAGATCACGCTGACAGGAGGATACGGCACCAACGTCTATCACTCGTTCGCTACGGGTGCGGTAAATCCCGCTTTCGGACGCCAGTTCCGCAACAACAGCACCGAATACGTAGGGGTGGCGATCAACATCCCCATCTTCAACCGCATGGCGACCCGCAACAGCGTGCGAACGGCCAAACTGGGCGTACGGAGCCAGCAGCTCGTCCTGACCGAAGCCGAGCAGACCCTGCAAAAAGAGATCGAAACGGCCTACTACCAGGCCGATGCCGCCCTGTTGAAATACCGTTCGGCGGAAAAAGCGCTCAATTCCGCACAGGTCGCCTTCAGGTACGAAGCCGAGAAATACGCTGCGGGCCGCTCGACGACCTTCGACTACAACGACGCCAAGACCCGCATGCAGAAGGCCGAATCCGACCAGATCCAGGCCAAATACGAATTCATATTCCGCACCAAGATCCTCAATTTCTACGCGGGTTTCCCCCTGACGCTTTAAGCGCGGTAAACGAAACCCGAAGACTCCGACCGCAAGCAGTACAAGAGAGAAGCTCCCGGAAACGATTTGCGTTTCCGGGAACTTCTCTTGTCGATGTAGATTCTCTCTCTGCAGATGTTTCCGGGCAACTCTTCTCCTGTCCCAAGCGGAAAAGAGAGGCAATCCGGCGGATTCGTTCCGCAGCCTTACTCCGCGATCGAAAGATCGGCGAAGGAGAAAACTTCGGTCGAAACCTCGCCCAGCGGACCGCTCTTGGCATTGACCCCCACCTGTACTTTGACGAAGTCGATGTACTTCAGTTCGACAGGCGTTCCGTCGGGCTGCATGGCATTGGCGATTCGGAATCCGTTGCTCTGTCCCTTTCCGTCCATTGCATCGCCACCCGCAAGACAGTCGCTTCCGTAATTGTCGGCATAACCCCACTCGTAAGGGCGGTTGATCCAAAACCCTCTGTCATCGACCATATTCCGGGATTCGAGCAGCGTACCGCGCAACGTATAAGTATCGGCGGCCCAAGCCGGATAATAGAAATCCTGGTCGTGAAATTCTCCCTTATACTCGATCGTGCCGCTGTGACCTTCCGAATCGGTCCACTGTACGTCCATCCCCTTTCCGGCAGGTCGGTAATAAGTCACGGCATAACCGGAGACAGTCCCTTCCTTGCCCGTTTCGCTGCCCCGCAACTCATACCACTCGTCATCGGGCTCGCCGTTGCCGTTCACGTCCTGCATGACCCACACCACACCCGGCTCCGAGCTGGTGTCGAACGCATTCCCCTGAATGGAAAAATCGTAGCCGCTTTCCATTCGGGCGATACTGTGATCGAACCCGACGATCAGATAACCGCCGAATCCCCCGAGCGAAACATAACTCCGCGCCTCCAGCCTCCCGGCTGCATAAGCTACGGCATCTTCATGAGTACGCTCGTTGCCCGTATATCCGGCTTCGGTCTTTTCGCCGACCAACTGCCCGGGAGCGGGCAGAAATTCGTAAACCGCATTCTGGAAACGACTGCTGGCCGCACTCGCCGGGCGTCGGCGCTGCTCCTCGTCCGCAAAGGCGTGGACGACGATCTCGGCAGACAGCGTGACAACCCCTCGGACGATGTTTCGCGTAAGACGCTCGGAAGCATCGCCGCCTTCGGTCACATCGACCCGAACGGTATAGTCGCCCGGCCCGTCGGGTGTAAACTTAAACACGGCACCCGTTTCGGCAGCGACCGGTTCCCCATCGACCGACCAGGCGAACTGCGGATCGGCGACATAAGCCAACGACGGCGCAAGATAGACCGCACGGCCGACGAACGTACTCCGATCGGTCGTCTTACAGTAATGAGAGAGCTTTTCGAAGCGGACCTCCGAAGGCATCTTCTCCACGACCTCCACGACAAATTCTTTGACGGAAGTTCCGTCGTCGTTCGATGCCTCGATACGGATCGGGTAGCTCCCCACCGTCTCTTCCCGGAAGGTATAGCTCATCTGCGTAGAAACGACCTCGCCGGCACAGAGCCACCGGCAGCGGAAGTCCTCCTGGTCCGAATGCTGAATATCGGGAGCGAAGGTATATTCGACACCCGGCAGAACCTTGAGCCCCTCGGCAGGCAGTGCGAGCGAAATGACGGGCGGAGTAAGCTCCAGCACATCCACCCGCAGCTCCGCTTCGGCTTTTCCGGCAGCCGTTTCGACACGGAAAGTGATATACACTTCCCCCAGTTCGGTAAAGACGGCCGTATAGGTCGGTTCGGAACCTGCCAGCTTGCCATCGACGATCCATGAGTAGGTAGCTCCCTCGGCATACTCCACCGTCGGAGCGATGGTCAGCTCCCGGCCCGTCTTGACGGTATAAACCCCCGACTCGCTGTCGAGCGTAATGACGGGAGCATGATCCCGGTCGTCCAAAATCACTTCGTCCTTGTTGCAGGCGGTCGTCAACAGTGCAGCCAACGCCATCCAAAACAGGAAATGTCTTTTCGAAAAAATCCACATAGCACGTTACATATATTCGCGTTTACGGCACGCGGCAGAGCGGAAACCCGCCCTGCCGACGCACACAAAAACGATTTATCTTCAAAAACCGTCGCCTCCGCCCGGTGCAGTCCGTCACGGACTTTTCCGCAAGTCGGAAACGATCGCCGAAATCGGTCCGGAAACTCTCCGGAAAAACATTACAGCTCGATCGTTATGTCATCCAGAGCATAATAGGCCGGCATCGAGAAGCCATAACCGTTATCGGGGCCGCCCGTCATATTGAAACGCACCTTCGCCACCTTGCCCAGCGAAGAGAGGTCCCATTTGGTCCACTCCTTAATCAGCTTGTCCTTCGATGCGAAAGTCATCGTCACGGTGCCGGTCTCCTTACCTGCGGCATCGTAGCCCGTAGCATGAATCAGTACATCCTGGCCCTCCTCAAGCGCAGGTGCAAGGGCATTGCCCTTGGCTGCCACACTCAGGAAATAACAGGTCGAATTGATATAGCAGCTCTGGATCGTACGCGCCACACCGTCGGCGAAAGCGAAAATAGGACGGCTGTCGCCATAGTCGGGGTGCGCCTCGTCGTAGTTGCCGTAACCGATAAGGAAATTATCCGATCCGTCGTGGCCGCCGCCCGTAGTAGCATCCTCGTTCCGGGCATTGTACAGGTAAAGGTCAAGCTCGTAGGAGTTGAACTTCTCGATATCCTTGGAGTTGTAGGACGATACCATAAACGGGTATCCCCAACCTTCGGGACAGGGCGAAGTCAGCTGCGTGGTCTGATCGGTCCAGGTGTACGCCTTATCTTCGTAAACTACGGACATCGCCTTACCGCCGTTATAGTTCGCCACCACCAGCGGCGACCAGTCGTCGCCCTCGAAAGTGATCGTATAGGTCTGGGGTCCTTCGTCCGGCCCGTCGTCGTCCTTCGAACATCCGACGAAAGTTACCGCAGCCGCAGCCAGCAAAGCCAAAAATACTCTTTTTTTCATAATCTTTTATTATTTAATAAATTGTATGTTTCCTCCTGTACGAAAGATCGCCGCAAAGCATACGCTTCGGGGGCTCATGGCAACACCGGGTCCGGAAAAATCGACTGAATGGGGAAATCGAGCAAACAGAGCAACCGACATTCGTGATTCCATCCCGTGACCCGCAGGTGTAAAATCTTCGTGCAAAGGCAGGTCTTCTGACTCATCCCGTCCGTCGCGCCTTCCCGGCTTCATGGCCAGTGGCAAAAGAGAGCGATCGAACTATTCCCCGAAAGGAAACAGGACTTACAGCAGCGAGCACTGTTCCGGATTCGCACCGGATTCCCTATTACTCCGCACGCTTCGAAAAAACATACGGATACCTTTTGCGGGTGCAAATATACGAATAATATTTAATTCGAAAATTCAAAAAAACACGACGACCTCTTGACTTCGCCTTTTCGTCAGCGTATATTTGCAGACGCGCCCTTCCCGTTTCCCGAAACGGGCGCCCATCCTTTCTCTATTTTTTCGATTTCCGCCTGTCGCCGGACTCTTCCGGACGGCAATGACACTGTTTCATCCGACTAAAAAACACACGACATGCCCCGAGGACGCAACAAAGCCCTGATCGCCCGACGCGACGAAATGCTCTGCCACCGCTATCACTACTGGACCGAAACGCAGCGTCTGCGCTTCGACGACACCCTGAAAATCCTCTCCGAAGAGGAATTCTTTCTCTCCGAGGAGCGCATCCTGACCATCCTCCGCGCCAACGGCGACACGCTCCGCGAACTCGCCGGCCGGCCTACTCCGAAAATGCGAAGAGAGCGCTTCCCGACAAGGCGCCATACACCCTCTCCCCGGAAATGATCCGACGGATACGCCCGTCCCTGGCAATAAGGATATTCGGCCCGTTCATTCCTGCGATCCGGCAAAAAGAGGCATCCGCACATCTCCATTCGGAAAAAACAGCTATTTTTGCAGCCGGAACAATCCCGGAACGAAACAAAATGGACTGGTTTACGGATCTTTTTACCCAACATTCGGCCATTCAAGCCGTCGTCGTGCTCTCGCTGATCTCGGTGTTCGGCATGATGCTGGGCAAAGTGCGTTTTTTCGGAATTTCGCTCGGCGTGACGTTCGTTTTCTTCATCGGCATCGCAGCGGGCCATTTCGGACTCTCGGTCGATCCTTCGATGCTGGCTTTCGCCGAAAGTTTCGGGCTCGTACTCTTCGTCTATGCATTGGGATTGCAGGTCGGCCCCGGTTTCTTCAGTTCGCTCCGCTCGGGCGGCATCCGGCTGGTTTCGCTCGCCACGCTCATCGTCCTGACAGGTTCGGCACTGGCCGTAGGGCTCGGCTATGCGACCCGTGTTCCCATGAGCGACATGGCAGGCATCCTGTGCGGCGCCACGACCAACACCCCGGCGCTCGGTGCGGCACAACAGATGCTCTCGCAGATGCAGTTGGACAGCAACAACGCCACGCTGGGCTGTGCATTGACCTACCCGCTGGGTGTCGTAGGCGTGATTCTGGGCATCATCGCCGTACGCAAACTCTTCGCCCGGCCCTCGGACATTCCGCAACCGGACGCCGAACATAAAAAGAATATCTTCATCGTCGAATTCAAGATTTCCAACCCCGGCGTCGTCGGTAAAAGCATCCGCGACGTCGCGGCATACAGCCACCACCATTTCGTCATCTCCCGCCTTTGGCGTGCCGGGCAGGTTTCGATTCCGACTTCGGACTCGACCCTCGAATCGGGTGATCTGGTACTGGTAATCACCTCGCCGGACGACGTGCAGGCACTGGAACTCCTCTTCGGCGAGCGGGTACAGAAAGACTGGAATACGCACGACATCGACTGGAACGCATTGGACAGCCAGCTCATCTCCCGGTCGATCATCGTCACCCGCCCCGAAATCAACGGCCGCAAACTCAGCTCGCTGCGTCTGCGAAACCTGTACGGCATCAACATCAGCCGGGTGCATCGTTCGGGCGTACAACTGCTCGCCACGCCCGATCTCACGCTGCAACTGGGCGACAGCCTGACGGTAGTGGGTGAAGCGCAGGCGATCGAAGGCGTCGAAAAAATCCTCGGCAATGCCGTCAAACAGCTCGACGAACCCAACCTGATTCCGGTTTTCATCGGTTTGCTCCTGGGCCTGCTGCTGGGAAGCATCCCTTTCGCGGTACCGGGTATCAGTCTCCCTGTCAAACTGGGACTCGCAGGCGGCCCGATCATCCTCGGCATCCTGATCGGGACCTTCGGCCCCCGCATCCACATCGTCACCTACACCACGTTGAGCGCCAACCTGATGCTCCGGGCATTGGGACTGTCGCTCTATCTGGCCTGCCTGGGGCTCGAAGCGGGCGCCCATTTCGTCGAAACGATCATGCGCCCCGAAGGAATGCTCTGGATCGGACTGGGATTCCTCCTCACGTTCGTCCCCATCGTTATCGTAGCCGCCCTGTCGCTGCGGTTCTTCAAACTCGATTTCGGACAGGTAGCCGGCATCATGTGCGGCAGCATGGCCAACCCGATGGCGCTGAACTATGCCAACGACTCGATCCCCGGCGATCATCCGGCCGTGGCGTACGCGACGGTCTATCCCGTATGCATGTTCCTGCGGGTCATCATCATTCAGATTCTGATCATGTGCTTTATTTAGCGGTCGCCGGACGGCAGACCGCCCTGCGTTCCGAAGAGGCGCAGCGAACGGAACCGGGGACTCAACGCCCGACATCCGGCAGCTCCGCCACACGGCGGATCTCGCCTTCGAAATTGGGGGTAAAGATCCCGCCGCCCACTCCTTCGGCGATCTCGCGCAGTGTCCAGAAGCGACCTCCGTCCAACTCGCCGCTCGGTACGACAGGCCCATCGTACACCGTCTTATAGACATAGACCAACTCCCGTTCGCGTTCCGACTCGAACAGGTAGGTCAGCACGTGCTGCGGTTCGAAATCCGTCACGCCGACCTCCTCGCGCACCTCGCGCCGCAGAGCAGCGAGAGGCTCTTCCCCCCAATCCACATGGCCGCCTACGGCCGTATCCCACCGTCCGGGCTGGATATCCTTCCACGCCGGACGTTTTTGCAGGTAAAGCTCCCCGCAGGAGTTGAACAGATGAAGGTGCACCACCGGATGCAACAGCATCGACCCGCCGTGGCACTCGCCCCGCGTGGCCCGGCCGACGACACGTCCGGCGGCATCGACCACCGGAAACAGCTCTTCCCGATTATCCGCGCATTTCATCTTCCGACAATATTCTATGAGTTTTATTCCGACCGTAAAGACTGCAATAGACGGAGAACATGACGAAGCCCAGCAGGGCCATCGCCGCACCGGGCAGGGCGGCATATTGAGGCCCCAGGCCGAAACTGATCGGCAGACCGCCGAAGTAGGCGCCCAAAGCGTTGCCGAGGTTGAACGCGATCTGGATCGACGCGGCGCCGAGCATCTCCCCGCCCGGCGCATTCTCCAGAATAAGCAGTTGCTGGGGCGATGAAACCCCGAAGAGCGAAGCCGTCGTCAGGAACATCAGCGGAATCACGAGCCAGTCGATCCGAGCCGCGAAGAAGATCCCTACGAGCAACAGACAGATCATCCCCTGAATAAAGCGGGCGACCCGTTCGGGAGAGAAGCGGTCCGACAAATGCCCGCCCGCGAGATTACCCACCAGCATTCCCAGCCCCGCGACCATCATCACGGCTGTCATCGCCTGCCCGGAGATGCCCGCCACACGCGTCATGGTCGGAGTCACGTAGCTGTACCAGCAGAAAACTCCTCCATTGGCCAGCAGCGTAGCCAGCAGGATTAGCCAAGGAGCCCGCGAACCGAGGAACCGGAATTGCCCCTTCAATCCCGTATCGGGCAGCGCCGGCAGGGCAGGCACCCAGCGGGCGATCAGCAGCAGAGCCATAATTCCCCACAGCCCGACCATCCCGAAAGCCAGCCGCCACGAAAGATAGCTGCCCAAATAGGTACCCAACGGCACACAGAACAGGTTGGCGACAGTCATCCCGAGGATCATGATAGACACGGCCTGGGTTTTGTGTCCCGGATCGGCCACCCGCTCCGCAACGATCGAACCTACGCCGAAGAAAGCCCCGTGAGGCAGGCCCGACACGAACCGCATCGCCAAGAGCATCCAAAAGTCGGGCGCCAGCGAAGCGCAGACGTTACCCAGGACAATAAGAGCGGCAAGAGCGAGCAGAATCCCCTTCAACGCCCGCTTACGTGCGATGAGCACCGTCGCGGGAGCCCCGACGCAAACCCCGATGGCATAGGCCGAAATCAGGTCCCCGGCCCGGGGGATGGAAACGCCTAAATCCCTCGCCACATCGGGCAGAATCCCCATCATGACGAACTCGGCCATACCGAGAGCCAACGTGCCGAAAGCCAGGGCGGTCAAACTCTTTTTCATAAATCGACTCTTTTTACCGACGGCTCCGCACTCCGGAGTACGGAATCTTTTTCGCAACTTTCGCATTCTTCGGACCGCTCCGCAGCTCGACAATACGGCGCGTCCGAAGCACGGTCTTTTGATTCGGAGAACAAAAATAGCGCATATCTTCCCCTCTTCCGCCTAAAACGAAAGAATTTCTCACCGACCTGACAAACCGGCCCTCCCGGATTCTCCCTAACGGGATGAATCCGGGAGGGCCGATTATATCCTATCCGAAAGCCCAAAGAGAGCCGTATGACTGAGATCAATACCCCAGCCAGTGAAGCCACTCGAGCGCTTCGGGCGTCAGCTTGTCATCGCGGTCCACCCAGGTTCCGGACTCGATGAGCAACTTTTTATACTCCTCGATACGGCGCGTGATCGGAAAATCGGGTCGCGGCAGCGCACTCTTCTCCGCACGCTCCGAAGGGCGAATCGTCCGGTCGAAAACCTCCCGAAGCGCCGGGCGCCGGTGTCCCTCCCACTTGAAATCTTCGAGAAAAAGAGCCTGCGTCTCCGGAATCTTATCCATCGGGAAAATCGAATAGACCGGCTGATTGCGGTAGGTAATGCCTTCGACCGTATTGTTGTCGATATAGTAGGTAGCCGCACCGCTTTGGATGGACATCAACCCCACCGGTTCGGGCGAATCGTCCTCCTGCATATAATAGATGGTCTGCACGTTACCGTCCACGTCGTTGCGATAGATCTTGTTATTGCGGAAATAGGCAGTAATCAGCTTGCCCGTCACCTGGTTGTAAGTCATCGTGTCGATCTCGCTCGACATAACCGGACGGCCGACGAATTCCGCTTTCTGGAGTTTGGAGTTTTCGGTATAGATCTTCATCACGTCCGAAGTGATCTGGTTGTCCTGATTCCAGAGCACGGGATCGATATAGAGCAGGATCATCGAGTCCGTGGAAACGGCCACCAGAGAATCGCAGACCGCCTGGAAGTCGTTGCGGAAGATCTTTACCCGGCGATACCCCTTGACCAACCGGTAGAGGGAATCTCCAGCAGGTGCAGCGATCGAATCCCCCCGCAAAGAGTCCGCTGCCGCAACCCCGGCTTTGAGCGAATCGAGCTGCATGGAGTCGCGTCCCAGCGAATCCGCAGCAAGAGAGTCCCGGAACAAGGAATCCAACGCGGCAAAAGCCCTGGCCTCCCGCAGGGAGTCGGCGACCAGCGAATCGAGAGCCGACGCCGGAAGCTTGCCTTTCAGGATCGCCTTCCCGGTTTTGGCACGCCGCTTGGCCCAGATTTTCTCCATACGTTCGGCACGGCGCTCCAGGTTCTTTCTGCGCAATGCCTCCTCCTTCTGTTTCGCAGCGTCGAGCTTGGCAGTAGCCCGAGCCTGACGTGCTTTGGCGATCTGCGCCAGCTTCTCCTTG